>ENA-OYYC01000320-OYYC01000320.1-human-gut-metagenome-genome-assembly--contig:-NODE-320-length-30332-cov-10.881164_pt1 | contig 30332 bp, 37 predicted proteins | sample MGYA00243242_ERZ653433 | MGnify/ENA primary metagenome ERZ653433 (study PRJEB26926, sample SAMN06165127) | human gut metagenome | biome: ENVO:00009003; feature: ENVO:2100002; material: ENVO:00002003... | reverse complement strand
ATTTCGGGTGCCTCAAAACACAACTTGCTATGTTCGCTTGAACATGAATTTTCCTACCGTCAAATTGTTTTTGGCACCTCATCCTCATTCTTCGTCTTCGGAAAAGCCATGCGGCGGTATCCATTCTGTTTTCAATGCAAAGTTATGGCGGTTTATTCTGTTGTGAAATAGCGAGTTATATGCAACGTGATGACAAATGGTGACACAGGTCGTCACCTCCCTTGAAACATGGTGCCGATATGAAAAAATACCCTTTTATTTGCAGCGTGAACGGTAAAACAAACCAATAGTCAAGTGACTGTCCGTTGTATTGTCGGTTAGCGAAAGTACCTGTTACAACAGGCAGGCAATGATTGGATGATTGCTTTGTTTAGGCAGAGAATTATCGGTTTGTCGGTTGGTGAGCACAAAGCAACCGTATCACCAACAAACCGTATCACAAAGCAAACAACAGACAAGTAAAACAATAGTGTAATAAACCATTAAAAAGTTCAGTTATGAAGAAGAATCCGTTATTCGTTGCAGTCAGCAACCAGAAAGGCGGGGTCGGCAAAAGTACAATGTTGGTAACGCTTGCCAGCCTCCTGAATTATTCGATGGACAAGAGTGTGGCCATCGTCGATTGTGACTCTACCCAGCGCAGTCTGTTCAATTTAAGGGAACGGGATATGGAAATGGTGGAGATGAACAAGAAGTATATGGTACTGTTGGAGGAACAGAGACTTCGTGGATGCAAGATTTATCCTATCAAACAGGCAAAACCTGAGAATGCACGCCAAGTGGCCGGAGATCTGGCAGCCAAAGGAGATTTTGATATTGTCTTCATTGACCTGCCGGGTTCTATGGATATATCGGGTGTTTTACAGACCATCTTCAATGTGGATTATGTACTGACTCCCATTGCCGCAGACAATTTCGTTATGGACAGCAGTTTTGTCTTTGCCAAAAGCGTCATGAAGTTTGTGGAAAACCGGAAGAATATCCCTTTGAAAGACGTGTTCCTTTTTTGGACCAAGGTCAAGAAAAGAAGCAATACCGAGGTGCTTGACAATTATATGGCACTGATGAAGAAACATGGATTGAAAATTCTGGATTCAACAATTCCCGATCTATGCCGCTATGACAAGGAACTGTCAGTCCGTTCCCGAACCTATTTCCGATGCTCGCTCCTTCCTCCACCGGCAGGACAGCTTAAAGGCAGCGGATTGCAGGAACTGGCAAATGAACTGATTGTGAAATTTAACCTGTAATTGAAATATGGCAAAGAAAATTGTAAAAGTGAACGAAGAGAAAATCAGAGGTTATATGGTCGGAGATATACCTGATGCCATCGAAAAAGAGGACGTCATCGTGGAAGAAGTTCCGGCAGAGGAAACCTATGATAGTCAGGATACGGAAAAGGAAACTGTCCGGGAAAAGTCCAAACCACGCAAGAAGCGTGAGAGTGACAGCCACTTCCGTCAGAAGTATCTGGTAAATACCCCCATGCCGGGACGTATCCAGGTGTACCTGAACCGTGAACTGTACGACGAAGTAAAGAATTATCTCAATGTGATAGCTCCCGAAGTAAGCATTGCAAGCTATATCAGCAATATCATAGCCGAGCATATAGAACTCAATATCGAGGAAATCACCCAAATGTATAAAGATCGTTTTTCACCCCCTAAAATTCAATAGTCATGGAAACAACAGCAATATATTTTTCAGTAAAAGTCCTGTCGGCAACCTACATTCTATATAAGATATGGATGTTCATATTCAGTCAGAATGTTTATGAGTTTTGGGACAGGCAACACCGTTATATGCGTATCGCACGTGTCCGCTTATGGAAATTCCGTAAAAAGCGAATGGCAGAGAAAGCAAGGAAAGTCCGATACAGTGCCAGACTGAAAAAGGCTGACGAATGGATAGCGAAAGCCGAAAGCGAAAACACAGAAATTAAGCAAGAGAAGAAAACCGAAATTCCGCAGAGTCCTCCTATTGATGACAATGATGTAATCGGCAAGACAAAAATAGTTTATCTTGAGGATCCGGAAGTGGCGAGAAAAACTCCAACACGTTCCGAACCGTTGAAAAAAGAGCCCATAGATGAGGACGAGGATATAAATCCCGACGATGTGAAGGACGATTCTGTTCCACAAAAAGGGCTGACTGAAGCGGAAAAACAGGAACTTATGTCAAATAACGAGGCCATACCCGATCCTGATTTTTCAAAGGCACTTACCTTTGAGGAATTAAACAATGTCGCTGATGTACTTTTATCTGGAACGGATGATAGAAAGAAAATCCAAAATGCGGTCGAAACTTTATATCACCTTCAGGATACTGACCTGTTCAAGTTCTTTTCAACTGAATTAAGTACTCAAAATCAATTGGAAAAACTGCTCAAGGAAAACTTGAATCCGACAAATGGTAAAGATATGGCACAGCAATCTGTGGAACAGACCGGCATTGACTGGAATAAATACATGTAAATATGGAATCGAATATTAAAAACAAAAAACAAGCACCTCAGAAGCTAATTTCTGAATCTTTAGATATGAAACGTATTCCCGCAGTCCGAGCTCCTCGCATTTCTTTAACTGAAGAGGAAGTCATCAGCCTTATGCGAAAGGAAGCCGCTGTCAAAAAGAAGATAGGAAATCTTATAGATAGTATGCTTTGCGATAATTCAAAAGCCTCTGAAATGGATAATGTAAAAAATAAGACAGAGGCTTTCGATATAGGTAAATTCGTTTAATTGTTTCTTTTTGTAGTCATCGTTTTTGGAGGCATGCCGATGTGATATCGGTGTGCCTTTTTTGATTGTATATCGCTTTGTAAAATCAGCCTTCCAAACCGTAAATATAGCCTTCAAAATCCCCTCCCGATGTAACGTGATGACATACGGTGTCATAGGTCGTAAGGTTTGTAAATCAATAAATTAAGTGCTATATATTTGTCGTCGAAATGATTTTTTGTCTCACTATTTAAATGTTTCGACACATGAAAAAAAGATTCTTTTTGGCAGCCATGACGCTGCTGGTTTCAGTGGGGGCTTTCGCCCAGGGTAACGGTATCGGCGGTATTACCGAAGCAACCAACATGGTCACTTCGTATTTTGACCCCGGCACCAAGTTGATTTACGCCATCGGAGCCGTAGTCGGCCTTATCGGGGGCGTAAAGGTCTATTCCAAATTCTCGTCCGGCGACCCGGACACCTCCAAAACCGCTGCCAGCTGGTTCGGGGCGTGTATCTTCCTGATTGTCGCGGCCACCATCTTACGCTCATTCTTCCTGTAATATGGCGGAGTATCCTGTAAACAAGGGGATCGGGCGCAGTCCTGAGTTCAAAGGCTTGAAGAGCCAGTACCTGTTCATCTTCGCCGGAGGGCTGCTCGCCGTGTTCGTGCTGTTCGTCATCATGTATATGATCGGCATCGACCAGTGGATTTGTATCGGGTTGGGAGTAGTCTCCGCATCGGTGCTTGTCTGGGCGACCTTCCGCATGAACGCGAAATACGGCGAATGGGGACTGATGAAACTCCAGGCACTGCGTAGCCATCCCCGCTACATCATCAACCGGAGAAAATTCCTTCGGTTGTTCTCTTCAACCATCAAAAACAGAAAAGCATGAGAAACGTAATGAAAACAGCAACGCTGGAAAGCAAGTTTCCGCTGCTTGCCGTGGAGAACGGTTGCATCATCAGCAAGGACGCGGACATCACCGTAGCCTACAGGGTGGAGCTGCCCGAACTTTTCACGCTGACCCGTGCAGAGTACGAGACGATGCACTCCACCTGGGCGAAAGCGGTCAAGGTGCTGCCGAACTACAGCATCGTGCACAAGCAGGATTTCTTCGTGGAGGAGGGTTACAAGCCGGACATCTGCAAGGACGACCTCAGTTTCCTGAGCCGCAGTTTCGAGCGGCATTTCAACGAGCGTCCCTATTTGCAGCACACCTGCTACCTGTTCCTTACCAAGACCACGAAGGAGCACAGCCGCACGACCAGCAGTTTCAACGCCCTGACACGCGGGTTCATCATCCCGAAGGAGATGCAGGACAAGGAAACCGTCACCCGTTTTCTGGAAAGTTGCGGGCAGTTCGAGCGCATCGTGAACGACAGCGGACTTGTCCGCATCATGCGCCTGACGGATGACGAGATTACCGGAACGGACACTTCGGCAGGCATCATCGAGAAATATTTTTCGCTCTCGCAGGAGGACACCGCCTGCTTGCAGGACATCTCGCTCGGTGCGGGAGAAATGAAGGTGGGTGACAATTACCTCTGCCTGCACACCCTTTCCGACCCGGAAGACCTGCCGTCAAGTGTGGCCACGGACTGCCGTTATGAACGGCTCTCCACCGACCGCAGCGACTGCCGCCTGTCCTTCGCCGCACCTATCGGCATCCTGCTCACGTGCAACCATGTCGTGAACCAGTATCTCTTCATTGACGATTCGGCGGAGAACCTGCGGAAGTTCGAGCAGACCGCGAGGAATATGCATTCGCTCTCCCGTTACAGCCGTTCCAACCAGATTAACCGCGAATGGATCGAGGAATACCTGAACGAGGCGCACAGCAAGGGACTGTCGTCCGTCCGCGCCCATTGCAATGTCATGGCGTGGAGCGATGACCGCGAGAAGCTCAAGCGCATCAAGAACGATGTGGGCAGCCAGCTGGCATTGATGGAAGCGAAGCCGCGCCACAACACGGTGGACGTGCCGACCCTGTTCTGGGCGGCGATACCCGGCAACGCCGGCGATTTCCCATCCGAGGAGAGTTTCCACACCTTTATCGAACAGGCCTTGTGCCTGTTCGTCGGGGAGACATCCTACAAGGATTCGCTTTCACCGTTCGGCATCCGCATGGTGGACCGTCTGACCGGAAAACCCGTACACTTGGATATTTCCGATTTGCCTATGAAGAACGGCACGATTACAAACCGTAACAAGTTCATACTCGGACCTTCGGGCAGCGGAAAATCCTTCTTCACCAACCACATGGTGCGCCAGTATTACGAGCAGGGTACGCACGTGCTGTTGGTGGATACGGGAAACTCCTATCAGGGATTGTGCAACCTTATCCACGCACGGACACACGGCGAGGACGGCATCTACTTCACCTACGAGGAGGACAATCCGATCGCCTTCAATCCCTTTTACGTGGAGGACGGTGTTTTCGACATCGAGAAGAAGGAGTCCATCAAGACGCTTATCCTCACCCTGTGGAAGCGTGACGACGAGCCGCCGACACGTGCGGAGGAGGTGGCACTTTCCAATGCTGTCAATCTCTTTCTGGAGAAGATACGGCGGGAGAAACAGTCCAATCCCACCTTCAACACGTTCTACGAGTTCATCCGGGACGAGTATCAGGACATCCTCCGGGAGAAGCGTACCCGTGAGAAGGATTTTGACGTGTTCAACTTCCTGAATGTGCTTGAACCTTACTATCGCGGAGGGGAATATGACTTCCTTCTCAATTCGGGCAAACAACTGGATTTGTTGAATAAACGATTCATTGTCTTTGAGTTGGACAATATCAAGGACAACAAGGTACTGTTCCCGATAGTGACCATTATCATCATGGAGACCTTCATCAACAAGATGAGAAAATTGAAAGGAATCCGCAAAATGATATTGCTGGAAGAGGCGTGGAAAGCCATCAGCAAGGAGGGTATGGCGGAATATCTGAAATACCTCTTTAAGACCGTCCGCAAGTTCTTCGGCGAGGCGGTGGTGGTCACGCAGGAGGTCGAGGATATCATCTCGTCATCCATTGTCAAGGGCACCATCATCAACAACAGTGACTGCAAGATTCTCCTTGACCAGAGAAAATATGTCAACAAGTTCGATGAGATACAGGCGTTGCTCGGCCTTACCGACAAGGAGCGTGCGCAGATCCTTTCCATCAACATGGCGAACAACCCCTCCCGGAAATACAAGGAAGTGTGGATTGGCTTGGGCGGAACGCAGTCGGCGGTCTATGCCACAGAGGTATCGCTTGAGGAATACTATTGCTACACGACCGAGGAAACGGAAAAGCTGGAGCTTATGCGGCTTACGGAGAAACTCGACGGTAATATCGAGCTTGCCATCAAGCAGCTGGCCGAGAGCAAGCGGGAAAAGTAAAGCATTTTATCAACCGTTAAACATCAACAATCATGTACAGTAATTTGGAATCAGACGAAAGGAAACGCGATGAGGTCGTCTCATGCCTCTACTGGTCCCTGATGCAGAACTGGAATATTCCGAAATCCATACAGGACTATTTCGGTTTCGCGGAGGATTACCGGATGTTCCATCAACTTGAAGAGATGGAACACGATGAGTACAAGCGGAAAAGACAGAACGGGGAAGTTCCTGACTGCCTGGAAGTGGATGCCCGGCTGACCCACAGGGCAGAAGCACTTTTCGAGAGGCTCTGTCCCCGTCCTCCGGCCGACTACCTTGACAAGATGAACAGGGAATTGGAGAATTTAGGATGGATTGCCGCTTCACCGGATGCCGTCCACGACCTAATCCATATCAGTCCCTTTTTTCTCGTCAAGTACGGTATAGACAAAAACGCTTCCGCTGTGGAACGTTCGTGCCAGGCGGAGAAGGCATACCGTGAACTGGACGCCCGTTTCGTCAAGATGACCGGGCGCAAACCGTATGCCGACGAGTTCTTCGCTTCTCTCAAGCGAAAGACGGAAGATGCGGTGAAAGAAAACCGTCCGAAGCAGGCCCATCGGACAATCCTGCGTAACCCGCCGTCCAAAGGACGGAAAATGTCACTCTGAAATTCAACCGATTTTATTCACAATTAAAAACAGAAACATCATGAAAAAGAAAATCCTCATGCTGTGTATGGGCTGCTTCTTTGTCAGCCTCACGGCGAAAGCGCAATGGGTGGTGACCGACCCGACCAATCTTGCCCAAGGTATCATCAATGCCGCGAAAAACATCGTGCAGACATCCACGACGGCGACCAATATGATCAACAATTTTCAGGAAACCGTCAAGATTTACCAACAGGGAAAGGAGTTTTATGACGGTCTCCGCAAGGTCAAGAACCTCGTCCGTGACGCGCGTAAGGTGCAGCAGACCATCCTTATGGTAGGTGACATCACGGACATTTACGTGAACAGCTTCGAGCGTATGCTCAGCGACCCTTACTTCACGCCGGAGGAACTGAGTGCAATTGCTTTGGGCTACACCAAACTGCTGGAAGAGAGTGCGCATTTGCTGAACGACCTGAAGACGGTGGTCAACGAGAACGGCCTGTCAATGAACGACAAGGAACGGATGGATATAATCGACCGCTGCTACAACGACATGCTGCAATACCGCAGTCTCGTGCAGTATTACACCAACAAGAACATCGGCGTTTCCTACCTGCGTGCCAAGAAACGGAACGACCTTGACCGCGTGATGGCCCTTTACGGCTCGCCTAACGAACGTTACTGGTAATCCTAAATCCGAATGCTTATGGTATTGTTGGCAGCAAATTTTGACAACCTGCACCAGATCCTGCAAAACCTCTACACGGATATGATGCCGCTCTGTTCGCAGATGACGGGCGTGGCAAAAGGACTTGCCGGATTGGGAGCCTTGTTTTATGTAGCATATCGTGTATGGCAGTCCCTGGCAAGGGCCGAGCCGGTCGATGTGTTCCCGCTCCTCCGTCCTTTCGCACTGGGGCTCTGCATCATGTTCTTTCCCTCCCTTTTGCTGGGTACGCTGAACAGTGTCATGTCGCCCATAGTAAAGGGTACGCACACGATTCTGGAGACCCAGACCTTCGATATGAACGAGTACAGGGCACAGAAGGACAGGCTGGAGTTGGAAGCGATGAAACGCAATCCCGAGACGGCCTACTTAGTGGATAAGGAAGCCTTTGACAACAAGTTGGATGAACTGGGTGTATTGGACGCGATAGAAGCCTGCGGGATGTACGTGGACCGCGCGATGTACAATATGAAGAAGGCGGTACAGAACTTCTTCCGTGAACTGCTGGAACTCATGTTCAACGCCGCCGCCCTTGTCGTCGATACGCTCAGGACATTCTTCCTTGTCGTCCTTTCCATACTCGGACCTATCTCCTTTGCCATCTCCTGTTGGGACGGCTTCCAGGCTTCCCTCAGCCAGTGGTTCGTCCGCTATATCAGCATTTACCTGTGGCTTCCGGTCAGCGACCTGTTCAGCAGCGTGCTGGCAAGGATACAGGTGCTGATGTTACAGCAGGACATCGAACAGTTGTCCGACCCGAATTTCATACCGGACGGCTCTAATGGTGTCTATATCACCTTCCTGATTATCGGCATTATCGGGTACTTCACCATTCCGACTGTCGCAAACTGGATTATCCAGGCTGGCGGTGGTGCCGGCAATTACGGCAAGAACGTGAGCCAGACGGCATCCAGGACAGGTTCTATCGTGGCGGGTACGGCAGGTGCCGCGGTGGGCAATATTGCCGGAAGACTTATCAAGTAATAACATTAAAACATCATTGAAATGGAATTCAAATCATTGAAAAATATCGAAACCAGTTTCAGACAACTGCGCCTGTTCGGTGTCGTCTATCTCTGCGCCTGCACCTTGCTCGTGGGCTTCTCCGTATGGAAAGCCTACGGCTTTGCCGAGGCGCAACGGCAGAAAATCTACGTGCTGGACGAGGGGAAATCGCTGATGCTTGCCCTTTCGCAGGACTTGGAACAGAACCGCCCTGTGGAGGCAAGGGAGCATGTCAGACGATTCCATGAACTGTTCTTCACGCTTTCGCCTGACAAGAGTGCCATCGAGGGCAACATCCAACGCGCCATGTTCCTGAGCGACCGTTCCGCATATGCCCATTACCGGGATCTGGCGGAGCAGGGTTATTACAACCGTGTCATCTCAGGCAACATGAACCAGCGTATCGGGATCGACAGCGTGAAGTGCGACTTCAATACCTATCCCTACGAAGTCGTGACGTACGCACGCCTTTCCATCATCCGCGAGAAAAGTGTGACGGAGCGCAACCTCGTCACGCGGGGCAGGCTGCTCAATTCCACGCGCAGCGACAACAACCCGCACGGCTTCATCCTCGAAGCCTTCCGCGTGGTGGAGAACAGGGATATAAGAGTGTATGACCGTTAAAATTCAGAATGTATGAAAAAGATTTTTGTAAAAATCAGAGACTTGGCCGAAGGAAAACTGCGTGGCTTATGCGCCGGGCTGAGTCCGGAAAAAAGAGTGATGACCATCGTGGTGCTGACAGGTTTGTTCGCCATTGGGAATTTCTATATGATTTTCCGTTCCATCCATGACATCGGACGGGAGGACGCGAGACAGGAGGTCATCGAGATAGAGCCTCTGAGCATCCCGGACTTCGTCCCGGCAGACACGCTTTCGGACAGGAAAATACGCGAGATGGAGGAGTTTTTTAACCAATTCAACAAATAAGGCAATGAGTAATGAAACGGACAAATTGAAAAAACGGCAGGAAATCAGGAAGTACCTGGTCTTTGCCGGGATGTTCCTGCTGTTCATCGGCTGTATGTGGTGGATTTTTGCCCCGTCGGAAAAGGACAGACAGGAAAAGGAGAAGAACGCCGGATTCAACACCGAACTGCCCGACCCGAGAGGGGCGGGTATCGAGGCGGACAAGATTACGGCCTACGAGCAGGCGGATATGAGACGCAGGCAGGAAGAGAAGATGCGCACGCTGGAGGACTTCTCAGCGATGGCTAACGAAAATCGGAAAGACCCGGTCACGGAACCTGTCATTGAACTGTCAGCCGATATGGACTACCCGGACAACGGGACATCCAACCGTAACGGCGGAAGTTACCGGAGAAGCGGCACTTTCACCTCGTCCGCATCCGCCTACAACGACATCAACGCCACGCTCGGCAGTTTCTATGAGACCCCGAAAGAAGACCCAGAGAAGGAGGCGTTGAAAGCGGAGCTGGAGCAAGTGAAACAGGCCGCCGCCATGCAGCAGCCCGCACAGATGACCTACGAGGAGCAGGTGGCACTGCTGGAAAAATCATACGAGCTTGCCGCCAAATACACGCCGATGGGCGGTGACGTGAAGACGGAAAGCCGGGAGGAAACGGCAACCGCTACCAACGGCAGAAAGGCGAAAGCAGTTCCCGTGGGGCAGGTATCCGCTCCGGTGGTGTCATCGCTTCCGCAGCCTGTCAGCGACTCCGTGCTGTTTGCACGGATGTCCCAATCAAAACAGTTCCATACGGCAATCGGGGAAACGGAAGTCGGGGGTATGAGAAATACCATCCGGGCCTGCATCCATGGCGACCAGACCGTCATCAGCGGGCAGGGCGTGAGACTGAGGCTTCTGGAACCGATGCGTGTCGGCAGGTACACTCTTCCACGTAATTCCATTGTGACCGGGGAGGGGCGCATACAGGGGGAACGGCTCGGCATCGAAATCATCCAGGTGGAACATGGCGGAGTCATCATACCGGTGGAACTCACCGTGTATGACAACGACGGGCAGGACGGAATCTTCATTCCGGGTTCAATGGAGGCGAACGCGGTCAAGGAGGTGGCCGCCAACTTGGGGCAGAACCTCGGCACGAGCATCTCCATCACCAACCAGTCGGCTAAGGACCAGCTGCTGTCTGAACTCGGCAGGGGTGCCATACAGGGCGTGTCGCAATACATATCCCGGAAAATGCGCGAAGAGAAGGTACACCTCAAGTCCGGCTACACCCTGATGCTTTACCAGAAAGACAACCAGTAATAACAAACCAATTAAATTTCAAGAAGTATGAAACAGATTTTTGTAATGTTTGCCCTCGTATTGGGCACAATGAGTGCATTCGCACAGAATGGAACCGATAATGTATCGGAAGAAAACAACCGTGTCACGATGACCAAGGATGTATATCCGCAGCAGGAGGACGGCGACCTTTATCACGGTCTTACCAAGAAGCTGACCTTTGACCGCATGATTCCCCCGTATGGACTGGAAGTGACCTATGACAAGACGACACATATCATCTTCCCTTCAGCGGTGCGGTATGTGGACCTCGGTTCTGCCAATCTTATAGCAGGCAAGGCGGACGGAGCAGAAAATGTCATCCGTGTGAAGGCAACAGTCAAGAACTTCCGTGACGAGACCAATATGTCGGTCATTACCGAGAGCGGAAGTTTTTACACCTTCAATGTCAAATATTCCGATGAACCGCTTTTGCTCAATGTGGAGATGAAAGACTTTATCCATGACGGCAGCAAGGTGAACCGTCCCAACAATGCGCTCGACATCTATTTGCAGGAACTTGGATGTGAGTCCCCGAAATTGGTGCACATTATCGGCAAGGCTATCCATAAGGAGAACAGACGCCATGTCAAGCACATCGGCAGCAAGGCTTTCGGCATCCAGTATCTCTTGCGCGGGCTTTATACCCATAACGGTCTGCTTTATTTCCATACGCAGATAAAGAACTCGTCCAATGTGCCTTTCGAGGTGGATTTCGTGACTTTCAAAATCGTGGACAAGAAGGTGATGAAGCGTACAGCCATCCAGGAGCAGGTCATTTTTCCTCTACGTGCCTACAACTATGCCACTGTGGTTGCCGGAAACAAGGAGGAACGTACCGTGTTTGTGTTTGACAAGTTCACCATTCCGGCCGACAAGGTATTGGTGGTGGAGCTGAACGAGAAAAGCGGCGGTCGCCACCAGTCGTTCACCGTGGAGAACGAGGACATCGTGAGAGCCAGGGTAATCAATGAACTTAAAGTGAAGTGACCATGCGTAAAGTCGTTTGTATTATAATAGCGGTCGTGTCGCTTGCCCTGTTTTCAGGGCGGGCGCACGCCCAACGCTGCCTTCCCGGCATGACGGGAGTGGAATTGCGGGGCGGTTTCGCCAACGGTTCAAGGAATCCGTTGAATTATTACACCGGATTCGCGGTGTCGGGATATACCCAAAGAGCCAATCGATGGGTGGTCGGCGCGGAATACCTGCAAAAGAACTACGAGTATAGGAATGTCTCCCTGCCCCGTGCGCAGTTCACGGCAGAGGGCGGTTATTACCTGAAGTTTCTGTCTGACCCGTCCAAGACTCTGTTCCTTTCCATCGGAGGTTCGGCAATGGCCGGTTATGAAACCGTGAACTGGGGTGACAGGATTTTGTATGACGGTTCCAGACTGCTTGTCAAGGATGCCTTTGTCTATGGAGGGGCGTTAACATTAGAACTGGAAACCTACATCACTGACCGTATCGTTCTGCTGGCAAGTGTCCGTGAGCGTGCCCTGTGGGGAAGCTCGCTTGGAGTGTTCACAACACAGTTCGGTATCGGGCTGAAATTTATCATCAACTAAAAATTGTCGCTTATGAATATAGAAGATATAAGGGCTGTTCCCATCATTGACTTTCTCGAACGGTTGGGGCACAAGCCGAAAAGACAGCATGGGGACGAATGCTGGTATCTCGCCCCTTACCGCGAGGAACGGACTGCCTCGTTTCAGGTAAACATCTGTAAAAATGTCTGGCACGACTTCGGAACCGGACACGGCGGTGATATTTTTACCCTTGCCGGGGAATTTATCGGCAGTAACGATTTCAAGGGGCAGGCGGATTTCATCACGAGGGTTTATGGCGGGCTGGCTCCTGAAAGGAAAACGGTCTTCCGTCCCAAAGAGAACGGCAGGGATAATCCTGATGAAAGGGAATGTATGACGGATATCCGTTTCGGACCGCTTTACAACAAGGTTCTGCTCCGCTATCTGGAGGAACGTGGCATTTGCAGTGATGTGGCGTTGCCGAACTGCGAGGAGGTCAGGTATTGCCTGCACGGGAAACGGTATTTCGCCATCGGGTTCCGGAATATCAGCGGCGGATATGAACTGCGCAACCGTTTTTTCAAGGGAAGCCTGTCCCCGAAGGACATTTCGCTGACAGACAACGGCTCGGATACCTGTAACCTCTTTGAAGGGTTTATCGACTACCTCTCGTGGATGGTGTTGGGATTGGGGTACGGTGATGACTGTCTCGTGCTGAATTCGGTGGCGTTATTGGAACGTTCGTTTCCTGTTCTTGACAGGTATGAGACGATAAACTGCTATCTGGACCGGGACGAAGCCGGGAGGCGAACACTGGAAGCACTCCGAAAACGCTATGGCAACAGGATTGAGGACTGTTCAGCCTTGTACAAGGGGTTCAAGGACTTGAACGAGTACCTGCAAAACAGGCTGCCGCAGGATTAAAACAATGAAGTATAACAAATTAAAAATCAGATTGGATATGAATACATTGATTCAAAAAAGAGGATTTGACGGACTTTTGTCCGTCCTGTTCCTAAGCCTTACGGCTTTTCTGTTTACTGCCTGCAATGACGATATAGATGTACAGCAGGCTTATCCCTTCACGGTGGAAACGATGCCTGTCCCCACGCGCATAGTGAAGGGCGAGACCGTAGAGATACGATGTGAACTCAAACGGGAAGGACGTTTCTCCGATGCCCGTTACACCATCCGCTATTTCCAGCCGGACGGCAAGGGCACGCTCCGCATGGACGACGGAATGGTGCTGCTGCCCAATGACCGCTATCCGCTTGACAGGGAGGTGTTCCGGCTGTATTACACTTCCGCGTGCGAAGACCAGCAGTCGATTGACATCTATTTCGAGGACAACAGCGAACCGAAACAGCTCTTCTTGCTCAGCTTTGATTTCAACAATGAGAGGAAGGATGAGACTGAAGAAAAGACGGAAGGGACTGTAGTCGCTCCCGAAAGACCGTGGCTCAGGGATTCGCTTGTTGTAAGACCGCCTGTGTTGAAATCTGAAAAGGGTTCCGTATGCGAATGATTGTAACGGCTATATGCTTGATTCTGTCTTGCAGCGGCATGGTGGCACAAACCAGTGGAGGCGGTTTGCCGCCTCCCGCCGCCTTGCAAATCCCGGCTTCACTCTTCGAGAAAGCGGTCGCCTGCATCAAGGAACATGAAGGATGGCACGGAAACCATCTGCCTTATGTTGGCTATGGTCACAAGTTGTTGCCGGGAGAGACTTTCACGCCGGACATGACCGAAGCGCAGGCAGACTCCTTGTTGAGGGCGGATCTGATGAAACTGTGTCAGATGTGCAGCCGTTTTGGGAAGGACGCCCTTTTGGTCGCAACCCTTTCATATAATGTAGGTTATTACCGTCTGGTTGGCTATGGAAAGATTCCGAAAAGCCGGTTGATTCAAAAACTGGAAGCCGGCGACAGGAATATCTATACCGAATATATCTCCTTCAGATGCTACAAGGGGAAAGTAGTACCAAGCATTGAACGGCGACGGAAAAAGGAATTTGAACTGCTGTATATACCTTGATAAAAAATCCCTTTCTTAAATTTAAGGAAGGGATTTTTTATCGCACTATTTATTACACATTGCTGACATCTTTCAACTCCAGAATATCCGCAGTAGTATTATTATCATAAAACAACACGATATTCTTTTTATCGGTAAGTGAACTTTTGTACATGATTCCGTCAATATGTTTATTGCTCATGAATCTAATATATTCTGTGAATATCTGTGTCGGGACATATTCTATTCCAGGATTTTTGGTAATAGGTTTGGTTATTTCAGAATGGAATTTTTTAAGAAATTTATATTCCAAGTAATATTGCGGCATCCAAAAAGACAGTCTTACTGGTATTTTGAACAAATCAATAACTACAAGTTCTTTTTTCAGAATGAATTCACCTAAATCTATAACTGCGGCAGGCTCATAATTCCGTATTTCTTCAATAGGTGTATCGGGGTCTAATGCACCATAGAACATAGAAATACCAGCGGCACTCATTCTATTTTCTTTTGCGTATTCTACCGGTGGTGCAGTTAAATCCTTAAACAATATTCTTGGTGTTCCTGTATCATTAGGACGGCCTCTAAAAATAGTAGTTCCCGAAGGTAGTTTGGATATCAAAACATTGCTACAAAGCTGATTTATTTCTGTCAGGACATCATCTTTCCACTCTTCTTGGCGTATAAAATGTGGATCTTGAAAAAATGTGTACCGTTTTTGGTGTTTTACCATTTTGACAAAATTATTCCACGCATAGGACAATTCTTCATCCAAGTCTTCTTCAAAAACATCATTTCTTGTAAATTCATCGTTATTAAAACAAGAAGCGATATCTTCATTCAAGCTCTCATCAGAGGTGTAAAGGTCATAGTTATCCATTAAATCTGGTACACTTTCATATCTTTCTGCGTTATCTGGTATGGCATAACATCCAATACGGCTAACGCCCGGGATTTCCTCATCATCGTCATCATACCACGAACTTGCCGAAGGTAAATTAGCATCATCTAAAGGACATAACCTTTGAGATAACTTACTTTTAATGAAATCCATAAATTGGTTCATAGAAAGTACTTTTCCACTTCTTTTTCCACAATAAGAACATTTACCGAGATGTCCCGTATCATTTATATAAGCTTGCAGATAAGGGTCGTTAAAATGTTCCGCACAAACATTTTTATCCTCATCAAAAGAGTGCATCAAACCCTCTTCTCGTTCCATCATCATTGCTTTAACTCTTCCCATATAAGATCTGTTTCAAATAATAGTTGTCTCATTCATCCAAATAAGCCAAACAATAGATTGAATACTATTTGTTTATAATGCAAATTTAAGGATTTATCTTGGATTGAAGCTTTATATTGCGTTGATTTTCGGACATGGCTTCTACTTCTGAACGGACTTGTTGCTCCACCACCGCATATTTTTCTTTTTTCATTCGCAATTTTTCTCGGAACCGGACCAGTTGCCCGTCAGTGGCTTCATCGAAAAAGAGGTTGTTCGCACGTTGGTATTCAATGTATTCCTTCTCTTTCCGTTCTGCGATGGTTATCTGCGCTTTGGCGGCAGACAATTTTGACAAAGCAGAATCAAATCCGGCACTCAAACCGGTACGCTTGTCATAATAGGAAAAATAAGGGTGGATGTCCTCTTTGGGATAGAGACATTGCAGTCTTGCCATCCGCCAGCGTATGACCCAACTGCGTCGTTCATACAGCTCACGAGGCAAATTGTATGTGTGCAAAACGATGCGGTCGCGTGTTTTGGTACGGTATTCAATGGAAATATATACCCATTTCTCGATTTTCAGTTCCCATTCCGCTTTTGCGTACTCCCTGGCATATTCCATCCAGTCATCCATCCTTTCCTGTGCCATATCCTATTTTATGAAGTTGTCGCTTGTCTTGCCCGCCATGCCTTGTGTGCTACGATGACCTCCTGCCGTTCCTTTTCCAGCAACGCTTCCGTTTCAGGAGTGTAGCCGAGAAATCGGATATAACCGCCGTTATACCCAGTAAGCTTGCACCGGATACCGGCTTTCTCCAATTTGTCAATCCGTTTCCGGGCCAACGCCGCATTTGAATAATCCTTCGGCCAAAAGTAATGTTCTCCTTGTGAACCGTAATGGTCTTCGCCGAGTATCATTTCACCGGAGTGCCTTCTGTGCTCGATAAAGTCAAAACGGGCTTTGCCCAATGCCTGTCGGATAGCCTTGTGAGCGGCCCCTTCGGGATGCTTGAACACTTCCGGCTTGTCCTTATCCTTGCAGTCCAGTTTGGGCAGTTCCACTTTATACGGCTGCTTGTAGCTGCCTATTCCCATCGTCAGGTAGAAATTGGTGTTGAAATAATCCGTCATCGGATCGCTGTCATCGAAGTTGTACGACATGACGAAATCGCAGATATTCATCATTACCTCTTTGGCTCTGTCCGTAAGTGATTTGTCGGATTCGATACAATAATGGTTGATTTCGTCCTGAACTTTTCCGGATTCTCTGGTAAACGCCTCGAAATCCGCTTTCATAAGCCGGACATAGATAGAATGGTAGTTCTCGCGCCTGACGGAAAACTTGTATCTCGGATAGGTCTCTTTCAACCAAGTCCTTGTCAGTTCTACAATCTCCGGAGCATGCTGTCCCTTGTAGTTGCGGCCTTTCCAACGGTATTCGTTATACACGTATTCGGTGTATTCCTTTGCTGTTGCCCCCGAATAGTCATATTCGTAGCCGCTTGCACTTACGGAAGTATCTTGTCTGTCTTTCCATGCATCGTACAGTTTTTCAAATTCGGTATTTACCTGCTGCATGATGGCGGTGTCACCACCCTTGTCCGGGTGGTGCTCCAGTGCCAATCGGCGGTACTCCTTCTTCAAGTCCGCCAGACTTCGTATGTTCTGAAAATATGCCATGATGGTTTGTTTTTATGCCCCTGCGAGGCGGTTTATAAAATATTCCTGATAATCAAGGTCAAGACCGAGGTTGCTGCACGCCATCTCGATGTCATCTTCCCTCAAATCGTCCAGTTCCTGCAACTCACGCAGATTCCGGATTTCTGCGTCCAAGTATTCCTGTGCGTCCGTATGACTGCAACTACATGAGTTACAAATCAATTCAATAATGTTTGTTTGCATATTATTCTATATTAGAGTTGTGTTTATTATAGATTTCGCGTTTACGCTCGTACTCCTGTCCGTCCCACCATTGGGTTACAGCATCGACAAAAGCCTGTGAACCATCTTCAGAGGGATAATCACATTCCCGAAGTCCCGTAATCTGTTCCATAACCTTGAATTCGCACAACTCCCACCAAGACTGCATTTGTTCCTTAAACTCTTTCAATGTAATGAGAGTGTTGTGCGCTTCACAGTCAGAGCACCATTCACCGTCATCGGAATCACTGACATATTCGTTTGTATTGGCATCGACCCATGCGGTGATTTCCACTTTCGTGGAACCGCATTCTTCGCATACATAGACATCTTCGTCATCAGGTTCCTTTCTGAAAGCCCTGCCATCATACAGCGAAACAGCCCGCTCGACAAGTTGTTTCTGATATTGTTCCGACAGCTCGGCAAAGAAACGTTCGGCAGCACCGAATATCCCTTTGCCTGCTAATGAAGACCATTTATCCCAAAAGTGCCGATGCATATTTCCAAATACGACCTTGCATTCTTCCTTGCTCCAGGCATTCCACATATAGTAGAAGAAGCTGGAAACTGCGTTTTCTGCCTGATATTTCATGATTCTTCCGTTTTAGATTCAACATCCTTTGTCTCTTCCAGTTGATGCCATACGGCATCATACATTCCGTTGAGCCAGTCTATGTTGCTTGCTCCCAGTTCAAACGGACTGTAACATTCCACTTCATCACCGCTTTCCCTTTCTTCGGCAAGAACGGTCAGACTGCTATCCGTTACCCGGAGTCCTGTAACCTTGCACTCGTAAGGGTCGCCGTTCTTGTTGAACCATATCACCCAGACCGGATCATAATCCTCCTCCGGAAACCGTATCGCGTTCATGGCATGGTCGTAAAGCAGTTGCCGTATCGCGTCGATGATGTCTCTGCGCAGTTCCTCAATTCTGTCTCCAAATAGCAACTTGGGGGATTTACCGTCTCTCTGCCTTATGGAGAGAATCTGTAAATCCGGATGGCATCCGAAATTCCAGTCCACATCATCGTCATCCAGCGTCGTATGGATGTTGCCTCCCAATACCAAGCCGCAGTCTTCCGTTACCATTGCTTCCGCTTCTTCGCGGCCTTCCGCCGCCACAGTGTAAGTACCCTCGAAGATGTACCTTACATTTACCTTGTACGTTGTCATAAATTTCTATTATTTTAATTGTTAATGATTTGTTTTTTTATCAGGATACAATGCGTATCGCATCCCCGAAAAAGGAGTCGTCCACTCCATACACATGCTGTACGGAATAGTCATACTTGGAGCGTTCATCATCCAGCCGGAAACGGAAACCGTGATAGTCCTTCACTTCCAGTTTCAACCTTACATCCTTTTTTAGTTCCATCTCAAGCAGGCTTCCACCACCGTATGTCGAACTGAAGAGTCCGCAACAGTTGCCTTTGGGGATAATGACTTCTTTCAACGAGAAACCGGCATTATACAGTTCCTTCAGGTTCACCTTGGCGATATAGACCAGCAGGTTTGCGCCGCAGCAGGAATTGATGAGTTCCTCGTAGAATTGTTCGTAAGAAACCTGTTCCTTGCCGTCACGCGATTTCCTGTTCGGGAAGCGGCCGTAAGCCTTGTATCCGTGTTCAAGCAACAGTTTCTTGACTTTGGCAGGATTGAGATTAAGACTGTCAATCATATCCCCGAAATAAGATTCCTCGTAACTGTAACCGCCTTGCGATTCAAACCTGTTGGAATTTATGCAGTCATAGTTTGAAAGCATTTCCACACGGACAGGAATGTCATCCGTATGCTTTATCAGCTCATCCACTACGTCCGAGTCGTTCCGGCTGTAAATCTCATCCCGTATTTTGTCTTCGTACTCGTCGAAGAAGGCATCCACATCCTCTTCGTCAAAGTCACCCGACACAATACATTCCTCTTTCAATTTGGCGATTATCCCACGGACAGCCTCCCATTCGGCATCGCTGTACCACACATCCGCCTTTTCCCACAACTGTTCGCGACTCTTGTCGTCAAGACATTTTTGGACCAGTTCCCGGTGGTTGTCAAGATTGTCGTTGTAATCCGTCCATACCAGCGTGTAGGTTGGCTCCATCAGTGATTTGATGAAATCCAATGTCAATATTTTCTGTTCATCCATTTCTGTTACCTGTGTACGGCAGGGTTTGTTTTCCCGTACATACCGTTATAAATGACAGAAGCGACCTTCCGGCCGCCCCCGTGTTCGTTTCATTACCCATACAGTTCCTTTACTATCCCGTCATATCTGTCCTTTTCCATTTCCGTATTCCGGTTGAAGTGGAAATGTGCCGTGTACCTGTATCCCGTCCTTGGCTCTCCTCCGCACTGCTGTATCGCCATGTCTATGTCCCAATCAATATCACCTATGCCAAGTGATATGCTTGCGCCATATAGCAGGCACCGGGCAAGTTTCAACGCGGAATCTTTTTTGTCTTCCTTGCGAAGTCTGTCGAAAGCCATCATCGCAATCTGGCGGTTTGAAATCTTCATTGTTTCCATATGCTTTCATTTTTTAGAGTCAGACAATTCCGGCCAGTTGCTTGAATTGCGCAACTATTTCATTGCGTTTGCTTCTGGCAAGTTCTTTATATTTCCGGCGGATGGCACAATTCTCCTCATAGGATTTGTCTTTAAGTTCGTGTTTGTATGAATCCATAACCAATTCGGGATATTCGCAGAAAAGGGTCTTGAACGCTTTTCCCCATTTGCGTCCTTGCCATGCACCTTCTGCTACCAATGTTATGAATCCAAACATTTGTTCGTCCGTCCTGACATCCAAAGCATAGTAATAATCGGTTCTTGGCCACACGTTGTTGGAGTGCTGCCAAGTTTCTATCTGTTTGGTTTTAGCGTTGTACGCCATTCTTGTAATTATCTGGTGACTCATATTGATATGCTTTAGTTTATAATCGTATTATCCCTTTCCCTGTCACGGTTTGCCAGCATTCCGAAATGGATGCTAAATATGCGCTGGCTGAAGCAGAACGGAGAGTTGTATTCCATCCGTTGCCACAGAGTGAAATGGTTGTCGGCATACGACCATCTGAAGTATCCCGACAATGAGCCGAATCGTGGATTGACATTCCTGTGTATGAGCATCCTGTTCACTTCCGTAATGTTGTTGGCTGTCAGAATCGTGTTCAGTATCTCCACGAATGCCATTTGCGCGTATGGGTCTGTCGGGAGTACGGGTCCGAGAAAATTGATATTCATAAGCGTGTATTTTTTAATCATAATTGTCATCGAATATCTCGAAGCGGGTATTACCCGGATCGAAATAGTTGCCTGATATGCCCGGGTAGTACAGCAGGCTGTCATCCCCGCTGTCCGGGCAAGGCTCGTCGTCGATATAGGTTGCGTTCCCGAAGAGTTCGATATAATGTGCCACCAGCAGGTGGGGGTCTTCCGTACTGATGTCGTGCCCGTAACGGTCACACCAGTCGAAGAAGTAATCCTTGTCGGCTTCCTCCAGCTGTTCCATCGCTTCCCGTATATCGAAGAAGTTGGGGCACAGCCATTCCCTGTTGATGAGCGAGTCCGGGATGTCCTCCCATCTCGTGTACCTGTATTCCGGTGCCTTCTCTTCGGGAAACAGTTCGGAGCAGGTGCACAGGAATTCCCCCATGTCGCCGAAGTCGGACATTTGCAGCAGGCTGTCCTTTTCCTGCTTCGTGTCTATGAGATGCTGCGTGGTCACTGCCACTTCTGCCTGATTCAAATCCATGATATTCTTCTTTATAATTTATGATGCGGAACCGGGGATTTCATTCCACAGGCGTATAAAGGTCCGCGCCCCGGCAGTGCAGGGTTTTTCGGGAAAATACCGAAGCCCCCGGCGAGGATGATTTCCCCGAAAACCGCCTGCGGCCTGACCTTGCTCTGCCGGTAAGGGTGCGGGCTACCTTTGCCTGTGGAATGGAATCTGCGGTTTCTCATGAGTTTTTTCATTTTATCAGTTCTTTATGCGCTGGCTTCCCCAGCTGATATGTATCTTGCCCTCGCTGTCGCGCTCCCTGACCAACAGGCTCTCAATAACGGACATTGTGACGTCGAACTCCTCGAAGATTTCAGACTGCTCCTTCACTTCTCCCGTCTTGATAAACTCGTTCAGCCGTTCTTTGGTCAGCACTAATGCCATCAGGTTCTGCTCCACGGAGTCTTTGTAGGTGACATAATGCACGTCTTTCAGTTCCTTGGAGTCAAGGCGTATGAAGCGGAAATAGAACTGCTCCATTTTCGGGATGTTCCATTGGAGCGATTCAAGTATCACGTCGTTGCAGGTGGGGATGTTCACCGAACTGCTCAGGCTCTGCTGCGTGCAGACCAATATGCCGTTAATGGTGGAGTCGAACTCCGTCACGATGCTTTGCCGTTTCTTGAACGCCACGTCACCTTTGACCGTGAATAACGGACGGTCAGGGAAACATTTGCGGAGACGGTTCTCGTAAAGGTCGAATGCGGCTATGGACGTACATCCGACAGCCACCTTGCCGGGTATCTTCCGTACCAGCCTCTCTATATACTTTGTCTTGCTTGGAATACCGTCACCGGAATAGCCCTCTATCAGATGTGGAACGGAGCAGGCTTTGATGAGCAGTTTGATTTGTCGCATAAGCCGAAGTCCGGCATCCTTTTTCGCGTCTCCCGTGCTGTTGTAATACAGTTCGCAGATACGGCAGAACTCCTCGATGATGACACGGTAAACCTCACGTTCGCCATCGGACGGGCTGACAGAGTGTGTCCGTATCTTGTACTTCTCGCCAGCAAAATCCCTGAACTTGCGGGTAATGACGGTCTTCCCAATCAGTTCGGCCAGTTCCTCCTTGTTATAGACATCCTGGTTCTGTTTCTCTATGCCGAACACGGTGGATTTTCCCGGACAGTGGCAGGCGCGGAAAAGCACGTGTCCCCTGAAAGCTGGGAACGGCTCTCCGTAATGCGGATTGTTCTCTTCCTCTATCTCCTTGTCCCTGTTTTCGTGGTACACCCGGCTGCTCCAGCAAATCATGTTGATGGAGTTGTTGTACAGCAGCTCGAACTGGCTGTAAAGTTCCGCGATGTTGTTCCGTGTAGTCGTTCCAGTGTCAAGTATCTTGTACTTTAGCCTGCGGAAAAAGCTGAGGATATGCCTTGTCCGTTGTGATGACGGGTTGGTTATCTCGTCCGATTCGTCAAAAACGAGGCACAGTTTTCTTGAACTGCGTTTGACAAACCTTGACAGCCCCCGTTTCAATTTGCCGAGCATAGAGGTGGAGAGGACAAGGAATGCGCCTTCCGGCATCGTTTCCAGATCGGCATTGTTCCTGACTACACGGAATCTTTCCTTGTTTATCGAAAGGAAAGGTATCCATGTCATGTTCGTTGCAATAGCAGGGGCCAGTATGATGGCATTGCGTACCTTACGGAATTTGAGCAGGTACTTGGCACGGTGGTACACGGCGGCGGTCTTGCCGGATCCTTGCTGCCAATTCAAGAGCGCATATCTTTTCTGCAATATTAGGTTCAGGTCGTGTTTTTGGAGTGGAGTAAATTCGCATATCTCACCGTCCTTGTTGATGAAAGTCGTGCGGTCAAGATATTCGGCCAGTTGCGTGTCCGGTTCCATGTCTGAAAACTGACGGTTCTGTATTTCATATTGCCTACGTTTCCTGCGGATTAACTTCTCGGCTGCACGGATTTGCATCCTGTTCTTGTCGGTAATGATGTCCGGCATGGGCAATCCGGCTCGTCCCAGCACAAGGTCATTGATACTTGCTGCCTTGTGCGAAACCTTATCCAGCAGTCGCGGAGCGTATTGTTTCAGTTTGAAACCGTATGAGGTCTTCACCAATGCCACTTCCTTGCGCGGCACGACATTCTGTGAGGTGATGTATCTGCGGATAACGGCAAGCACCTTTTTCGGGGTCAGCTTGTTCTTTTCCCATTGAGTAACTTGTTCCCGTGTGGCGTTCTCCGGCGGTTTCTGATTGCGGAATTTCGTGACCAGAGCTTCTGCCTTGCCGATATGTCTGTTCAGTTTGGTGTGTGCTTTCAGTTCGTACATATACTTGGCGAGTTTGTACTCAAACAACTCCAGTTCTTCCTTGTCTATCCGGCTTGTCTCACGCATAAGGTCGAGGCGCAGCCTTTGTTTCATAGCCCTTGCCTCGCTGATACGGTCTTTCAGTTCCTCCATAGTAATGAACTCTTCCGCGTTGTATGGCTGCATGTCGATGTGTGCTGATTCGCGCAGGAATACCATGACTTTCGTGCTGAAGTTATGTACTCCGGTGGAGGCAAAGGCATTCGGATTCAGTTTCGTCTGGCCGACAAAAGAAAAATCATTATTGATATTGGCAACACGTGTTTTCTCCCAAAACTCACTCTGCATGAACGATAACGGCACGATGACCATCAGTATGCCTGCCGGATTGAGCACATCGTATGCCTTATCCATATAATACTCCTGTGAAAGTTTGTAGTCGAACTTCAGGTTGAACGGCGGGTTGCCGATGACAACATCGAAACGTTGTTCCGGATGATATTGCCGGATGTCGCATTTCTCGATATGCGCGTCCGGGTAGAGATACTTTGCGACTGTTACAGCTTTGCTGTCTATATCAAAGCCGTAGGCATTGTGCAGGTTGGGCAAATGGTTGAAGAAATTGCCCATTCCGCAGCACATGTCAAGTATCATTTCGGAAGAGGCAGGGTTCAGCATCTCTACCATATCCCTGCATACTTCATGCGGGGTGAAGAACTGTCCCATCTCGAACTCTTTCTTGGCATTGGCATACTCGTTATAGTTGGCAAAGTCGGACTGCCTCAGGTTGTGTAGTCCTCCGATGCCGGTATAGCAGTTATAGATGCTTTCCGCCGGAATAAGATCCTTGCCGGAGTCTATGGCGAAAAGTATCTTCTCGTTGACCTCGGCACGCATACCTTGCGGTATCTGTTGGGGGATGATGGCATACATATTCTATCGGTTGTTTACGGTTGGAAATGAAAACACCCCGCAAGGCGTTCTTACGGGGTGCTGTGGAATTCTTCTCACTGTCATTCTTCTCTTAGTGTGATTTCGTCCAGACGGAGCCGCTTGAAGCAGAGCGCGGCTGCCGTGCTGTCCTTGAATTTGATATCTATGCGGCCGTTCTTGTAAAATTTGATTTGCTCGGCATTGGTAGTCGTGAGGTCATACCAGCCGGAAACATCGACATCATTCTCCTGAAAACCGGTAATCATCCTGCTTGAGCCGTGGATTGTGTCATCAGCACCGAAAGCGATGCCTTCGCAAAAAGTCTCTATGTTGCTCTTGTAGTTGTAGTGAATCTGGTTGCGGTTGTATGACAGATAGAACTCATCAAATCTCAGAATTTCGGGGAACGTGATTTTGTCCTTTTTCAGTTCCGGTTTGACCTTGCTCCAGCACGACGGTTTTACTACTTTCAGGAAGCGGGACAGCAGTTCTTCTTCCGCCGTTTCGCGGAAACTCTTGCCTCCCAAATGTTCGATAACGGCATCCACGTATGTTTCATAAACAGGGCGGAATCCCATGTGAAGCGTTTTTTCGTCTATTCCCGGCACCGGCACTGCCACATTGTAAGTCATGTTGAAGTAGGAGATGATACGGTTGGCGAAATTGGAATTGGCATTACAGTTCTTATCCACCAAATCATTGATGATGTCGAACGGCTTGAACTCGTTGTGCGAATAATCCTCCCTGTTGTTATGGTAAGTATAGAAATCCCGCATGGAGACCTTGCCGTTATCCTCATAATGGAACTTCCGTTCCTCCCGGTATCTCTCGGCCTCCTCCTTGAAGATGGCATACCAGCGGTCTATCTGGTCGAGTGTCTTGTAGAGCATGTCCTGCTGATTCTGACAATAGATACGGTCTTGTTCCGTAATCTTGTCCTCGTTTCTCACTTGTACGCTCAGGATACCGGAAAGCAGGTCGGGAGCGTTGCCGGCCTTGGTTGCTGTTGTCGTTTGCATATCTGTTGGATTTTAAGTGTTAGAAATTCTGTGATTTGATTCGGTAGAAATACGTGATGTGTTGTTCCATGTCCTTGACAATCTTGACTTGTTCGGGATGGAAATTGAGTCTTCGTTCTACGGCCGGGGATTCTATCTTTTCCCATTCGGAAAACGGCAGGAATACATATTCCCGGCGGAAACACCACAACACGATTTGTGTGGGCCAATTCCCCTTGAAGATTGTTCCTTCATAGTCTTCCACGAACTGTTGCAGTTCCGCCTCGTCACGTAAAGCAATGTCAAATCCTTGATAGAGATTACCGGTTTCTGTTTTCTCCTTTTTATTGAGGTAAAACTTTCGGTAGGTTTCGGTCGTAAAATGTCCGTACTTGGGATTCGGTTCGGCGTAGAACCATAACGGCACTATGGCGATGAATGTCACGGCACCGTTGGCACGAGCTCCACACCATCCCCAGTCCTTGAACGAGCCATTCGTCCATTTCAAAAACTTCAAATTTTTCGGATTCACGGCATGAAACGCACCTCCGCTAACGCTCAACCGGATATTTCCGTTATCATTCCAGACGAAAGGTATGCTTGGCTGTTCGCATATAGAAAGATGCCCTTTATTTGTGTGGTGCAGGTTCTCAATAAGAGCGTTGCCGTAATAATCCCCGTCTTCAGTCACATAAACCAGCCTGTCTCCGATTTGCGGTGTGATTTCGGAGCGTGTCCGTTCGATAAGTTCCACATAGTTGTTAGCCATACCGACATCTTTCTGTGTCAGCCCGTGTTCATGGTCGTAGGACACATTCAGCGGCTTGAGTGTTTCCACACTGTACTTGTTCTTTGCCATCTGTAACATAACATTTGATTTTTGTTAGTCCGGCTTTTCGGGGCCGGAGTTCCCGTAACTACAGGCTTTAAAAGGTCGTGTCCCGTACATGCAAGGTTGGCGGGAAAAATACCGCAAGCCCTCCGGGCGAGGATGATTTTTCCACGACACCCGAAGGGCTTGACCTTGCATTGTACGAGCAGGACACGGATTACCTTTGCCTGTGAGTTAGGGGGACTCGGCTGCGGTATGGCTGTTCTGTCCGATATGGATTATTTCATGAATTCAGAATGAGATTATGCCCGGAAAATTCCGGTATTCTCGGAAAAAATACTATCTTTGCATCAAGATAAAGAGTTATTTGAAAGCATGAGGAATATAGTGATTCTGAACAGTTTGGCATTTTCTTATCCGTTGCCCGTTCTCATGCGAGTTGAATATAATTCGTTGATAGTCAAATAAGATACTTCAAACTATCACAAATATAGCAAAAAGAAGTAGAGTCCGGACAAAATATACAAAAAATGCGAAGAATATAGGAATAAAAAAACGAGCAAGCTCTCACGAACCCCTCGCCCCTGTAAGAAAAGCCTTAAAGGCTTTTCTTTTAAACTGCGTCAATGTTACCTAAAAATCAATCTTTCTCTTTACCTGAAAAATAAAACTTCAATTACCTATTCTGAAAACTTCAAAATCCAATTTTTACCTTTACCTAATTTACCTATTTATTCAAAACATTTAGCTTATGAAAAAAATCTATTTTCAATCCTTTTACCTAACAACTAATATCCTTTATTGAAAACTGTTTTTATTATTTATCAAATCCAAATGCAGTTTCCCAACTGCACTGCAAAGGTAAGTGTTTTATCCGCACGCGCAAAACGCCGGCATATTTTTCGCGCGTTTTATAACATTGTTTTAGAGTTTAAGGGTACAGTTTACACTTATAAACATTTTATTGTTCATCGAGAGTATACTTTCCAGTAAAAAACAAACCACCGAAGCGCCGAAACGCTTCGATGGCTGTCCCCTTTAAACACCTTTAAACAAAATGAATTTCTTCTTTATTTTCTTGCTTCGGCAATATAACCTAACGCTTCTTTACATTTTTCCGTAACATAAGTCCAGTCTTCAGCAGCGACCTTATCCTTCGGGAAGAGTTTGGAACCCATACCTACGCAGAACACACCCGCCTTAATCCAGGAGGTCAGGTTTTCCTGAGTCGGCTCCACTCCACCGGTCACCATCAGCTTGGACCAGGGCATCGGAGCCAGCAAACCTTTCACGAGTTTGACACCAAGCACGTCGCCCGGAAATATCTTGCAGAGGTCGCAACCTGCTTCTTGCGCGAAACCTACCTCTGAAACGCTGCCGCACCCCGGAGTATAAGCTACCAGACGACGGTTACAAATCTTAGCAATCTCCGGGTTGAACAACGGGCCTACAACGAAACATGCACCCAACTGCAAATACAGCGCCGCAGTAGCAGGGTCAACGATGGAACCTACACCCATAGCCATCTCCGGGCACTCTTTTGCCGCAAACTTCACAACTTCCGCAAACACCTCGTGGGCAAAGTCACCACGGTTCGTGAATTCGAACGCACGAACACCTCCATCGTAACAAGCCTTTACAACTTTCTTTGCAACTTCTGCATCCTTATGATAAAAGACAGGCACCATTCCAGTAGAACCAATCTTATTCAATACTGAGATTTTATCAAATTTACTCATCTTTTTATTTACGATTTGACGATTTACGATTTACGATTAATATTACTTTACTTTATATCTATTCTTTTTATTTACGATTTGACGATTCAAACTTCCTTTGCTAACCGATTTCTTGTAGTGACAATAGAACTCACTATTATTTTATACAATTCATGCGCCTCTTGTTGCAACCCAAGCAGTTTATTAGCAGGAATCATCTCACTTTCAGCAATAATTTCCAACCAGTGTATAGTTTCATCCAGTTCTTCCTCTACCATTTTCAGTTTATTCAGAAAATCCTTATCAGACTTTCCCAAACAAGCTGCCCTATAATTGGCAGCAGGTGAAGTCCCTGAACGCACTATTTGTTTAGCTATAGCCATTGACGAAATCCGATTAGGCATACAATCTACCATCTTGATTATTCTCAAAGAGAACACCTTCAATCGTATTTTCAATTCCTCCGAGTTCACTGTAGAAGTAATTTCAATCGTACATCGTAAATCGTCAAATCGTAAATGAGCTTAGCGTTGTACTCGTCCGCTTGCATCCCCTCCTGCCAGCGCTTCTACCTCTTCGGTAGAAACAAGGTTGAAGTCACCGTTGATAGTGTGCTTCAAGGCGGAAGCGGCTACTGCAAATTCGAGGGCGGCACCCTGGTTGGGTTTTGTCAGCAGGCCGTGGATGATACCACCTGAGAAAGAGTCGCCGCCACCTACGCGGTCGACGATAGGATTGATGTCGTAACGCTTTGACTCGTAGAATTCCTCGCCGTTGTAAATCATTGCTTTCCAGCCGTTGTGGGTAGCGGAGAAAGACTCGCGCAACGTAGAGATTACGTATTTGAAGCCGAATTCCTTCGCCATCGCCTTGAAGATTCCCTTGTAGCCTTCAGCGTCCGTCTTGCCGCCTTCCACGTCTGCATCGGGCTTGAAGCCCAGACAGAGTTCAGCATCCTCTTCGTTGCCGATGCAGACATCCACATACTGCATCAAAGGCTTCATGATGGACTGGGCTTTTTCTTTGGTCCAGAGTTTTTTACGGAAATTGAGGTCTACCGACACCGTAACGCCGTGACGTTTGGCAGCCTCGCAAGCCAGGCGGGTCAACTCGGCGGCCTTGTCGGAGATGGCGGGAGTGATACCTGACCAGTGGAACCAGTCTGCACCTTCCATGATGGCATCGAAATCAAAGTCCGCCGCATCTGCCTCGGCAATGGCAGAGTGTGCACGGTCATAGATTACCTTACTGGGACGCATGGAAGCACCGGTCTCAAGATAGTAGATACCTACACGGTCACCACCACGCGCAATGAAATCCGTCTTTACGCCATACTTGCGCAATGCGTTGACAGCCGACTGGCCTATTTCATGTTTCGGCAACTTGGTTACAAAATAAGCATCATGTCCGTAGTTGGCACAGCTGACAGCCACGTTGGCCTCGCCGCCGCCATATACCACATCAAAAGAGTCGGACTGCACAAAACGGGTGTTTCCCGGAGTAGACAGCCTCAGCATGATTTCACCTAATGTAACTACTTTCTTTCCCATAATCTTTCTATGTTTTATTTTAATATGAAATTAATTTGTTTCCTTTCAATTTATCATTTCGAGGTATAAACAGAACTTAAACACCTGGAACTATGGAGAGTAAATCAAAATAACATTCGTTCTTCATAGTCTTCGTGTACGGGCACAAAGATACAACAATTTTTGAAATACAAAAAATTATCATATATTTGTATCGAAAATATTAAGATTATAATTGTGTGCGAGCACAAGAAGATGTACGATGGGACGATTTACGATTAGACGATTGAGATTACATTGTAGAATCGTAGCCAAAGCAACATCAATCGTACATCGTAAATCGTTAAATCGTAAATATACAGATGGAAAGAGTCAGAATAAAGGATATCGCCAAGATGGCCGATGTATCCGTGGGAACCGTCGACCGTGTGATTCACGGGCGTAGCGGTGTGTCCGAGTCCAGCCGGAAGCGGGTGGAAGAAATCCTGAAACAACTGGATTACCAGCCCAATATGTATGCCAGCGCACTGGCTTCGAACAAGAAGTACGCATTTGCCTGCCTACTGCCACTGCACGAGAAAGGCGAATACTGGACAGACGTGGAGACGGGCATACACAACGCCGTAGAGACTTACTCTGACTTCAACGTGGCCGTGCACCTCTCCTACTATGACCCGTATGACTATCAATCATTCGCGGAAGCCTCCGGACAGATTCTGGCACTGGAGCCGGACGGAGTGATGTTTGCCCCCACCGTTCCGCAATACACCAAGCCCTTCACGGATGAGCTGACGCAACATAATATACCTTATATATATACTGTCTCTTATACACATCTGACGCTGCCGACGATAAGGCTC
>ENA-OYYC01000291-OYYC01000291.1-human-gut-metagenome-genome-assembly--contig:-NODE-291-length-32748-cov-6.232221_pt1 | contig 32748 bp, 24 predicted proteins | sample MGYA00243242_ERZ653433 | MGnify/ENA primary metagenome ERZ653433 (study PRJEB26926, sample SAMN06165127) | human gut metagenome | biome: ENVO:00009003; feature: ENVO:2100002; material: ENVO:00002003... | reverse complement strand
GCCTTATCGTCGGCAGCGTCAGATGTGTATAAGAGACAGCATTATATACTGGTGTTAGTAATGATTCATCGTCTGTTTTACTAAAATATATCCGACACTTTTCTATTTTCAGTGCAATGGTTGTACATGCCTTATTGCAATCTTCTACTATTCTCCACTCTTCATACCCAACTTCAGCTGCATCTATTCCTCTAATAATATGTTGCAAATATAGAATATCAGCATAAATTTTCTCAATGGCTTCAATCCGTTTGAAATACAAACTACCATATTCCACTCGCAACTTCTCCTGCAACTCATTTGTTGTTCTATCCAATTCAGCTTGGTATTTTCGATTATATTTTTCAAACCATTTATCAATCAAATTTATATCAAATAAATAACGTAATATCAATATTATGAATACTCCTATTGCAAGAATATTACAAATTATATTAGAAATAAGTTCCCATATTGCCGTCCATTCCATAACTCACTATTTTTCAAATTTACTCTTTATGAGATTTAAAAACGTCAGATTTCTTGCATTCGCATCAGAAACAATCGCATCGAAATCCATCACATAACGCACCGCTGGAATTTTTATGCCGGTTTCCCAATCTACGGTAATATCCGTCGTATTCACAAATATGCAACCTTTGGAATAGAGCGGATGATAACCCGCAGTCGACAAATGTGATTTATACTCATTATCAAGCTCGGCTACGCCATACAACCATAAGGATTGTATTTTTCCGGGATATAATCCATAGAGACATCGCGCTCTTTTTTCAAGCTGCACCTCCACTCTTACATTTTCTTCCGGCTTTAATCCTTTTCGTTTTAACTCGACAATTACAACATCGAATTTAGCCGAAGTCTTGGGATCATTCGAGAATATAATGGCAATGTCGGGTCTATCATCATTTTCTACAACCTCTTCCTTCGTTAACTCTTTAATAAGATCTGTCATTTCCATCTCACTCAAAATAGTGGAATAAGTCATAAACTTATCATCCAATATCCACGAGTTATTTTTATAGATGTCTTGACTAAAGTCCCCGTCTCTTAAAACCGTTCGTTGAGGCACTAAAATATTATGAATCGTAGCTTCTCGATCTACCTTTTTAATCTTCTTTAACCGATCAATAGTTTTTTGACGGAACAGCACATATTCGGTTAATGCCCTGCCAGCCAAATTCATTGACTTTTCGAATTCTTTATCAGTTAAATCCGTAGACTTGCATAAAATATCTCGCTGCTCTTTGATAAAACGAGTTTGCGCTTCTTTGACGACCTCGACTTTTGAGCTTATTCCAATTGTATCTTCTTCAAAATAACCTCGCAAATGAGGGAACTGATTATTAAGTTGTTCAGATGTGCGTTGCGTCTGCTCTATTACTTTTGGAGCCAAATCGGAAAGAATGGTTATTATTTCATCTCTGAATATTTTTTGGAGTATTCTTAAATCTGGCTGTTTAATCGTTATGGTCTGCCGAGTAGCATCTGTCTGCCCTTGGAAAGAATCCGAATATAAGATAAAGACCATCTCATATCCCTTAGGAATACTCTCATCAGCAAAAACATCTATAGATTCATTCCGATTATCAATCGAAATAGCAGTAATTACCGACGAATCTTTTATATCGCACTCTTTAACTGAATAATATAATGTCATTTCTCCGTCAAGAGAGTATTTAGACACTATTGTTTTTTCGTTTAATGCAGGAATTGATGCTGCACTGATCGTGCGCACCGTATTTACAGTACCAATAGTTGTTTCAATAATAATCTCTATATCGCGCGTCTCTTTTTTCGCTTTATATAATTGAGAATAATATTTTTTCAGAATATGCCGTCTTATCCATTCGGCATCAGCAAAATTTTTATCTCTTAATTTTGAGAAATTATATCCTGTCATTTCCAAAATACTGCCACTTTCGTGCTTATCCTCTAAAGTAGAGCCATTGTTCAGAGTATCAGTACCGAACTCTTTGTCAAAATTAAACTCACGATATTGATTCCCATTATAGTGGCTGATTACCTTTATATTATTGAAATAGAATAGATAAACCAATCGTCCAAGACCCCGATGTGTTTTATCGTCTTTGTCAACTTCCAATAGGCGGCAAAATTTTGTGTATCGCTCATCCGTAAAACCAATGCCGTTATCCGAAATAATCAAACGGAAAGATTTTTCATTTGAGAGAGTGGACGCGGAAAAATGGATATGTATTTTTGATGCCCTTGCGTCCAATGCATTTGCAACAGCCTCCAGATAAACCATGTCAAATGAAGACTGTGAAAAAAACATTGATATAGCTTGCTTTAAATTGATCTCCATAATAATTAGTTTAATATCTGGTTCAACAATCCTTTTACAGATTCTTCTATTGCCCGAATATTAGCACGAATCTCATCTAGTGTTCTCAACTGCTTGGGTTTGTAGAAATATTTGGTAAAACTCAACTCGTACCCGATGACATATTCATCTGCATCGATAATCGCATCGGGCGTATAAGGCAGAATCTCAGTCTCGATGAATTCTTGTACATTGGCACTAAACCCATCGAGATATGCAATGAAATCCAATTTCAATTGTTGCGAGTTTGTTCTTTTAAGTGCTTTGAGAGTAAACGGCGAACTATTACAGAATGCTTGGCCGGCTACGGCGCATAGAGCCTCATCCTGCTGTATGATATTAGCGTTTGTGAGCCGTTCTTTCATTTCGAGAACTTTATCTTTCGTCTCCTCCAAAACGGCATTGAATCGCCTCAATACGATCATAGGAAGAATAACTTTGCGGTAATCTCCTTTATTATAAATATTTACAAGAACATCGTTGGCAATATTCCATATAAATGAAACCAGTTGATTATGTTGAATTTGGGTCATATTTTCTATTTTATTTAGTCTTTGAGACATCCAACTGGAACGACATATACCCCATCTTCGCGGCGATAGGCAAACTTGCCTGTTGCCGTCAGCACCATTAGAAACGATGGGGCCTTCATTCGATCTGTGTCGATTTTACCTGCCAGTGTTTTTAACGTGACTGCTCCCTCTTCTATCAACTTGTCACCTCCGAGCTTGATTTCGACAAGCCCGAACTTTCCGTTCCGCAGATGTACGACGGCATCGCATTCAAGGCCATACTTGTCTCGGAAATGATAAATCTGCCCATCCAATGCGCTCGCAAAAACACGTAAATCACGGATACATAATGTCTCGAACAATAGTCCCATCGTATTCAAATCGCCGATTAAGTCATTAGGACCAAGCCCCAATGCGGCGACGGCAATCGACGGATCAACGAAATAGCGGGTGTCGGAGGTGCGTATGGCAGTTTTCGAACGCAGATTGGGGTTCCATGCAACCGAATCCTCGATGACGAAGATCTTCTTCAAGGCTTCAATATAACTCGCTATGGTTTTCACGTCGCTCGTCTCCTCATCGTTAACGCGCATATCCTCGATAATCGTACTTACGGGAGCCGACGTTCCCTGATGACGGGCATACGAACGCATCAACCGTTTTACCCGTTCCTGATTGCGGCGCACACCATCTGCACGCGACACGTCTGCATGGGTTACTGCATCATAGTAATATTTCACCTGATCCAACGCAATATCTCCATTCTGCATCGTCGCACGAGGCCATCCCCCGCGACAAATCAAGAATGCCATATCGTCGAGCGTCAGTTTATTGACGCCAATAATATTTTCAGGTGTATCGAATAAAGCCTCCAAACTTACTTCGCCAGTCGATTCTCCCGACTCGTACAAACTCATAGGACGCATCGTAAGCCATGCAAAGCGACCCGCACCCGAATGATGAATCTCATTGGTTTTTGCAGGTATGGCAGACCCTGTTAAGATAAAGAGCCCAGCCCCGTCTCGATGATCGACCTCGAAACGGATCGTGTCCCATAATTTGGGCGCGAGTTGCCATTCATCCACCAATATCGGCGACTCTCCAATCAGCAATGCCTTGGGGTTAATGTCGGCCATACGGAGGTTCTGTTCCATGTACAATGGATCATCCATATAAATGATCGTAGTGGCTTGCTGCTCCGCAGTCGTAGTCTTGCCGCACCATTTTGGTCCCTCGATTAAAACAGCACCGATACCGGCCAACTTTCGCTTCAGCTCCCTATCTGCAATTCTTGGTTTATACGTCTTCATGTCCAATGTCAATTACTCTGCAAAGATAACACAATATTTTAAAATTCATATTTCGGCTAAATAAAAACACCTGTTTTGGCTAAAAATTTTTCCATGCTTTGTTAAATGTAAATTTCCTTTGTTGGCAAATAATCTATCCCTTTCTAAATATGCTACACGACGGAAGATGAAAAAGACATATAGAAAGTACATAAACTCCTTCTCATTGTGACATTGTTTAGTGACATTTTATCGGACAGTTTTCGGCGGCCGGGACTGTTTCTTGTATTGAGCATTTGCCAAAGCCATTTTGATTCGGGTATGCCCGTATGCCACGAATTTCATTTCGGGAGTAGTGGTATAATACCCCGACCGACATTCGTCGTAGAGAGGACTGCCATATAATTTGCAAACAGAGGCGGTGGATTTGTTCGATATATGACGGACTACGGAATGGCCGTCATATGTATAAACAACCTTTCCTTGTGGGAAGATTTTAGACTTTAATTCACAGACAGATTTCAACCGATAAAAGGGAATGAAAAAAATTGTTACCCGTAAGTGTTTCTCGTGGGTTAAGAACGGGTTTGCTTCTCTGACATAATCCGTTCATTTCTCAGCGGTCGAATTACTACCTTTTCCTTGTCGATAATGCTACCGGCATTCGAGTGTAAGAATTCAGTTTTAGAGTACGATTTCGGTCATCAAAGTTTAAGCATTTCTTTTCAGATGTTTGCACGAAACGGTTTACTTTAAATTTCTTACCCTATATAGAGAAATACTAAACTAAACAGAATTATATATGCTCATGCGGGGAATAAACAGCCCTGCAAAAAACATCAGGAGACCCGAAAATTCGTTGGCTGCTTTAGTCGAATAGTCCGTTCACCAGACTGACTGCATTGTCCTTTTTCTTGTTGAAAACTGTTGGAATTCCCCAAATATGCCCAAGCAAGAAGAAATAATATTTTTAGAAGAAACCGACCTCAAAATTATGGCTATGTCGACAAAGCGACAGATAAAGACAAGAAATTATAAATCTTGCACAGTTGGTACTCTCACGCATAAAAAATCACTCGGTAGCAAGGCATTGCAGAAAATTTTGATTATTTTTGCATTGGATTGGGAATAGATCCTTTCCAAGACATATTAGAAAAAAAGAAGCGTTATGCTTATCTTGTAATTGGAAACCTGAGAAATTTTCAAATGAGCAAAGATGGCATAGTGGTTCTCACGCATAAGCGTGGGCTGCTATTCTACATCTGCTCATTAGGTTTTCTCAGGACCTCCAATTAAGACGTGGCATTGCAGTTCCACGCTTTTTGTTTATAAATGTCCTTGTGGTAGCTGGGGGACTCAAAATCGTTTGTCATGAAAAAATGGCTTTGTATGGCGTTGTCGCTTTTGTTTTCGATGAGTGTATATGCGCAGAAGGATGTTACTCAATTTCTTGGAATACCTGTCGATGGTAGCAAGTGGGAGATGATACAAAAACTAAAAGAAAAAGGGTTCAGAAATTCTACGGTAGGTGAAGACATTTTAGAAGGGGAATTTAATGGGGCTGAGGTTTATGTAAGTATAGTAACAAATAATAATAAGGTTTACCGAATCATGTTGATGGATGCCACAAATAGTGATGAGACGGATATTAGACTCAGGTTTAACAAACTGTGTAGGCAATTTGCAAATAATCCCAAATACTTTTCGTTGCGAGATGATCAGACTATACCCGAGGACGAAGATATTTCGTATGAGATTTCAACCCATAAAAAACGCTACGAAGCCGATTTTTATCAGAAGCCGGTAGAAATGGATAGTGCTGCGCTTGTGAAATTATTTGAGCCGGCTTTATTATCTAAATATACGAAGAAACAATTGAAAAAGCCGACCGAAGAAATTCAATCAGAGATTAACCATCTCATTTTGGAATATCGGTTGGCGACTTTGAGAGATCGGATAGAGAATTCGGATAAGAAACCGGTTTGGTTTATGATATCGGAAATTCGTGGGGAATATTATATTGCCATGTTCTATGATAACAAATACAACCGTGCCAATGGCGAGGATTTATGATGCGGTTGGATCGGGTAAAAAAAGTAGCTGTTCGTTTTTGCGTACAATCAAAAATGGTTACTTTTGATACGAATAGAATTTTCGATTTCGAGCGGCTACACAACTCATAGCCAAACCCGAATCGGGTCTATTATGGAGAACTAAAAGTTTGAAAAATATATCATGAAAAAAATTATCGTCACATTAACACTCTTCTTTGCCTCTATGGGCATAATGGCGCAGGAACATCTTTCGTTCAAAGGTATTCCTATTAAGGGAAGTCTGACGGAATTCTGTCAGAAACTCAAAGAGAAAGGGTTTGTCCAGACCGCTCGTCAAACCAATCCGGTTTCATTTTCGGGAGATTTTACGGGGCGTAAAGCACAGGTAAATGTGGCGGCAACAGACGATGGCAAAGATGTATTTTCGGTAGTTGTTTTTGTGGAACCGAGTAAAGAATGGAACGCCCTTGTGAATACTTACAACTATTATAAGGGGCTATATATTCGTAAATATGGCAAACCGGCTGTTTCGGAAGAAAACAATCCTGCCAGTTCAGATACCAACTACTCTTTGATGTACGAATTGGACGAAGGAACGGTTGTATATGGTAGCCTATGGGATGTAATGGGCGGAAATATACAGCTTTCGATCGAAAAGTCCTTTGGACATAGAGAAGGAGTGGTAATGATTCGCTATAATGATACTCAAAATGTGGAAGCCAAGATACAAAAAGATTTAGAGGATATTTAATACAATAGTGACGGGATAAGTCGTGAGCCTCACATCTATGCAGAATAGGTGTTGAGGCTCGCTTCTTTTCTGTATGCTTTGGGGTGATTTACAAGAGAAGCTGCGGGTTCTCCGATCGTGAATATTGTATTTTTTAGAATTTTGTCTTACATTTGTTTCTGAAAGGGGAATTTGATTACATGCCACAGCAAGAGGTATATCAAAATCCTATTCTGTATTGGCGTTGTCGATCTGTTGGAAATCTAAGAATGGCAAGCGGGTATAGAACCGTGTTCGCACAGCTATGCCAAGACGCCGCTTGTTATATGTAAATAGGAAGCAATGCGAGAGCAGAAGCAGTCAAGTGAAAACTTGAACGGATTATGCCGAGGCGCCGCGTTTATGGGTAACTAAAAGTTTAAAATAAAAAAGAAGATGAAAAAAGTAATTGCAACCACACAAGCTCCGGCGGCGATCGGTCCGTACAGTCAGGCAATCGAATCGGGTAATATGATATTCGTATCCGGTCAGCTTCCGATCGACCCGGCAACCGGAACTATGCCCGAAGGCATCAAAGCCCAGACGGAACAATCTTTTAAGAATATCAAAGCCATTTTGGCGGAAGTCGGCTGTACGACCGACCATATCGTAAAAACGACGGTGTTATTGGCTGACATGTCGCTCTTCGGCGAGATGAACGAAGTGTATGCTGCCCAGTTCGGTGCTACGTTCCCCGCTCGTTCCGCATTTGCTGTAAAAGAGTTGCCGAAGCAGGCATTGGTTGAAATCGAGGTTATTGCCGCGAAGTAAAATATTGCAGCAGGTCTGCTACAATAAATGTACTGCCGCCTACGAAGATCAGATTTTCCGGGCGGCTTTCTTTTTGTGCCGCCTCTACTGCCTCCGCCACATTGGGATAGCAATTGCCCGATAATCCTGCTTCGCGGGCTTTCCGGGCAAAATCTTCTTCCGGCAGCGCACGCGAGACCGAAGCCTTTGTGAAGTAATATACGGCGTGGGTGGGCAGCATACGCAGTACACCCGAAATGTCTTTATCATTGACCATGCCGATGACGATACGCAGGGTGTCGTATTTTTCCCGGGCAAGCTGTTGTGCGATATAGGCGATACCTCCGGTATTGTGACCGGTATCGCAAATCAACCGGGGCGAGGAGGAGAGTTGTTGCCAGCGTCCCATCAGTCCGGTCAGTTCGGTTACGCGGGCGAATCCTTCGTACACCGATCGGGTGTCGATCCGGTACCCGATCCGCTTTAACTGTTCGACAGCCGTAAGTACGGTTGCCGCATTTTTCTCTTGGCACAATCCGCCCAGTTCGCCTTGCAGGTGCGGGTATTCATCCGATTCGAAAGACCAGAATCCGTTTTCCTGTTGCGTTGCCGAAGCAATCGGATGCCGCTCCTCGGCGAATACGATCGGAGCTTGTACCTCCTGCGCCTGTTGTTGGAAAACCTCTTTTACTTCGCCTGCGGCTTCGCCGATAACTACCGGTATGCCGTGTTTGATAATCCCTGCTTTCTCGCGGGCGATAGCCGGCAGTGTGTTGCCCAAGAACTGAATGTGGTCGAAACTGATGTTGGTAATCACGCACAGATCGGGGGTAATGATATTGGTACTGTCCAGACGTCCCCCCAATCCGACTTCGATCACGGCGACATCCACCTGCTGCTGTGCGAAATAGTCGAAAGCCATCATCATGGTCAGCTCAAAAAACGAAGGGTGGATGTGGCGGGTGGCATCCAGATGCTTTTCGGTAAATTCCATTACCGCTTCTTTCGGGATCATGTTGCCGTTTACCCGTATGCGTTCGCGAAAATCGACCAAATGCGGCGATGTATATAATCCTACTTTGTATCCGTTTTGCTGCAATATGGCAGCCAACAGGTGCGAGGTAGAACCTTTTCCGTTTGTCCCGGCTACATGAATGGTGCGGAACTTCCGGTGAGGATGTCCGAAATAGTTGTCCAGAGCTTCACTGTTTTGCAGTCCCGGTTTGTATGCTCCCGCTCCTATATTCTGGAACATGGGCAGTTGGGCATATAGATATTGGAGGGTTTCTTCGTAAGTCATAGTTTAGATCAGTATATGAAATATCCGGCTATACCGGCGAGAATGATAACCAAAATAGGATGGATAGAAGTATATCTCACAATCACAAACGACAGAACGGCGATGATGATGCTGATATAGTCGTAGAAATTTTCACGGTTCATCAACAGCAGGGCGGCGGATGCAATCAGTCCGACCACTACCGGACGTAGTCCGGAAAAGATGCTTTTAATGACCAGGCTGTCCTTGTGCTTCAATAAGAAACGGCTGACGGTCAAGACCAACAGGAACGAAGGCAGGCAGACTGCAAACGTTGCCACGATAGCTCCCCATATACTTCCGGTGGTCGTATAACCGATATATGTCGCACTGTTGATTCCGATCGGACCCGGAGTCATTTGCGATATGGCGACGATGTCGGTAAACTCCTGCGACGATAGCCACGGTTGCGATTCGCCGTAATGTATCACTTCTACCGCTTCGTGCTGAATCAGGGAGAGCATGGCATAACCGCCTCCAAACCCGAATAATCCAATTTTCAGATACGCCCAAAACAAATTCAGATAGATCATAACCCGCTATCCTCCTTTCCCGAATCGGATTTCTTTGCTTTCCGTTTGTTGTATTTGTACCAGCCGTAACCGCCCAATCCTCCCAATAATACGAACAGGATCGGAGATAATCCCGCTTGCCAGATAAGCAGAGCTACGGCAATGGGTATGATGACTGTCTTCCAGTTTATTTTCGCCGCTTTGGCTGTACTCAGAACCGGTGCGACAATCAACGCGACGACTGCCGGGCGGATGCCCTTGAATATCCGCTCCACGACCGGACTGTCGTAGATGCTTCGAAAGAAAATGGCAATCAGCAGGATCAGGATAAAAGAGGGCAGGATAGTGCCCAGCGTTGCGGTAATACTGCCGCGCAAACCTTTCAGTTTGTTCCCTACCAGAATAGAGATATTTACCGCCAGAATGCCGGGCATGGATTGGGCGATGGCGAGCGCATCGAGGAATTCGCCCCGGTCGAGCCATTTCTTTTGAACTACGACCTCTTTTTCGATAATAGGGATCATAGCCCAACCGCCGCCGAATGTAAATGCGCCGATTTTAAAGAAACATCCGAAAAGTTTTAAATAAAGGCTCATGCCGTATATATTTTGCGAGTGCAAAGATAGTGAAAGGCGAGAGCAGAAGCAAATGGGAAACAAATGTTTCACGATTGGATTCTGCCGAGCCGCCTCCTATCTTATACAAAGATAATGCAAATCGAGAGCAGAATGATCGAACGTGGTTCATTTTTATGCACCTTTTCTCGCCTCGGCATACCCCGAATGAATTCGGCTCTGCCCTCGGCTTATCGAAAACGTTCGAATAATTATGCCGGTCTGTTGTTAAACAGTATCGTTGTTATATAAAAAACGGGAAGCACTTCAAATTGTTTGCTTTGAAATGCCTCCCGTTTCAAGATGACGGACGATGATCTATTTCTGCCGTTCTACTGTTTTACGATCTTGCCGATGGCTACACCGTTTGCCCTGACGATATAGATTCCGGTCGGGATATTCGACACGTTTAAAGTCGTTGTGCCGTCAGAGGTGTGTCCGGTATATATCGTCCTTCCCGACAGGTCGAAAAGAGAAATGGTGTTTCCCGATTTTGTCCCTTCGATTTTCAGTTCGGTGGAAACGACGGTAGAACGGATCTGCAATCGGTCGTTATCCATTTTCGATACGTTTGAGTATGCGGTCACCTTGTAATAGGGTGAAATCATAGACGAAAGATTGGCTCCGCTATACAATTGGTTCAGCGGATACCATTTGTTTTGATAATAGGCATAAGTCGTACAATCCGTTTGTGTACGGGTGGTTGTAGAGACGATCCCGAGCATGTTCTCTGTCGAAGTCGTGATTTTCGGCAGCTCCAATGCGACGAAGAAACTGCCGGTTATTTCCGTTTCCGGAATATTGATCATACAGAAATTACCCAATCCGAATGCAGTCGTACCGAACAGGTCTTTTACCGTTCCCTTGTATTTCTGAATCAATTCTCCGGGCAATCCGTCACTGCCTTCCGCATAGAAACTTAAAAACAGGTCTTGGTTGTAGTTTGCCTCTTCCATTTTATATAGGAATGTGTAGACGACCAGCCGCGATACTGTGCCCTGTATTCCTTTGGGCAGGGTAAATTTCTCGGCAATGATTTGATACGAGGGATTTATACCGACCATATAATCGTATGTTCCTACGGCATATAGGGTGATTTTATCGGTTTTGCGCCGGTTGCAGATGAAATCTTCGGTTGCTGTATCGAAAGGACGTACGGTCGTTTCCAACGTGTCGGATGCTATTCCGTTTTCGTTGCCGGCGGAAACGATAGCTTGTTTGAATCCGTATGTGTTATATACGACAGACTCTTGCGGTAACGATGAAAATGCCGGATCGGCACCTTCTCCGAAGTCCCATTGATAAGTATCGGCATTCTGTGTGTTTGCGCCATAAGTCAGTTTCTGACTCTCCGGAAGATAAACCGTATCGGCGGTAAAAGACCAGATGCCGCCCATATAGTATGCCTCTATCCACGGCATTTCTTTGAACGGTGTTTCTGCCACTGAAAAATCGTCGAACCCGACTGCATTCCCGGATATGCCGGCAGGCGTGCAGTGATGGATCGAGAAATAGTAATCGCCCGATTCGGTCGGGGTGAAAGACCCTTCCAATAGAGTCCATTCCGGTAGCAGGGAGGCTTTTTCGCCCGATCGTTCTATGACGATGGTCGTTTGTGCTTCGGGGGTGGCAGATAGCCCGACGGTGATGTCGAACTGATCGACCGCACCTTTAAGCCCCGGAGCAAAACAGTAAAGACTGACGTAATAGGTTTTGCCGGCGACAAGTGCCAATGCCGGGGCGTAAGCACGGGCATCGCGGGCGAGACCGCCGGTTTCGGGGCCCGATACTAAGTAATATTTTCCGGAATGAGCCGTTAATCCGTTCAGTGCATTGACCTGCATCTTGAATGCGGCGGAAGAACTGGTATCGGAGATATTCCATCCGGCAGGCAATCCGGTGTTTTTATTGGGATTGTCGAATGTTTCGAGGTAGGGCAGTCCCGATTCTACGGATGCGGCTTGGGCTCTACCTTCCGTCACCGGATGTTCTTGCAATAGAACGGGTATAGGAGATAGCGTATATGCGGATTGTGCCGATACAGAATGGGCGGATAGAGCGGCAATAGCACTCCATAACAATAGTCTTTTCATTTTGGGATGAGGTTAATTGAGAAGAAGTTCCGATAACGGAGCTTCTTCTCGAATTTGATATTACAGGATTACTTAATGCGGATTTTTTCGGTATGGACTTGATTTTCGGCAATAATCTTCACGATATATATACCGGTCTCCCGGGTGCTCAGGTCGATATGTGATTCGCCCGAATAGCATCCGACTAATGTTCCGTTACCCGCATACAGATAGAGCCGGTCGTATTTTCGCAGGATACGCAATGTACGATTATCGAATGAGAGAATCTTATCGGTATCGGTGGCGGATAAGCCTGTACCTATTTCCTCTTTCTCGATATGGAACCCATATAATTTCAGGGTAGATACGGAGGTCTGTTGCGGGCAGACGGCCTGTACACCGAAATAGTATATTCCGTTTTCAGGAATGCGTACACCTCCGGTTGCAGTTGTTCTCGATCCGATCGTATCGCCGGTTACTACACATGTCGTGTAACGGTCGGGGACATCTTTGTCTGCCATATATACCTGTATGGATTGTCCGTGATTACTTGCATCCTTGTCGATAGCAATTTCATAATCGATCGATACGTCTATCGAATCCCCGGCTTGTAACTCTACCGGTGGAGCGACCAGCATACCGGCAATCGCTTTGGCTTCCATGCTGTAACTGTACCACGTATATTGTGTTTGCACGTATGTCTCTTCGTCCGATGACACGACGTTCCATTGTTCGATGTTGTCTGCCGGGTTGTAGTGATACCATTCGCTTTCGTTCTCGGCAAAGTCTGCTGTATAAGGCAGGATTGTCTTTGCGGTAGCCGGAGCTGCGAGTTGTATGCGGTCCATGAACAGTGTACCCATGCCTTTGGGTGAGTAGCAATGTATCATGATATAATATTTGCCCGAGGTTTCGATGGTGACAGGAACCGATAGCTTGGCATATTGTTTTACTTTTACAAGGACACTGTCGTTGTCGTAGAGCAGCAAGGCATCGGTCAGGTCGTCGGGGTTCTCTGTCAGATAGACTTTGAATCGTTGTACATACGATATTTTCGAAGTGGGTGACGACGGCATGTTGAGCGTTGTCCGGTAGAACATCGAAAATTCATATTCGCCCGATAGAATGTCGATACATTGCGATCTTGCCCATGCATCGACATCGGCTGCCGACTGATTGTTGCAAGCCAGCAATCCCGATCCGCTGTATGCAGAGTTCGATCCTAACTGGTTGTGCGCAATCAATAGATTGGCTGTGGTGGCAGATGAGAGCCGCCAATATTTTTCGGTTTCCTGATCTTCGAAATCTTCGAGGTAGGGCATCGACGCATTTTCATAGTGTTGCAACTCGTTGCTGCTGAGCACATCGTTGAACTTGTCGCTGTCGGCAGGATCTTTTATCGATGCTTTGAATATATACGATCCGATTGTCGATATATCGGCTTTTTGCGAGAATGTGTATTCGGCGGTATCGCCTGCTGCCACAGGTCCGGGATAGACTTCCGATACCAGATTATCGTCATTCACGATATAATGTACCGGAATATCGCTGCGGGAAGATACCCCATGATTGACGAATTTTATGGTAACAGCTGACTCGGTCAGATTGAATCCGCTTTCGGTGTCGGCAGATACCGACAAAAGAGCCATATCTTCGGATGTATCTATGCGGATGTCGTCGAGAAGTACATTACGCCCGGTTCCGTCGTTGTAGAATGCAAAGTAGTAGTTTCCGGTTTCGGGAATGTCGATCTTGGCATATCCTTGTTTGTATTGCAGCGCATCTTCCAACGGGTAGGAGCATATTTCGGTCTGGAAACTTTCCGGATCGTCGGTACGCCCCATATATACTTTCAATGAACTGGTTCCGGTTGTGTATGTCGTTGCATAGTAGAACGAGATCCGGACTGTTCCGGCAGGAATGGTTATGGCGGGACTGATGTACCAATCGTTGTGCGTCACTCCACTGAACGAATCTATGTAACCGATGCCCGATCCTTCTTTCGACAATCCGGTAGCAGCGCGGGATATCGTGCTCCAATATACCTGGTCATTATCAGGATTGTACGATGCCCAGTAAGCCGTGTCGGCAGAATCGTCGTTGAAGCCCATATTGTAAGGGAATGTGCGGGCGGTATATACATGAATGGCGGTCGAAACCGTATCGTTGGTCAGATCGCCGTCGTTGGGTAGAGACGACCAGATTTTCAAGTTCTTGGTTTCGGGGCTGTTCCAGGTCTCTTGATGTGTGAATGTATAAGATACCGATTGCCCGACTTCGAGACTTTCGATCGTTTCCGAAACGATTGTCTCGTTGTTGATCTGATAATGAATCGGAATATTGTATTGGGTGGTTTTACCCATGTTCTCGACTAATGCGCTTATCTCTGTCGTTTCACCAGCCAATTTAGCCGTAAGCAGCGGCGAGGTGATCTTTTTTACGATTATATCTTCGTACGGGTCTTTGATCTGTATGTTGCGGATGAGTATTTGGGCATTTGCGTTGGCGGACAAAGCTAGCGATGTGGGTCCGGCTTCCGCTATCGAGCAGATGATATGAGCTTTCGCCCATTCGTCTATCGAAGATTGCAGTTCGCCCGATGTACCTACCTGCACATATTCGGAGGAGACGAAAGCCCCCGTAAGAGCATTTATCGTAAAAGAGTTTCCCGATTGGTATTCAAACTCTACACGGACACTGCCTTGTGGCAAAGTTATACAGTTGCTCCATAACAACGACGTTCTTCCCTGATAAGGAACGAATACCCAACCGTTGTTATATGTCCAGTATGCGTTCCGTGTTCCGGACGTAGAACTGGCGAAATCGGTAGTTGCCGATTCGGAGGTCATGGCATACGGGTAGGAGATACCCGGTTTTATCTCGACCGACGATTCGATGGTGTCGTTTTCCGTGTTCAGGTCGTTTTCAACTTCGTCGATCCATACTTTGACACTATTGTTTCCCGCTTCTAATGTTGCCGGACGGGTAAACGTATATTGGTTTTGTTCTCCATAGGAGAGCGGAGCGGTTACCTTTTCCGAAATTATAGCAGATGAACCTACCTGGAAGTTCATTCGGTATTCATTCACCTGAATACCTGTATTGACGACGGTAGCCGTGATCAGCTGTTCCGTATCGCAGCCTTTTACCAAGCCCGATATAGCCCTGACACAAAGGTCTGCACCGGCATTTCCGTCTATGACTACGTTGTCGATATAGGTAAAGTTGGTAGTCATCAGGAATGTCGTACCTGTACCTCTTTCGTGGAATCCGATATATATGTCGTTTCCGGCATATTCGTATAAGTCGAATACGTATGCTCCCCAAGGCAGTACACCCTCAGGAGAGATACTCATCAAGGTATCGGTAAAATTGACTCGTGCCGTGTCGCTTCTTGAAACCACGACATCGAATGCGCGGTTGGCTGCCGGTACGTTGTTCGCCCAATTCGCTCCTAACATGAAATGCAGATATTGTCCTTGTTCTACGGCTATCTGCGGAGTTATCAACCAGGAGTCGTTTACCACTCCTTTTCCGAAGCCTCCCGTGGCAAGAGCGGCTTTCCCTCCGTGGGAGAACCCCGGTATATATGCGTTTATATCGGCTGTCGAACTCCATTGAGGATAACTGGCACTTGTGCTTGGATGACATGTCGTTGTCCATCCTTCCGGAGGAAAGACTTCTCCGTCGAACGATTCATTCAATTGGGCGGATAGATTTCCGACCGAAAAAATGAAAAGTGCAAAAAGTAAAAATTTTTTCATATTCAATATATTTGATTGGTTGATAAGATTCGATTCGGTTGCATTTTGTTTGCAAATTCACTCCTTTTGTTTCTCGGTTTACGTACACAAATAAATGTATTTGTGCTCGCAGTTCAAAATTTAGTACTACGCTCTGACTACCGCAAAACGGAAACCGCCGTAAAATATACTACGGCAACTGTTGATATAATACTGTTAATAAATGGTTTAGTGATCCGATTCGCAGGGCTGTCAATGCAAAATTTTGTTTAATAAATTCTTGGTGTGATTGAATTTTATATTTTATTTCGTCTTCTTGTGAAAGATTTATATATTTGCTATGTATTTAATTGGTATTTGTAACGGCAGAATATTAGGATGATTGATGGATGTAAAATTTCTTTAAAGAAATGTTTCCGGTATATTGGGGTATGGATCTGTTTCGTGTGTTTGTCGGGTAGTTCTTGGGCGACAAACAAAAGCTCCGTATTGAACGAATTGTTGAAAGAAACCGAGGCGATTTGCGAACGGGAGTCGGCGAAAGCGCAACCGGTCATACGTTCTATTCGGGTTTATTCCGACTCGTTGATATGTGATGACAATATTAGCCGGGACTCTTTGATTGTCGATGTTGCCAATCGTATTGCGACGGAATTGAATGAAAGCCGGTTGTATAATCTCACCATAGAATATACAAAAATGGCATGCCGGGTTTTGCATAAAAATGTTCCGGAGGGAAAAATGCGGGCGAAAGCGATTATAGAATTATTGTTGATTCAGGCTTCGGCTTATCAGGACTTGGGATTGCATAGCCCGTCGGTCAATAACTACTTTTTTGCACTTGAACAGGCTAAAAAATATGATCTGACGGAACTGTCGGCGGTGGTCTATAACAATTTGGGCACTGCGTTTCAGCGACAGGGAAAATATGAAAAGAGCGATTCGCTGCTGATTCAGGCGATTCAAATCAATGAACAAAGGAAAGACAAACAGAAATTGTTTATTAATTACAATAACCTGGCAGTGTCGTATGCCAAACGGGAAAACCATACCAAAGCGTTGGAGTATGCTTTTCTGGCACTGCATCAGCTCGACCCGCAGAAAGACAAGGATATGGAGCAACTTATGAAATTGAGCATTGCTTCTATTTATCTCAATCATAATGAGCCGTTGATGGCATTGAAAATGGTCCGGGAAGTGAAAGAGAACCAAGAATTATCCGGACAGAAGAATTATTTATTTTACACCTATCGTCTGCTGACTAATATCTATCTGAAACAGAACCGGATGGATATGGCTTTGGAAACTTTGCAACAGGCTAACCGGTTTATGGACTTTTCGTACAGCGACAAGGAATGGATGGATATGTTGCAGATGTATGCCAAAACATACGCGTTAAAGCAAGACTATGCCCGGGCTTATACCTATTTGGTTCGGGCGGATGCCGTGAAGGATTCGTTAGCGGATATCGAAATCAAGCATCAGTTGGCGAATATAGAAGAGATGTATCTTGCCGGTCAGGAGCGGTTGCGGCAGGAACTTGTTATGCAAGAGGAGGAGAGACGCAACAACCGACTGATATATTATGTTCTGGCGGCAGTTATTGTCGTTCTGACAGTGATTATCGTTGTGGTTTATAGAAAGTCGGTCAGATCGGGACGGGCAAAAGATTTGCAGTTGAGTGCAGCCCGGGAAGAACAGGAAACGATACGAGTACGGAAGGAAGCGGAGAAAGAGGATCTGAAAAAACAAATAGCCCAATATCAGGAGGAGTTGCAACGGCAAAAGAAAATGTTGGTTTCTTTTTCGATTCAATCGGTACAGAATGAGAGTTACATGGAGAAACTGAATGAAGAGATAAAGAAGATTCTGTTGGAGATAAACATGAAAGACACGGAAAAGAAAAAACATGTAAAACAGATTATCTCGGAAATCAATCAATATACGACCGGCTCCCGCTGGGACGAGTTCCGGTATCGGTTCGAGAATGTACATGAATCTTTTTTCCGCAATCTTTCGGAAGCATGTGCCGATCTGACAGTGAAAGACCTGCACATGTGTGCGCTTCTTCGATTGGGGCTTTCGACCAAAGAGATTGCGGCGATTACCTTCAAAGAGGTGAGAAGTATCGAATCGAGCCGCAACCGGTTACGTAAAAAATTGGGATTGTCGGAGAAAGAAGATTTGTTGAAATATCTTTCCGGATTTTAGTCACGCAGAATACGTCCGGACTTTATTCTTCGAAATCAACCACCGTGCGGCTTTCCCGAACCGATTTGCAGTATGTGCTGATCCGTTGGTGTGCCGGGTGATTTTTGTATAGTGCAAGTTGCTCGAAATCTTCTACTTCGAGAATCAATACGGCGTCGTATGCCATTTCCGATTCTTTTTGGTTGATGCCGACCTGTAAAGATTTGATTTGCGGTACGACACCGATCAGCCCTTCCAGATTTTCTTTCATCCAAAGGGCATTTTCCATTCGGCTTTTTCCTTGTGCGAATGGTTTGAATTTCCACATGACTACGTGTTTCAGCATAACAGATTGTTGTTTGATTGGATGTTCGGCAAACGGCTGTTTTCCTTTGCGGATGCACTGCCAATAATACAAATATAGCGAAAGGCGAGAGCAGAAACAAATAGGGAAATAAAAATTTCACGATTTGGTTATGCCGAGCCTCCACCATATTCGCGCATAGCGCAAATATAGCGAGAGCAGAAACAAATGGGGAAATAAAAATTTCACGATTTGGTTATGCCGAGCCGCCTCCTATATTCTACAAATATAGTGAGAGGTGAGGGCGGAATAAAATAAACGAGTTTATTTTTTATGCCGAACCGCATCCGGTGTTCTATAATTGTTTTTTGAAATGGAATCATTACATTCGTAAAATAAACCGCAAGCCGAGAGCAGAGGCGTCAAATGGAACTTGGACGGACTATGCCGATGCGCAGCGTTTATTGAAAACGAATAGTTTAAAATATGTGTACGATTTTTTCGACCGGGTACGTTTTTCATCGTATCATATAGCAAACGAACATCCGATGGAGACACAGGAACAGATACAAATATGGATACAACGTATTCTTGCTGGCGACAAACGCGCCTTCTCCGGCTTGGTCGCTGAATACGGTGAATATCTCTATCGGTTGGCATTTCGGTTGCTGTGCGATGAGGAGGAGGCTCGCGACGCTGTGCAGGATACGTTTGTAAAAGTATGGAGCTCGTTGGGCAGATACGATCGGCAGTATCGTTTTTCCACGTGGTTGTATCGGATTGCAATGAATGTCTGTTATGATCGGATGAGGCAGAATGCCCGTTCTCCGGAACGTTTTTGCAGCGGGGATTCTGTTTCCGATTGGGTGCAGCCGACCGTCGAGAATGCCGAGACGCAACTGCTGTTGAAAGAGATGAAAGAGCAGATATTCCGATATATGCAGGATCTGACCCCGAAACAAAAAATTGTATTTGTACTGCGGGATGTCGAGGAGATGGAGCTGGACGAGATTGTCCGTATTACCGGTATGACAGCGGCGAAAATCAAGAGTAATCTTTATTTGGCTCGAAAAAATATAAGGGAAAGGATACGTGAATATGAAAAAAGATGAAGAACAATACGATCGGTTTGTAGAGTTGCTGCGAACACCGTTGCCGACGCTGGACAATCCGGATGGGCTTGCCGATTCGATTTGGCAGGCGATCGATGCCCGGCAGAACGACCGGATATCCGGTTTGCATCGCAGGCGGTGGCTCTGGTTATTCCGTTTGTCGGGTATGGCGGCTGCATTTCTGTTTGCTGCCTGGATAGGAAGCGGCATCCGTTTGTCGGGTTATGAGGGATTCCGGGTATCGGATTGTCCTGTCGTACCGAGTCGGGAATGTGTTGTCGCTGCCGATACTCCGATCGAGAAAAACGGTTGTTTGCAAGTCGCATGGAAAGGTCGGGAGCAGGAACGGCGTAATATGTTGGATGCTTGCCGGTCGTCGGTTGAAACATATAACAAAAGGAGGTAAAAATGAGAACGGTACGATTTTTATGGATAGGCGTGTTGTCGGTCGTCGGTTTGCTTTCGTGCACGACCAACTATTATCGGATCAGAACCCGAATCGGAAGTGATGACAGCTTTGCGCGGGAAATCTGTGCGACAGGCGATTCCGCCTTTATGGCGGGCGATCGAACTCATAGCCCGTATTGGTTTGCTTTGGACAGCAGCTGGCATGTTATCCGTTACGACAGTTGTTTCGTACAGAACTTTTTCGGAGAGGAACGGAAAATGAATGTATGTGCGGTTCGCGATTTCAAATCGGAACGCGGCGTATTGCCTCCGATAGAAGGCATGGGAAAGTATCCTGTGACGCAGCCGGTGGAAACATTGGATAAATCGTTCAGGTGGTTTTATACCTATTACGATTATCGGGCGGTATATCCGGAGATAACCGACAAAGGTCCGGTACCCATCGACACCTATCTTACACCGCAGGAACAACAAATCTGGTTCCGCTCGGTGGAAGGGGCATATCGGGAGATGAACGGCATGGAATTGAAATCGCAACTTGACGATATGGAGAAAAACTTTTGGAAATGGTGGATACATACCTGCTTTGAGATCAGCTACGATGTGGTTGCCCATTTCGATTCCCTTTCGGGGAAGAGCCCGTACATATCTCGTCTGGCGGAAGTGAAGGACTCTCTATTCCGGAAATACCGGAACGAAGGCGAGGATAATTTTTCTCCGGAAGATGTTTGCCGGTATCTGGACTGTTATTGGAACACTTCGCATTATTCGGACTTGTACCGCATATATGGAGAAGAGATGAGCGACCGTTTCGACGAAAAGAGTGCGACCTCTTTATTGTTTGAAACCTGCATACGTTACGAGGTGGTGTTGCCGGGACGTTTGTGCTCTACCAATGCCCCGTTTGTGGAAGATGATGTGCCGGTCTGGAAGGTCGATGCGTTCCGCTTTTTCACCGGCGATTATGTACTGACTGCGCAATCGCGACAAGTCAATGGCTGGGCATTCGGAGTTACACTTCTGCTCCTGTCGGGAGTGATCGTATATTGTCTGAATCGTCTTCGCCGTTATCGCAGAAAGTAATCAGACACCCTAACGCACCGCAAATGGGTTGCATCGAATACTCGATGCAACCCATTTCTGTGTGCCGGAATGATGGAAAAATACAAGGTGACGGTCAATTCGACCTATTGCCTTTCGTGTCGGGGCAGACAGACCGTATGACACGTTTGCGGATTCCGGTTTATAGCTGTATTTATCCGGTTAGAAATTATATTGAATCATGGCGTTCAACCGGTTTGCCGAACCGTGTTCGCCGTTCCGGTTTGTCCTCCGTCCATACAGATATTCTACTCCCAGCTGGCAGTTCTTCGTCAGGTTATAAAAAACGTTGCCTACAACGTATTGTGCATATTTGTAGGTAGTTCCGGAAAGTCCGTCGCCATACAAACGGCAATGGCTGTATGCCGCCGATGCGAACATGCGCGGACAGATGTTGAACTGAATGCCTCCGGTCAAGCCCAGATTTTCCGGAGCTTCCAGTTTCCCGGCTGTATTTACTTGCGGGATGAGGTCGAAATTGTTTCCGCCCAGATCGTTGATGTAGTCGGCTATGCCTCGCCCGTATACCCCGTCGAAATAGAGGACGAGCCGATTCGTGATGTGGGCAAGACCGCTTAACTGTACACCCCATCCCAAAACCGTTCGGTTGGATTCATTGATCAGGTTGCGGTAGGAGAGACCTCTCAATATACCCGAAGCCCTTACGTGGCTATTTTTCTGCCCCCATTCGTATTGAACATACATCGGGAAGTCGGGAATTCGTTGCCGGATGTAACTGTTTTCATTGGTTACGGTCGAGATGGTTACGGTCGGATCTTCCGCAGCAATGGCAAAGCTCCAATGTTTGCCCAGATTCTGATGATATTGCAAGATTACATTCCGTTCGCTGACCATTCCGCACGGACCTTGAAAGTCGATGGTCGGCGGACAAGCCTCCGGGTCGGAGAAGGTACTCCATGCCATACCCGCTTTGATGTGGTGCATGTCGATATAGGCTTGACGCAAGTGCAGGAATCCGTCGCTTCCGCCGCGAAAATCCGATTCGACATATACTACGTATTCGCCCATGATACGATTACTGCCGACTAACGACAAAAACAGGCGCGATGTGGCAGCACCCATTTGGAATTGTCCGTTTTCCGCAGAGTTGTTCGGGGTGGGTATCTGATAGGTGATAAAGTCCCGATTGGCAGCGATACCTTTGAAATCTGCCGATACCGTACCTTTTACGTAACCGCCGATACCCAGTGCTGCTCTACCTTTCCGGTCGATTAATATGAAACGGGGTGCACGCGGGTCTTGGAACTGACGCCGGATATTATAAAATTGTTGCATCAGGCGGCTGTTTGCCGGATTTTCCATTCGGTTGTTTCTCGGGAAAAGTTGCCGGGAATCCATTAAAAGAATTACGGAGGCCGGTTCGTGACAGATAGAGTCGCAGACCATTACTTCTGTTTCGACGATCTCAAAATCATCGGTTTCCGTGTTTTGTGCCGATAATGCGAACGGAATTCCGCCGGCACAAAGAAGTGCGATAGCAAGTACTTTTTTGTTCATAACAATCCATTAAAGTTAGATAATGAGGTTTTAAAGAGTTGCAGTGAAACCCTTCGAGAAAAAAACACTCGATCTGTCGGATTGTTTGACGGAGATTCGGGACAGGCGTATATCTGACTATATATTCGAATGCACCGAAAAGGGGTTGTACCGAAATTTTCATTTCGACACAACCCCTTGGATTATCTGTCAGTAAGCCGGATTATTTGCTTACGATCAGTTTGGCTATTTCTACTTGTTTACCCGAAAGTATGCGTACGATATATACTCCGTTGGGCAGCGAACTAACATCGATCCGTTCGTCAAAGCCGTAACGGGCTACTTCGTGTCCGGAAACGCTGTATATGCTCAATGTATCGTATTCTCCCGATACCGTAACCATCTCTTTTGCCGGATTCGGAGAAATGGTCCGTGTACTCAAAACGGCATCTTTTATTCCGCTCTCTTCGTCTACTTCGAACTCAACCTCTATCATGGGTGTTGTCACAGACGAGAAGACCGCTTTTACACCGGCTTTGTGCATACCTTTTTCCAGACCGGTAAAGGTATATGACGGTTGTGTGGATGTTCCGATACTTTTTCCGTCCAGATACACTTCGAACGAAAGATCCGATTTCATCTTTTCGGGGTCGATACCTTCCGGAACTTCGAAGCCGATGAATATATCGTCGAGCATGAATATCATGACGTTGTCGGATACGCAGTTTATCGTTACATATTTCGCGTCGGCGGGTATTACGTAGCGATATTCGGTCCATTGTTCGAACGGAATTTCGATCGGTGTTTCACCGTTGAGCCATTCGAAATCTTCGGCGGCTTTGCCGGTTTTCGAATAACCTATGTTCATCAGTTCCAATCCATAGTCGTTAGAGAAACTTTTCGCATAGAACTTCAACGTGAAGTCGCGGCTGAAATTCAATTCGGGCGATACGACGAAGTCGTTGTTCGCTCCCGGGTTGGCAGGGAATGCCGCTAAATATTTTTCTCCGCTATGTGCACGGATGCCCGGATTGAATACCGCAACATTCGGGTCGGTTTCGCTTGGATTGAAAACGATGTAGGCTTTCGGAAGGGTAGCATTGATATACTCGACATCGTCGATTCCGTACGTTTCTTTTCCGTCGGCATCGATATAGCTCCATCCGATCTGCCCCGGTGAGTTGATGACGAAATCGGTATGCGATTCGAAATCGTCGAACAGGGCATCCGTTACATTCCACCGGAACAGGCGTTCGCGGTTCTTATCGGTTTTTGCGATTTCGAGGTTGAACGGATTCACGATATATTCCTGCAATGTATATCCGGACAGTTCGTAGCTGTTTTCGGTCGAAAGATCGGTTTCTGCGGTGAGGGTTTCGAATCCTTTCAGGTCGATGTCGATCCGGTATTTCCCTTTCCATACGTTCGTGAACGATGCTTTCCCTTGTGCGTCGGCTGTGCCGGTATAGACATGTTCGTCATTCCCGTCGGTATGGGTCAGTACGATGCTTGCGCCTTTCGCTTCGTTGTTCGGCGTATTGGTCGTTACGTTTACAACAACTTGCGTGACCATATCTTTGGCTAAGATTTCGGTAAATGCAGCCGGTGAAATCAAGTTGCCGCTGTTGTAAACCGCACGTACGGCATAGCAGTAATAGCCTTGTTTCAGTTCAGCCCACGTGTTGTCCGTGTAGTCGAGTCGGTCTGTTTCGCCGGCAAGGCTCTGCCATTGATCCGGATTCTCTTTCTGGTCTGCACTTAATCTCCAAACCGAATATTTCCGGTCGGTGATCGCCGACGGCAGTTGGTCGTCGCCATATACGATGCCGATACCGCGTATCATCAGCGTCCGTCTGATGTCGTGTTCCTCGGTATAAGTGAATTTTCCGGTCGTATAATCTTCAGCATAACAGTTGGTGTGTTCTTCGAACGGATAATCCGGTCCGGCACCCGTGTCCAGTCCGAGCCCTACGTGGCCTTCGTAGCTGAGTGCCAGCATATATCCGTTGGGTGCGTTTACCGCTTCGGGGAACTCGAATGTCGTCCATGTCAAATCGGTATTGGGCACATTCATTTGCGAGTAGAGAACATTGGAGGTCGGCTCGCCGTTTGCATCCAGATCGAACACGAAGATATTTACCGTAGCGTGTTGTGTGATATAATTTTCAGTGAACCAAGTCATGCCGGTCAAAGTCGCCGGAGCCCTGAATACCGAGCCATAGACGCTCTTTGAAGTAGAGCCGAGTGTTCCCAGACGACCTCCGTGTACGCCGTTGTCGTGGCGGAACAGGCGGGTATCCATCGGGGTACGCCATGTCAGTGCAATGGCATTGTTTTCGGATTGTGCCGACAAGAGATAGGGCGGCAATGCTTTGTCGTTCAGGCGTATTTCTCCCAGAGCGACGGCATTGTCCGTCACATCGACAGTCAATGTGTCGCTGTCCAGACCGTAACGTTCTACAATCAGACTATATCCGTTGCTTTGATATACTTGCGGGAATGAGAATGTGCCGTCTGTTTCCGATAGAGCCGTGTATTGCGTATATCCGGACAGCGAAAGCCGTGCCTGACTTACGGGCGCACCATTACTGTTGAGTATCTTTCCGCTGACAGCATAAGAAAGCAGGGCATTCATTGTTACGTTCACTTCTGCCGTTTCACCGAACGATACGGCAATTTCTCTCTTTTCCTCGTTGCGGTATCCGGTTTTATCGAACAGCAGGGTATAATTGCCGGTCGGCAATTCTTCGAACGTGTAAACACCCGATTCGTCGGTCATGGTTTTACGACCACTCTCTTTGAGGGTTACTTCGACACCAGCCAATGCGTTTGTACCGTCGGTCACCGTACCGGAGATACCGCCTTCATTCACCTCTTCTACAACCACTCCCGATACATACAGAATAAACATATACGGTTCGGAATGGCAATGGAACGAAATGCGGTAATCGCCGCTTTCCAGATTTTCAGGGAGCAATGCCTTATATTCGACAAACGTGTTGCTCTCTATTTCGTAGTCGCCTAATTGTATTGTCTGGTCGGCAACTTCTTTGCCTGTACCTAAATAGACTGCTACTTTTTCGGGATAGCCGACATCATACGATTGCAGTTTGAAACGCAACCGGTACACCTTGTCTTTTTCCAGATGTATGGGAGAGGAGATCAGCCAGTCGTCTCCGCCGGTTGTGCCGTCTTCGTTGTAATAGTAACGGGCAGCCGCGAGGGTTGTCTCTCTTGCCCATGTATATCCGTCTTCATTGGCGTCGATCACATTCCATAGGGCGAACTGACCCTTTGTTGCGAAATCGCAGCTATAAGGTACGCTCAAAGCCGGTCCGGCGACAATTTCGTTCGAAGTTGCCGTACCGCCTTCTCCGTCGGGTGTGATTGCCTGTACGGTATAAGAGTAAGCGTTGAGCGATGTAATGGTGTTGTCGGTATATTCCGTTCCTTCGTTGAACGATTCGGCAACGACCGTTTGGTCGGGCATACGGACGATTCGATAGGAGAGGGCGTCAGTATCGATCCATCCGCCGTTTATACCGGTTTGCGGAGCTGTCCATGAAAGTTTGAGACTGGTTTCGCCTACGACCGATAAGGTTGCCTCGGTAGGTGCGGAAGGAATATCACGTCCGATGAAGAGAGGCGATGCTGTTGTCGTGTTTTGCCCTTTTTCATTGATGACGGTGATCTGGTAGGAGACTATTCCGCTTGCCGGTATGTCGAGGTCGTTCCAAGAGCCGTTGCCACCGATTTCGGGATTCTCGATTTCATGTGCGAGCTCTCTGTTCCGATAGATCTCGATTTTTGTCAAAGATGTCAAAGGCGTACCATCCATATTTTGTGACGGATTTTTCCAACTCAACTGGGCGGACAACGCACCGTTTGCTCCGGCTCGGATCGTCAGGTCCGAAACTTCTGCGGGTCCTTCCGCCTCTTTTCTGACAAACGGGATGTAGAGACCTACCACTTGGGCGTAGTTGCCTAATCTGCCGATCGACGTCGCTTCGCCCGTAGTCGTGTCGATAGTACACAACGTGCTTCCGGTTGCCCAATAAAGCATATTGGTTTCGTGGTCGAATTCCATGGATTGGAGTTCGTCGGTTACCCGTTCGTAAAGATAACCGATGTCCTCGGCAGAGCCATCCTCCTTGTTGATACGCCACAGGTCGCCGTAATCGACGTCGATCGCATACAGCTGTCCGTCGTAAGAACAAGCCAGCCCCACGTATTTGGTATCGCCTATGACACCGACCGTGGAATAACTGCCGTCCGACAGGTCTACTTTGATCAGCATAGCCGTGTAGGCATTTTCGTCATAAGCCAGCGCATACATGGTTTGTGTGGAATAGTCGTAAGCCATGTCCTGATATAATGCCGACAAGCCTCTGTAATCTGCGACTTGGGTCATCGTTCCGGTGGACAGGTCGATCCGGTTGAACGAGAGCGGAGTGGCATTATAACCGTCCGTTTCGTATAGGTAGACATAATATGCCCCGTCGGCAAAAGCTCCGGCACAAGCCGTCTTGGCTTTGTCGTAGGGATATACAACGGTTATTTCTCCGGGATTGTCCGATTTGAACGAACAGATTCCGTATTCATCTTGATTGTAGTCGTCGTACTTTATCCAACCGTAAATATCACGACTGGAATTTTGTGCGCTCATGCCTGCCGGATACAAAAATACCCATAAAGCCATGAAGAGTAAAATCAGGTTCTTTTTTCTCATGTTCGAAAATATTAGTATTTGCAACACAAATATAAATATCTATTAATTATATTATTTAAAAATAGTATGGACAATCGGTGGACAACGGTATTTTTTGTACATTTACACTATGAAAAGATTTTGCTGGATAGTTACCCTGTTTTTTTCTGTTGTGTTTTCGACGGTAGCGGATGGAATCGGGACGCATTGGCGGCCGATCGATCCGGTATTCGATTCGATTGTGTCCCGGCTGGAAACGAACTTCGTTTCGGACGGAGGGGCATGTTGCCGCGATACGATGATAAACAAGTTGTATGCGATTGCCGACATGCGTGACAAAGAGCCGGTATATCGTTGGCGGTCGCAATTCTGGGATGCCCGTTCGCAACTGAAAAAGAATAATCCCGATTCTGCCGTCGTACTTATCGAGCAGGCATATCATCGGGTCGATACCGTGCATTATCCTTACGACTATATGCGGATTTTCCATTTGCGTACGGTTTTGCGCAAAGATACGAAGGCTTCGACTTACAAGCATTTGAAAGAGGTATCGGGTTATTATGCCAAAGTGAACGACCGTTTTATGCTGGCACACGTCTATATCGATATGGGGAATATTCTGACCGATCTGAAAGATTATTCCAAGGCGTTGGAATATTTGCGTGCGGCGGATGTTTATTACGATGCCTTGAATGAATATACCTATCGGGCGAAAAACAGATTGAACCTATCGAATGTACTGTACCTGATGGAAGAGAAAGATGAGGCAGACGAGATATTGACCGAATTGTTGCACAATACCGCCTGTATAAAGGATACCGCTTTTTATATCACGACCTTGCTGTCGCTGACGGAACACGGTCTGTTTGAAGACGACCGGTATATATCGGAGGCTTATCGGTTGGCGATTCCGTTTGCCAACAAAGGTTTATTGATGCAGTCGGAATGTTTTATGGGCAATTATTATCGGACTGTAAATATGCCCGACAGCGCCCTTTATTATTATCGGAAAGCGTGCAGGAGGGCAGACGAAAGGTATATCGATATTCTGGTTCCGGTGCAGAAATATATGGCTGAGAGCTTCTTTGCGATACACGAGGTGGATAGCGCATATCTTTATTTGAATCGGTACGAACAGGTACGCGATTCGTTGAACCGGGTGAATAACTGGGTGGAAATAGCCCGGATCGAAAGCCGTGCATCGATCGAGAAACATGAACTGGAATTGCGGCAGGCAGAGGAACGGGCGCGATTCCGGTTGATTCTTACTCTTTTTGTTTGCGCTCTTGTCGTATTCATCGCCGTATTCATCTGTTATATCTTTTGGAAAAGGCAACGCGACGAAAAGATGAAGAAGCAGTTGAAGGAATTGGAAAATAAGGATCTGTCGATGCGTTTGGAAAATGAGACTTTGCAGAAGAACCGGTTTAAGGCCGATCTGGCATCGAAGGATCGGGAACTGGCTTCCAATTCTTTGATTATCATGGAAAAGAATCAAGTGCTAAAATCGCTTGCCGATGAAATAGAACGGGCGAAAGAACAAGGCATGATTCACCCGGGAACGGCGGCACAGATCGGTAATAATATTAAGGTGCATCTGGGGATGAACGACGAATGGGAGTTTTTCAAGATGCAGTTCGTGAAAGTGCATCCCGATTTCTTTGTCAGGTTGAAAGCGCTTGCGCCGTCTGTGACCGAGGGCGAGTTGCGTTTGTGTGCGTACATCCGTACCGGCATGGAAAACAAGCAGATTGCACAAATGCTTTCGTTGCAACCCGATAGCATAAAAAAGAACCGTTATCGGCTGAGGCAGAAACTGAATATCGCCGGTAAAGAATCGCTTGAAACATTTTTAAGAAATATCTGATACCGTATATAGAATCTCTATAAAAGTCTTTTCCCATAGCTTATTTTAGGGTATTTTATTTAAATGTATAATAAATTTTTCTTTTTATTATTATACTTTTTAATAAATATTTTCTTAACAAGATGTATATTTGCTTCGGCTGAAATATAAAAGTGTTAGAGAATTAAATCAGACCGGAGATTTCATGAAAATAATAAGATTGGCAGGACAGGATGCCCGCTTATATGAACTGGTGGCGCCGTTGGTGATGAGTGCGCCGGTATTACGAGAAAACAACAATTATCCGTATAAAACTTCACGACGACATGTTTGGTTATTGGCGATCGACGACAATACCGTTCAGGGATTTGTACCGATAGAAGTAAAAGACGAACAAGCGATTGTGAACAATTATTATGTGTCCGGCAATGATTCCGAAATACTTTCGGCTCTTTTGCAAGAGACTGTCCGCCTGTTCGGATCAGACCGTGCTTTGTTGTCGGTTACGCAAACCAAACATATCCCAGTATTTGAGAAAGAGGGTTTTCATACCATAAGGATGTGGAAAAAATATGCCAAGATGGAATATGGGGAGAATGAAAAAGGGGAAAAATGTTTATGAGCTGATATGCGATCGGCTCGATATGATTTTTTCTGAATTCGATAATGTTTGCGTTTCCTTTTCTGGCGGAAAGGATAGCGGTGTATTGTTGAATCTATGTATCGATTACATCCGGAAGAACAATCTGCCGCGTAAGTTGTGCGTATTCCACATGGATTATGAAGTACAGTATGACGAAACGACCCGCTTTGTCGATCGGATTTTCGCCGATAATGCCGATGTACTGGATGTGTATCGTATTTGCGTCCCGTTCAAGGTGACAACCTGCACGTCGATGTTTCAGACCTATTGGCGTCCGTGGTCGGAAGCCGACCGGGATTTGTGGGTGCGCCCGCTTCCTGAAAAATGTTACACGAAAAAAGACTTTCCGTTCTTCAACGAGGATATGTGGGATTACGACTTCCAGTCGCAGTTTGCCCTATGGTTGCACGAACAGAAAAAAGCGATACGGACTTGTTGCCTGATAGGTATTCGTACACAGGAAAGCCTGAACCGTTGGCGTGCGATTCATACCGCAGGCGATAATCTGCGAAACTATCGTCGGCAACGGTGGACCCGGAAAATCGGTCACGACATCTACAATGCTTATCCGATATTCGATTGGCTTACTACCGATATATGGGTGGCAAACGGAAAGTTCCATTGGGATTACAATCATTTGTATGATCTGTTTTATAAAGCCGGTGTCCCTTTGGACCGGCAACGTGTGGCGAGTCCGTTTATCACCTCTGCCAAATCGAGTCTATGGCTCTATCGGGTTATAGATCCGAACATGTGGGGGAAAATGATCAATCGGGTAAACGGTGTCAATTTCTCGGGGATATATAACAATACCTCTGCGGCGGGGCATTATATCCAGTTGCCCGAAGGATTTACATGGGAAAGCTATATGCATTTCCTTTTATCTACGTTGCCCGAAAAAACACGGCTGAATTATCAGCAAAAATTATCGACCAGTATGAATTTCTGGCGCGAAAAAGGTGGCTGCCTGTCGGATGAGACTATTGAGAAACTGAAAAAAGCCGGAATAGAAATAACGGTAGGCGAGAAGAGTAACTATAAGACTACGAAAAAGCCGGTTCGTATGGAGTATCAGGACGACATCGACATTGCCGAATTTAAAGACTTGCCTACTTTTAAACGGATCTGTATATGTATCTTGAAAAACGATCACGCTTGTAAATATATGGGATTCTCCCTGACAAAAGAATACAGGGAGCAGGTGAAACGCATTATGGAACAATTTAAATGATCGACATCTATGGAAGAAGAATACAAAAGTCCGGTGTATAACGTCAGAGCTATTCCGATTGAGAAAGTACGTGCGAATATGTACAATCCCAATATCGTTTCTCCTCCGGAAATGAAACTGTTGGAAACATCCATTTGGGAAGATGGATATACGATGCCTTGTGTCTGTTATTATGTCCCCGAAGAAGACATGTATGAACTTGTAGACGGCTATCATCGTTATATGACTATGAAAAAGTCGGAACGGATATATAAACGGGAAAAAGGCTTGCTGCCGGTAGCTGTAATCGATAAGGATTTGTCGAACCGGATGGCATCGACCATACGGCACAATAGGGCGCGTGGTACGCACAATGTCGAGTTGATGAGCAATATCGTGGCGGAACTTACGAAAGCCGGTATGACCGATGAGTGGATCATGAAGAATATCGGTATGGATAAAGATGAACTTCTGCGGCTGAAACAGATTTCCGGATTGGCGGAATTATTTGCAGATCAGGATTTCAGTATCCCGACCGATCATCGGTTCTTTTAGACCGATCTTTTTTATGTGCATTTTCTCACCTCGGCATGGATCGAACGAGTTCGGCTCGCTTACGTACAGTATATGGAATATCCCCTATATGGGTTTCCGTTGTGAATGTACGGCGAGGATTTTGCTTTGCGGAGATTGCGTATCGTGCTATAATCTTTTTGGCTTATAAAGTTAATAACGTTTCAAATGTTTGCTTTGTCGGATAGTGCGGCTAAGAGCCAACGGGATGAATACGATCGCACCGATGAGGATGGGTACGAACTTGCAGATTAGCCAGATGATGCCGAAGAATACGGCTACGGAGATTAGTACGGTGAGAATGATTTTGAGGATGTCTTTTTTTTCGTGAGCATAGTTTTGGTTTTTTAATTGTTTATTAATTAGTTCTTGACGGCGGTGTTGCTTTGTTTTGATCATGTATTGCCGGGATTAGCGATTACGGCAATATAGTCTTGCCATAGTAGCTACACCTTTCCTCCGTCTTTGAGGGCTTCACCGAGCCATGCAATTACGCATATTAGGGCTATTAGTATCATGTCGGTGTATGTTTAATCGTTAATAAATTCGGGTACTATTCCCAATTTTTCGAACAATGCCGTTACGCTTTCTCGGGCTATGTCTTGGGCTTCCGGTTCTGTGTCTGCCAATGCGCTGCCGTTGTGCATTGATACTTCGTATTTGTCCAGTTCTGAACGGTATTCCACGGTTGCCAGTATTGTGGAATTTGTGGTGTAGGTGGTTGTGTTTCCTTCCGTTTTAATTATTACTTTGTAGATTGTCATGTTTTCTTGTTTTAGGGGCTATTTACTTTGTATTGCTTCCGTCTCTGAGGGCTTCGCCTAACCATGCAAAGCCACACAATATACAGATGATGAGAGCCATATTAGGTCTGTTTTAATATTTCAAGGAAAGTCACTATGACTTTCACCGGTGAAATTAGCCTTAGTGTGTGCATAAATATCGCACACTGAAATTAATATATGTTAATATTTTGTACTCCATGATTTTTTGAATACAGCCGGTGTATATTGAACGCTTGTTCGGCATTGTATTGCTTGGCTCTTTTGTCAAGATAAGAGGTGGAAATCTTCCGAAAATTAATATAGACTATTGCGGTTTGTTTTTCCGAAAAAAATTGGGGAAGAGTATATACCTGTCTCTTATACACATCTCCGAGCCCACGAGACTGCAGCTAATCTC
>ENA-OYYC01000259-OYYC01000259.1-human-gut-metagenome-genome-assembly--contig:-NODE-259-length-35368-cov-6.950556_pt1 | contig 35368 bp, 23 predicted proteins | sample MGYA00243242_ERZ653433 | MGnify/ENA primary metagenome ERZ653433 (study PRJEB26926, sample SAMN06165127) | human gut metagenome | biome: ENVO:00009003; feature: ENVO:2100002; material: ENVO:00002003... | reverse complement strand
GCAGCGTCAGATGTGTATAAGAGACAGGTTTGGCGCGGTCGGCAGCCTTGCGTTCCTCCTCGGCAATCAGTTTATCCAACTTCCGGTCGAGTTCCGCCGCCTGTTTCTTTTTACGGGCTATTTCCTGTTTCAGCTGTTTTTCCTGCTTTTTCAGTCCGGCAATATAGGTACGCTTGTTGCGCTCCTGTTGTTCCAGTTTCTTTTTCTCTTTCTGCTGCTGCGTCAGCAACACCTGTTTCTTCAACCCGATCGCCTCGTATTGTGCACGCTTGCGTTCGATCCGTTCCTGATCGGCTACAATCTCGCCCGCCTGCCGTTTGCGCCACGCCGAAAACTCTTTCAGATAGCGGATACGGCGATAAGCCTGATCGAGCGATTCGGCAGAAAAGACGAACAACAGTTCATCGTACGACGAATGGTTGCGATACAGCCCCTCCACCGCTTTGGCGTAACTGCGACGTTTGGCATTCAAGTCGAGTTGCAACAGGTACAACGAATCTTTCAGCTCGCGCTGTACCCGGTTGGTCACGCCGATTTCGTTGTTCAACCGGCGGATCGAATCCTTTTGCGAACGGAGGTCTGCCATGATCACATTCAACTCGTTCAACGAAGTTTTCGCACTGCGGCGGTTCTTGTCTAACTTCCGGTTCGCCTCGTTCACCTCTTTCAAGGTTTTCTCCTTGTTTTTCTTCAAATTATTGATGTTCTTGTTTTGCGGCACCGCCATGCCGAACGACAAGAAGAGCAATAACAATATGACTACACGGCTTCTCATTTCAACAACACATTTAGCAGAGATCCCAGATGCACCCGTTTATATCCCGCATAACCGGGAAATGCGGCAGGCTGGTTCCGGTCCCAACGTACCGACGACGCATTGTAATCGAGCAAGGCTTCGATCCGATGCCCCTGCCCCTCGAATGCCGCTTCGATCAGCAAAGGCACTTCCCTGCCACCGATATCGGTGTACCTGCCGTATCCGACCGTAATACTCTTGCCGCCGGTATGCAGCCCGGCAAAAAAAGCCGCCAACCGGAATCCGTCCAGTTCGAACCCATAGTCATATACCCGATCTTTCCGGCGGGGAGACAGCTTCCACTGTTCGTCCTGCCGGTCGCTGATTTGGAGCATCCGCTCCGGCTCGACATCTCCGCCAAGGGCAAACACACGCCCCAGCAACATCGACTGGATCATTTCGAATGTCACCGGCGTATGGACGGCAGCCCCAACATCGGCAAGCGATTCCGCCAGATAACACTGCGACGCTTTCACGACGGCAAAAACGCTGTCGGTCGTGACACGGAGCCGCGCCATCTCCAATCCGAGAAACGGACGCAGCGAAACCTGCAACTCCCGGTCTTTAACCAACGTAACCAATACCGGAGAACTCAATGAAATATTCTGCGCCGGCAGGGCTATCGTGGCATTCCCCTTGCCATAAAACGAAACCCAATCGGGATAACTCGCCATCAACGAATCGACACGGGTCTGCCGATGTTGCACAGCCATGCGGCGAGGCGAGGAAACAGTCTCTTTCTGCGTCCGGCATCCGCCGAGCAAAAGAAGCACAAACAAGATCAATAGCAGGTTTCGTTTCATTCTTCGATATATTTTCTCAATTCAATTTTCCGAAGCAACAAATCCGTGTTGCCCCCGGTCTGGATAGCCCGCTGCCAATACTCCACAGCCCGGTCGGTCTCGCCGAGCAACGACAGCACATCGCCATAGTGTTCGAACAACTCCGCCGACGGCTCTTTCGCATTCTCCAACGCCTTTTCCAGATACCACTTGGCAAGAGAATAGCTCTTCTGCCGGAAAAGCACCCAAGCATACGTATCTAAAAAGTTCACATTGTCGGGTTCCTCTTTCAAGCTCTTCGCACTCATCCGTTCGGCATAGTCCAGATCGGTATTCCTCACGGCAAGCAAATAAGCATAATTGTTCATTGTGCCGACATTCAGCGGATTGAAACGCAACGAAGTCTTGTACGCCTCCACCGCCTCTTCCCACTGCCCGGCAGCATTGCAGAAATCGCCCAGCAACATATAGAGCTCGGACATCTTGCCCGGATCGTCCGCGTCGGCAGAAGCAATCACATTCCGCATCAGGGTTATCGCCTCCTCGTTTCGCTTCAACTGCGAATAAGCGATGCCCATATATACATACAGGTCTTTCTCCGACGGAATATATTCCACGGCTTTCAACCCGTAATCGATCAGGGATTCATATTTCTTCTCAAACATCAGCAGTTCCAACAACCGCAGCCAGTTTTCGGTACTGGTCGGTTCGAGGTCGGTAGCCATGGCAAACTGCTCCTCGGCTTGTCCGTATTTCTGAATCGTACTCAGATACGACCCGTAAAGCCGATGTACCGGTTCTTCCTGCGGATACAGTTCCAGCATTTCACGGAACAGCGACTCGATGCGGTCCGAAGCCTTGCCCCGTTTCAGTTCGTCGATGATATACGATGTAAATATCTGCAACTTGGTATCCACGTCGATACCCATATTCAATAACGCGCCGCGTATCTCATTATTATACGCCAGCGTATCGCCCTGCTTCTCGTAATACGATGCCCGCGACAGGTACAGGCGTCCGTTATCCGGCTCTTGTGCCTCTGCCTGCCGATACATCGACATGGCGGCTGAATCCCGGTTCACTTGCAGATATACATCGCCCAACAGGCGCATATAGTCGGCATTCTGCGGATAAGCCTGTTGCAGCCGTTCCGCCTCCGTCACCAAACCGGCGGTATCGTTTTTCATCCGGTAGAGTTTCATCTTCTCGACCGTAATCGCATCCATCATGCCCATCGACAGCTCCATCTGCGAATAACAGTTGATCGCGCTGTCGATCTCCCCTTTCTGCAAATAAGCATCGGCAAGAGCCGAGTTCAGTTCCGGTTTCTGGGGATTTTTCGCCACCAACCGTTTCCAGACCCGTATCGCTTCATCGGCACGTTCAGCCTGCAACGACACATTCGCGTAAGCGACATTGAACCAATAATTGTCCGGATCGCCTTCCGCCGCATCGCGCAGATAGGCATACGCCTTCTCGAACTGTCCGTCGCCGAGCAGGTACGAAGCCAAGAAAAATTTAGCGGAGATATTCGCCGTATCCGTTTCCAACGCACGGGTCATCAAGTCGAAAGCCGCATCGTCCTTATCCTGCGCTTTCATCCGCTCCGCCTCCATATAGAAGTAGTCGAATTTATTCCGGAGCGGCTGCGGCAAACGGTCGTGCGCATCGCCCTTCGCTGTCCGCAAAGTCGAACAGGAGAACAACAGCGACAACACGCCGGCAACACCGATCACCCAAAACGCTTTTCTCATCTCACCACCCTTTCCGTATTATTTCACTCCGGTATGTCCGAATCCGCCGGCTCCGCGCTCGGTTTCGTCGAGCGTATCGCACTCGGTCCACTCCACCCGGCAATACTCTTTCACTACCATCTGGCAAATACGTTCACCGTCCTGTATCTCGAACACATCTGCCGAAAGATTGATCACGATAATGCCTATCTCGCCCCGGTAGTCGGCATCGATCGTCCCCGGCGAATTAAGCACCGTGATCCCCTTCTTCAACGCCAGACCGCTGCGCGGACGGATTTGCGCCTCATACCCCTCGGGCAAGGCGATAAACAGTCCGGTCGGCACCAACGCACGTTCGCCGGGAGCCAACCGCATCGGCGCATCCAAGTTCGCACGAATATCCATACCTGCCGCAAACAACGTTCCGTACTCGGGCAACGCATGTTTCGAACGATTGACAATATTTACTCTTACCGATTTCATATTCTTTTCTTTTTAACCTGAATACGCCCCGATCGCGCCGGAGCCTAAAATCCGAATTTTTTGCGAAAATAACCAATTCCCCACAAAGTTAATCGGAATTTTTTCAAATTAATGCAAATTAAAGAGAGATACGGCTTTTCATTCCGGAGTAAAAACCCACACCACACCGCCACATCTCATAATATTCTTAAAATCCGCATCATACTTTCCGCTTTTTATTACCTTTACAAAAAATAGGAGCAGATCGGCATAGTTCAAATAAATTTATCTCTGCCCTCGCCTTTCACTATCTTTGGATAAGATAGGAGGCGGCTCGGCATAGTTCAAATAAATTTGTCTCTGCCCTCGCCTTTCACTATCTTTGACTACGTCTTAGATACTCCGCCTCAGCAAACTTGCAAATAAATTTGTGTTTGCGTTCGGCTTATGCGTATCTTTGCTACATATTTTTATCGACATGGACGAAAAGACAATATCGACAACCGGCAGCCCGGCGATGAGCTGGGAGAAACTGATCTCCGCCAAACGCTTCGGCATGGAACAATACCACGACGACCGCAAACATACCCGCACCGATTTTCAGCGCGATTACGACAGGTTAGTATTCTCCTCTCCGTTCCGGCGGTTGCAGAACAAGACGCAGGTATTCCCGCTTCCGGGCAGCATATTCGTACACAACCGGCTGACCCACAGTCTCGAAGTATCGTGCGTCGGTCGTTCGCTCGGCAACAATGTCTCGGCAACTCTAAGCGAGAAATATGCCGGAGAGGCGTGGGAATACAAGCTGAACCACCTCGGTGCGATCGTTGCCGCAGCTTGTCTGGCTCACGACTTGGGAAATCCCCCGTTCGGGCACTCCGGCGAACGTGCCATCGCCACCTATTTCTCGGAAGGCAACGGACAGGGACTGCGCCAGCTGCTGAACGACGAAGAGTGGCAAGACCTGACGCATTTCGAAGGCAATGCCAATGCTTTCCGCCTGCTCACGCACCAGTTCAACGGACGCAGGCCGGGCGGTTTTGCACTCACCTACTCCACGCTGGCGTCGATCGTCAAATACCCTTACTCATCGTCCCTATCGCCCAAGAAAGGAAAATCGGGTTTCTTTACCTCCGAAAAAGAGGACTTCATACGCATCGCCACCGATCTGGGAATGCTGCCCGACGGCGACAGCGGACTACGGTTCCACCGCCATCCGCTGGTATTTCTGGTCGAAGCAGCCGACGACATCTGCTACCAGATCATGGACATCGAAGATGCCCATAAACTGAAAATCCTCACCACCGATCAGGTAAAGGAGCTATTCCTCAACTATTTCGAGGGAGAGAAACGAGATCATATCGTCGAGATCATGAACCGCGTAGACGACACCAACGAACAGATCGCCTACCTGCGCTCCTGCGTCATCGGCAAACTGGTCGATGAATGTTCGCTCACTTTCTGCCGCGAAGAAGCCGCTCTACTCGCAGGCACATTCTCCGGTGCTCTGATCGACCACATCAGCCCCACGCCCTGCCAAGCCTACCGGGCATGCGCAAAAACGGCATGGAACAAAATCTACAAATCGTCCGACGTACTCGACATCGAACTGGCAGGTAACCGCATCATCACCACACTGCTCGACAAGCTGCTCGATGCCGTGCAATACAGCGACAAGAACTATTCGCAACTGCTGCTCAACAAAGTACCGGCACAGTATCAGGTACATGCCGACACTCTGTTCGGAAAAATACAGGCAGTGATCGACTACATATCGGGCATGACCGACGTATATGCGCTCGACCTCTACCGCAAAATCAACGGCATGAGTTTACCCTCTCTCTAAACAGACCGACCGATGAAAAGACATCTGCTTTCTCTCTGCATCCTGCTCGCCGCATTGCCCCTGTTCGCCGGGAGCTATACGGTTTCGAGCATACCCAACGTGCAACTTTCCGACGCACGACGTTTCGTCAGCAATCCCGACGGCATCCTCTCGCCGGCAACCCAATCCGCCATCGACCGGATGCTCGGCACCCTGAAAGAAACCAATACCACCGAAGCCGCCGTAGTGGCGATCGAGTCGATCGGCGATACCGACCCCGACCTGTTTGCCACCGACCTGTTCACCTCGTGGGGCATCGGGCAGAAAAACGACAACGGGCTGCTGATCCTGCTCGTGCTCGACCAGCGGCGCATCGTATTCCGCACCGGCTACGGGCTGGAAGGCGTATTGCCCGACATCATCTGCAAACGGATCCAGCAACGATACATCATCCCCGCTTTCCGGCAAGGCGACTACGACACCGGCATGTTGCGGGGAGTAGAAGCAACGGTACAAGCACTTTCCTCGCCCGAAGCCAATGAGGAGTTGCGCTACACGGCTCCCCCGTTCGAGGTGCGCAACCTGCTGTGGGGATACGGCAGTATCGCCGTGGCTGTCAGCCTGCTCCTGCTTTGGCTCGTATTGGGCAACCTATGGAAAAACCGCAAGCGGGAACCGTACGAACGCTACCAGAAATTATTGAAATACCGCACCCTGCTGCTGTGCCTTTCGTTTCCGTTTCCCCTATTCGTGCTGTTCCTCTATTGGGGTGTACGGTACAAACTGAAACGGCTGCGCAACAAACCGCGCATTTGCGACTGCTGCCGTTCCGTGATGAGGAAATGCGACGAAACGGAAGACAACTACTACCTCACACCGCAAGAAAACGCCGAAGAGATGCTCAATTCCGTCGATTACGACGTGTGGCTCTGCGAGAAATGCGGCAATACGCTGGTATATCCCTACGAAAACATCTTCACCCGGTTCAAGGAGTGCCCCCACTGCCATGCACGCACCTACTGCTACGACGGTGACCACATCGTGCGGAATGCCACAGCCCTATCGGAAGGACGCGGTGAAAAACGCTACCATTGTGAACATTGCCGGCGTGTCGATGTCACTCCCTACATCATACCTATCATTATCGCAGGCGGTATCGGCGGCGGCTCGGGCAGAGGCGGTGGCGGATTCGGAGGTGGATTCGGAGGAGGAATGACCGGAGGAGGAGGAGCTTCGTCGGGCTGGTAACCGCAACCGAAGCAGCCTATCGCCCGAATATTTGTATATCTCGATCGAAGGTACTACCTTTGCAGCGAAATTAGAAAACGAAGCGTTTTGTAATCCTCATCGGAGGGTATTGCGACAAATAGTCAGATACCGGATAAGATGACTGGGTAAAACCAATCACCTTGTCCGGTATCTTTTTTTTGCACAAACCATAAAAAAGAGAATATGAAAAGAGACGCCATTGATTTAAGCAAAGACAGTATTTACAGATTATTCGGTAAGTATTTCATTCCCACCTTGCTGGGAATGCTCGGCATGTCGGCAGTAACAGCTATCGACGGCATCTTCGTCGGACACAGCGTAGGCAGCGACGGCATTGCCGCTATCAACATCATTATCCCGGTCTTGATGACCGTCACCGGTATAGGATTGATGATCGGAGCCGGATGTTCGGTCGTCGCATCCATACACCTGTCGCAAGGCAACACCAAAGCGGCACGGCTCAATGTAACGCAAGCCATGATTTTCGCCACCGTCGTAACACTCGTTCCGGTAGTGGCAATGACCGCATTTCCCGAATCGTCCGCCCGGCTATTGGGATCGTCCGAACACCTGCTGCCATTGGTAAAAGAATATATGCTGTGGAATGTTCCCTCGTGGATATTCATGATCTGGGAAGCCATAGCCCTCTTCATCATCCGGCTGGACGGCGCACCGAAACTGGCAATGGCATGCAGCCTCATCACCGCCGCCCTGAATGTCATACTCGACTGGCTCTTTATGTTCCCCTTCGAATGGGGGTTAATGGGCGCCGCTTTCGCCACCTCGATCAGTACCGCCTTAGGAGGCATAATCGCCATAGTCTATCTGACAGGATTTGCCGGGAAACTGCGTTTCCTGCGGATCAAAATGAGTATGAAAAGCATTCGGTTATCCCTGCGCAATATCGGGTACCAGTGCCGGATCGGGTCCTCCGCCCTATTGGGCGAAGCCACAATGGCGGTACTCATGTTTATGGGCAACCAAGTATTCATGCACTACCTCGGCGACGACGGTGTAGGCGCGTTCGGCATCGTATGCTACTATGCCCCCTTTATATTTATGGTAGGCAACGCCATCGCCCAATCGGCACAACCCATCATCAGCTACAACTTCGGTCGCAAAGAAAAACACCGCACGAGGGAAACCGAAAAAATAGCGATACTAACAGCCCTGCTATGCGGCATCACAGTGACCGCCGTATTCTCGCTGTTCCCCCGGTTTATGGTCGGTCTGTTTATCGATTCGGATAATACGGCTGCCCGTATCGCTATCGACGGATTCCCCTATTTCGCCACAGGATTTATTGCCTTCATATTCAATCTCACGGCAGTAGGCTATTTCCAGAGTGTCGAACGCATAAAACCGGCAACCCTGTTTGCCCTGTCGAGAGGCTTCCTGTTGCTTATTCCAAGTTTCCTGCTTGCGCCGCAATGGCTCGGCACGCCGGGCATCTGGCTTGCCATGCCCATAGCCGAAACCCTCACCGCCATAGCCGTTATCCTGTTCTATTTCTACGTGCGGAGAAAAGAACGGAAATCTCGGTCATTCTGACGCACAGAAAAGGGGTTGTATCGAAGATTTTCTTTTCGACACAACCCCTATATGTTTCAAGGTGTTTCCGACACACCTTTTCAGCCTATTTCATTCGGAATACGGATCAGTTCAATCCGCCATGATTCAACAGATACTCAGCGATCTGCACGGCATTCAACGCGGCACCCTTCTTGATCTGGTCGCTCACCAACCAGAATGTCAATCCGTTCGGATTCGTCAGATCGGTACGGATACGGCCTACATATACCGGATCTTTCCCTGCCAGATCCAACGGCATCGGATATACCCGCTGAGCCGGATCGTCGCGCAGCACCATACCTTCGGCACGAGCGAAAGCATCACGAGCCTCGGCTACCGACACCGGACGTTCGGTCTCTACCCACACCGCCTCGGAATGCGCACGCATTACCGGCACACGCACACACGTTGCGCTCACTTCGATATCCGAATGCATGATCTTGCGGGTTTCGTGATACATCTTCATCTCCTCCTTCGTATAGCCGTTTTCCATAAACACATCCACTTGGGGAATGAGGTTGTATGCCAACTGATAATAAAATTTCTCGATCGTAGGTTCTTCTCCGTTTACCAATTGCTTGAATTGTGTTTTCAGCTCCTCCATAGCCAGAGCACCCGCACCGCTCGCAGCCTGATAAGTAGACACATGCACCTTACGGATATGCGACAAATCCTCGATCGCCTTCAATGCCACGACCATTTGTATCGTCGTACAGTTAGGGTTGGAAATAATTCCGCGCGGACGTACAAGCGCATCGTCGCCGTTCACCTCCGGAACGACCAAAGGAATATCTTCCTCCATACGGAATGCACTCGAATTGTCGATCATCACTGCACCGAACTTCGTGATCGTTTCGGCAAACTCTTTCGAGATTCCAGCGCCAGCCGACGTGAAAGCGATATCCACACCTTCAAAATCGTCGTTATGTTTCAGTTCCCGGATCGCAATTTCCTTTCCTCGAAACATACAAGTAGTGCCTGCGCTGCGTGCCGAACCGAATAACAACAATTCATCAACCGGGAAATTCCGCTCTTCCAATACGCGAAGGAATTCCTGTCCGACCGCGCCGCTCGCACCCACAATAGCAATTTTCATTTTCTTTGTTTCCGTTTTTATATTTCAATGAATAACCGACTGTCTCACAACAGCCTTTCTATGTTTTACTTTTTCGGTCGGCAAATATAGCAAAAGGTGAGAGTAGAATAAAATAAACTCGTTTATTTTTTTTGCCGAACCGCCCGAATATTGGACGTAAGTCAAATATAGCAAAAGGGAGAGTAGAATAAAATAAACTCGTTTATTTTTTTTGCCGAACCGATATATGGCGAAAGGCGAAAACAGGAACAAACGGGAAACGAGGTTGCACGATTTGATTACACATCCTATGAAAAGGTCACAGCCATCCGGATAAAACCGGGATGTAAAAAAAATTGCATTATGCCACTACCCTCGGATCACAATATTTTGTCAATATGTTGTAAGGCCATTTAAAGCCTTTTTATTAAACTAAATTAAAATATATCATGAAAAAGACTACACTTACATTTGTAGCAGCTTGCTTCATCGGAGCAGCATTCAGCGCAAACGCGCAAGAATCTTTCGTTGTCGAAGATCCCACTATCGCCCCCTCTATCGCAACTTGTAAAGACGGCGGTATTTACGACGTATTCGCTCTCGGCGATGCCGGTATGGAACAATTGAGAGCCAATTCCAACATCACGGTAAACGACTATCGCGGCGGTGATGATGCCAACTCCCACTATCCCGGCGGAAATGTAGGCTGGGCTTCGGACGATGTCTACAACACGATCACACCTACTGCCGACGGTCGCGGATTCGACGGATTCCAAGTTCACGGTAACTGGTATCAATGGTGGAGCGGTTTCTATATGACACGCAAAGCCGATACCGACCTTACCCACCTCAACGCAGACAGCCACCTGCATATCGCATTCCAATTGGTTGGCGACATAAACGTACCGTACGTAAACGTACAATGGTTCAAGGCAGACGGCAATGACGGTACAGCCCCCGCAATTGCATTCACCGAAGACGTAATCGACAATAAATATCCCGTTGTCGCTTCTTTAAAGAAAGGCGAATGGGTAGCTGTCGATATCACTCTCGGCAAAGTAGCAGAATTGATGAAAGACGAATTCGATATCGATATGGACTATACCCGTTTCGTCAATGACTGGCAGGGCGAAGCCGTTGCAATAAGCCTTCATTCGGGTCAGGACCATGCAAATGGAGGAACACCTCTCCCCGAGTTCGGACATGAAGCAATCGTTTTTGTCGATGGAGCATACGTCTATACTCCCTCCGGTAAAGCAAGCGTCGATACCCTCGTACCGGGTGCAGACGATATCCAAGTAATCGTATCGGACAAAACCATCTCCGTCCTCGGTAACGACAATGCGCCCGTACAACTCTATAATATGTCCGGATCGCTGGTAAAAACTTCCGCCACTTCCGTCATCGGATCGGAAGACCTTGTTCCGGGTGTGTATGTAGTGAAGACTCTCCATGTTGCTAAAAAAGTAATCATCCGATAAGGGAAAAAGAAAGATTGTTAAACGCCACCGGTTAGATTTCAATAGGTAAAACCACTGCCTGCGGCAAACCCATTGGAGGTAGAAGCCCGAAGGAATTCTTGGGACATGACCTCCAATGGGTTTGAACAGGATATACGCCACTCTGAAACACCGACGGCTTATGAAAGAAAGACAGCCGTAACCAGACACTCGATTGTGAAGTGCCCCTCAAAAGTGAGACACAAGACTTTTGGAGTGCAGTTCATTGCCATAATGCCTTTTTACAGCCGTTTCGTATCGTTCGGCAGATTTCACCGGCTTTGTCACAAAAACATCATCCGATTAGCAAACCCGTATATAGATTTTCCATGAAGAATATAGTCATCACGATCATCCTGACAGTCCTCGGTTTCAACAGCTTATATGGTGCTGACACCTACACGAATCCGATCATCGACATGAATGTACCCGATCCGACGGTATTGCGCGATGACGACGGATTCTTCTATATGACCGCAACCGAGAATATAACGAATATGCCCCTGTTCCGATCTGCCGACCTTGTAAATTGGACTTTGGCAGGCACGGTGTTCAAAGAGGGGGACAAGCGTCCGGCTACCCAGATATGGGCTCCGGAACTTTGCCGCATAAACGGCAAGTACGTGCTCTTCTACTGCTCGAATCCCGATCCGGAAGATACCTTTCAGGCATATATCGGCTATGCGGTCGCCGACCATATCATGGGTCCGTGGCAGGATAAAGGCAAATTGTTCGACGGCTATGCGGCGAAATGCCGGGATACCATCGACCCGTTCTATTTCTCGGAAAACGGGAAACACTATCTGTTCTGGGGAAGCACCAACAAAATGTGGGTCATGGAAATCCGGATCGATGACAATCTGAATATCGGGTTCGATCTCTCCCAGAAAGTGCAGACTGCCGGCACACATGTCGAAGGAACCGAAATATTCAAACGCGGAGAATGGTATTATATGTTCGCATCCCGGGGAAGCTACGCATGGATCACCTATCAAGTGGTGGTAGGGCGTTCGAAAAATCTTTTCGGACCCTATTATACGCAGGAAGGAATCTCGTTTCTGACCGGCGGCGACCTGAAAAGCCCGGAACGTAATCTGGCAAAAGCACGGGCATTGACTTCGGGTAACGACCGGTTCACAGGCACAGGGCATAACGCCCCCATTCTGACCGACGATGCCGGCAATACATGGTTCATCTGCCACGGGCACAAGGCGGGAAAAGAACTCGACATGTGCCGCGTTCCCCTGCTCGACCGGCTGTTGTGGGATGACGAGGGTTGGCCCTATCTGGAAACCGGATCGCCCACCCCCGATGAACATTACGCACCGACCTTTTCGGCGTGTCCGGCGACAAAATCCGCCTCCAAATGACAAGATGAAAGCGGAACCGTGAAAAAAATACAATAAAAAAATTCGGATAAGCAATGTTTGGCTCCAATAAAACAGTATATTGCCGAAGAATAACGATAGGGTGGTTCGTACTCCTGTCCATCGTTGCACTCTCTCCCGAGACGGCAGCGCAGATCCTGCTCCCCTCGTTTATCTCCGACAATATGGTAATACAACGCAACGACACCCTCCTTCTCGAAGGCATGGCTTCGAAGAAGAAGGCGAAAGTCCGTGTCACTTGCAGCTGGGGCGCAAACGCAGCCGGAACAACTGGTACCGATGGAAAATTCTCGCTCCGGATTCCCACTCCGGAAGCCGGCGGACCGTTTTGGATAGAAATAGCACAGGGCAGAGAAAAGCCCGTGCGCATCGACAATATCATGAGCGGAGAGGTATGGTTCTGCTCCGGACAATCCAATATGGAGATGCCGGTAGGCAAATGGAACTGGGGCACATTGTGGGATCAGGAAAAAGAACTCCAAACCGCAGACCATCCCGGCATACGTCTTTTGCAAGTTCCGAGAGAAGTTTCCGATACGCTTGTAGATCCCGTGAAATTCAAATCCGACGGATGGAAAATCTGTTCGCCCGCCAGTGTGGCGCATTTTTCTGCGTTGGCATACCTCTACGCCCGGATACTGAACGAGACTCTCGGAATAGCCGTCGGTGTCATCAACAGTTCGTGGGGAGGCTCTTATATAGAAGGATGGACACGCCGGGAAGCCCTCGTTCCGGGCACCGAACAAGGCTTGCACAACAACGGGCTTTACAACACCGTCTCTGCATTCTATAATTCGATGGTCTATCCGTTGCAGTCATTCCCGATAAGGGGTGCGATCTGGTATCAGGGAGAACAAAACGAATCGCGCCATACCACCTACAACGCCTCACTCGAAGCTCTCATAACAGACTGGCGCACGAGTTGGGGAAACGAATTTCCCTTTTATATCGTGCAGCTGGCAGGATACCATACTCCGCAAGAGGTACAACCCGGCTCCAATTGGGCTGCCTTGCGTCAGGCACAAGCCGAAACATTGCATCTGCCTGCCACGGGAATGGTTACGGCAATCGACCTCGGCGATCCGGCAGATATACATCCCCCGCGCAAAAAAGAGGTGGCAGAGCGACTGGCGAATCTGGCTTTGGCGGAAACGTACGGAATCCCCCGGCATTGGCGTGCACCCTATCCGCTTCGCACCGAAGTCGCAGGCAACAAGATGATCGTGGAATTTTCAGAAGATGTCTGTCCCTATCTCCTGCCGGTTACAGGGTTCATCCTGGAAGATGACCACGGAAATTTCTACAAAGCGGATGCCGTCATGACCGGCTATCGGGAAATCGAACTCTCCGCCGACAGCATTTCCACCCCGACAGGAGCCCGCTACAATTGGGCGGATTATCCCACAGGCAATTTGCGAGGGGCAAACGGACTCCCGGTATTACCATTCAGAACCGACAGATTGATTGAATATTTAAAAAACGGAAAAAGATGAGATTCATAATTCTGACATTAACAGTTATTGCAGCCTGCTTCCAAGCAATTGCATTACCCGCCACTTATCAAAACCCTATCATTAAGGAGTCTATTCCCGACCCCACAGTGCTCCGGGCAGAAGACGGGTTCTTTTACCTGATGGGAACCGAAGATATATGGAATATTCCGATATTCCGGTCGCCCGACTTGGTGAACTGGACGCAGATCGGCACCGTTTTCGACCGCGACACCCGCCCCGCCGAAGGACAAGTATGGGCTCCCGAACTATGCCATATACATGGGAAATATGTTCTGTTTTACAGCGTCAATCTTCCCGATGCGGACAATTACGCCAATTATCTCGGATATGCAGTCGCCGACCATCCGTCGGGACCCTGGACCAACCGGGGAAAACTGTTCGACGGGAACGATGTCGGATGCGACAACACCATCGACCCGTTCTACTTCTCGGATGCAGGGAAACATTACCTTTTCTGGGGGTCTACCACCAACATGTGGGCAATGGAGATACAGATCAATGAAAATATAGACATCACCTACGACCTTTCCAAAAAGGTGCAGACGGCGGGCACGCTTATCGAAGGTACGGAAATATACAAACGGGGCGACTGGTACTACATGTTCGCCTCGATAGGAAGCTACGCATGGACTACCTACCGGGTAGTCGTAGGCCGGTCGAAATCGGTTTTCGGTCCATACAAAGACCGCAACGGGGTAGCATTCCTCAAAGGCGGAGATGCGCTGAACAGCGATAACACCCTGACCAACAACAATTACAAATTTACCGGGAACGGACACAACGCTCCGATTCTGACCGACGGAGCCGGCGACACATGGTTTATATGTCACGGGCACGTCAAGGGAGAGGAGTTCGAAAAACGAATGCCGTTGCTCGACAAACTCTACTGGGACGAAAACGGATGGCCATATCTCCAAACCGGTTCTCCGGCGCATGCCGAACAGGAAGCGCCGCAATTCCCAAGCGATTGGGTTGTCGAAAATCCCTCCACATCGGCTATGTCGGATGCACACGGATACTACGACGTATTCCAGATGTCGCCCGACGCACTCCGCATGCTTGAATCCAGCTCCAAAAACAAAGTAACCCACTACGCCCCCGAATCGGACGGACGCAGCATCACACGCCTGCTGATGCGGAAATATACTCCGCGTCCCGTTCAAGGTGTAGACAACGGCGAAGACTACCAGTCGTACTTCATCACCGGCAACGGTCTCAGCTCCATCGTGTTCAATAGCGGAGAAATTGGCATCGACCTCTCGCATGTAAATTCCGACACACGGTTGCGGATAGCCCTGCGCACCGATGCCGAGCCCGAACTTTTCGGCATGGACTTCTTCAACAACGGCACAGCACCGGCATTTTCGTTTGCCATAAACGGATATGCTACCGGTTACCCCGTAATTGCCCATTGGCCTGTCGGGAACGGATGGATCGGACTCGACATTCCGTTCAGCCGCATAGCGGAAATCTGTCCCGGCTTCGATCCGGAAATACTGGCATCCGGGAAATGGACGGGTGATTATCTGAAAATCCAAGCCGGAAGGCTGAAAGATTCCAACTTCTCGATCGATGCGTTCTACCTCTATACTCCTGCCGCCATCAGCGGCGTAGAAGAGATGACTGCCGACAGCGATTCGTCCGGAATCGGTTTTGACGGGAGAACCGTGAAATCCTGCGAACGAGGAATCGAGGTACTGTCGATATCGGGACACTGCGTACTGCGCACCGACGAAATGCAGTTGGATCTCAACGCCCTGCAACCGGGCATCTACCTTTGCCGCAGCGGCAACCGAACCGTTAAAATCGCACTCCGTTAAGGATCATTGATTCTTGCACAATGAAAGAACAACAACTCATACAATCTCTGAAACAAGGAAACGAGCGGGCGTGGAAGATGCTGTACACGATCCACTATCAGACTCTTTGTGCGGTGGCATATAATTATGTCAGAGACAAACTGCTTGCCGAGATGATTGTCGGAGACGCTATAATTCATTTGTGGGAAATCCGCGAAAAACTCGAATTGCACACCTCGCTGAGAGCGTATCTGATGACCTCCGTGCGCAACGCCTGCACGAACTTCCTGAACACCAAACGCGCCCGCACCGAAGTTTCCATATCGGCATTGGAAAACGATTCGAATGAGAAAGAGGCACTCACAGTGGAGACTTCGCCATTGGGCATCCTGTTGGAGAAAGAGCTGGAAAAGAAAATAAAAGTAGCCGTAGCTACCATTCCGCCCGAATCCCGACGGGTATTTGTCCTGAGCCGGACTTACCGCAAGAGTTACGAAGAGATTGCAGAAGAGACCGGCATAACCGTCAATACGGTCAAGTATCACATGAAGCGGGCATTGTCGCATTTGCGGTGCTGCCTCGGCGATTACCTTTAAAGAACAACTATTATGAATCATATAAAATCAATCCAGCAACCATGAAAGAGGATAAACGTCAAATAGATAATTTGATTGCCGCCAGACTTTCAGGAAATTCTTCTCAGTCCGACTGGGACGAATTGCTCCAATGGATGTCGGAAAGCGAAGAGAACAAACAATATTATCTCGAAATGCGGGAGATATGGTTTTCTACGGGATATGCAATGGTCTCGTTCGATGAAAGCAAAGCGTTCGAAGATTTTATATACCGGTCGCATATCCACGAAAAGAAACGCAAAAAACATTTCTGGACAGGCAATGTCAGACGAGCCCTTTGGCAGGGAATCGCAGCCGCCGCAGTCGTGGCGATATGTGTCATCGGCGGATACATCACCGGTGAATCACGGATCAACAACAGCTTCGCCGATATCGTAGTGGAAGCCCCCGTAGGCTCACGCACCAGCATCACGTTGCCCGACAGCACGAAAGTATGGCTCAATGCCGGAAGCACACTGGCTTACTCGCAGGGATTCGGAATCGACAAACGCACAGTCAAACTCGACGGTGAAGGATATTTCGAAGTTGCCCACAACAAAGAAAAACCGTTCAAAGTCGAGTCCAAGGATATGTGTGTGACCGTTCTCGGCACACGTTTCAATTTCAGGAACTTCGCCGACGACGGTGAAGTCGTGGTGACCCTTTCGGAAGGAGCGGTAGCTCTCGACAACCTGCTGGCAAAAAACACCCCGCGGCGTACGTTGGCTCCGGGACAGCGGGCTGTCGTCGATAAGCGCAACGGACGGATGAAGATCGAAGAGACCAATGCCACAAATGCCCACCAATGGATCTACGGGTATCTCTTCTTCGACGAAGAGCTGCTCCCCGATATTGCCAAACGGCTTGAACGGAGCTACAACATCAGCATTGTCATCGAAAACGAAGAACTGATGCACACCCGGTTCTACGGCAATTTCATCCGCGAAAACCAATCGGTGCAAGATGTCATCAACAACATCGCATCGACAGGCAATATAAAATACAAAATCGAAGGGAATCAGATAACTATCTATTAATCTCCAAAACATAACAAACTCAAAATTACCAATTTTACCAACCATGTTTCTAAAAAGAGCCCTAATTACAGCCACGTTGTCATTCTTATTGGGAATGTCGGCGTTTGCCCAAAGCATATCCTTGAAGCTGGCGGATGCCACGGTCAAGGATGCTATGGAGCAACTGAAAAACGCAAGCGGGTACTCGTTCGTCTACAAAGTGGGCGATATCGATACCTCCCGCAAAGTAACCCTCGACGCCACCGATGTAAAGCAGGCAATCGTACAGATTCTCAACGGGCAGAATGTCGGCTATACCATTCAGGGGAAAAATATAGTGATCACCAAACGCACCGCTCCGGCGGGAACCGATGCGTCGGATGTCGCCGTATCCGATACCCGGATCGTAACCGGAACCGTGACCGACGAAAGCGGTGAACCGCTTATCGGGGCAACCGTAGCTCTCTCCGGTACCGGCCGTGCCACGACTACCGACCTGGACGGCAACTGGACTCTGACCGCATCGCCGGGACAGACTGTGGATGTGAGCTACGTCGGATACGCCGGGAAAAAAGCCAAGATCGGGAAAGAAGGTAAAATAAATATCGTCCTTGCCGAGCAGTCGTCCGTATTGGAAGAATTTGTCGTTATCGGTTACGGCGCACAGAAAAAAGTGAACCTTACCGGTGCTGTGGCGACGGTGAATCTGGAAGAACAAGCCAAATCCCGCCCCATGACCACCATTTCACAGGCTCTGTCGGGTGCGGCAGCAGGTTTGAATGTCATGCAGCAGGGCGGACAGCCGAATGCCGAAAACACCAAAGTGCTGATACGCGGTATCGGTACGCTCAACGATGCCTCGCCGCTGATCCTGATCGACGGCATGGAGATGAGCCTCAACGATGTCAATCCCAACGACGTGGCGTCCATCTCTATTTTGAAAGATGCCGCATCCTGTGCCATCTACGGTAACCGGGGTGCCAACGGTGTCATTCTTGTCACGACCAAAAGCGGAGAAGAAGGACGCGTGAATGTAACCTACTCGGGCAAGATTGCTTACCAGACCGCCCAGAAATACCACAAGCAGGTAACAGACTATGCCGAATACATGGAACTGATGAACGAAGCCGCCGACAACAGCAATCAGGCTCGCCGGTTCAGTCCCATCACCATTCAGACATGGCGCGACGCCGCCAAAAATCCCAACGGCATCGCCGAATCGGGTTATCCCAACTATGTCGCCTATCCCAATACCGACTGGTATCACGAAATATACAAACCCGACTGGATGCAGGAACATACCATTTCGGTGGTAGGACGGGAGAAGCGAACCAACTTCTCCATTTCGGGCACGTACCTCAACAACCCCGGTATCGTAGATAATTCGGGAGTCGATAAATATTACCTCCGCAGCAGTGTCGAAACAGAAATCGGGAAATACATCACCGTTGGTATGAAAGCGTGGGGATACCATTCCGACCAGGACCGAAACGACATCGGCATGCTCTGGGGACAGGATATGCAAAAAACCGTCCCCGGTATATACCCCTATTACGACGGCTATTACGGAGGCCTTGAAACGACCGAAGAAGAAGGGACGGTACACAATCCGGTCAAGATGTTAAGTCTCGACTGGGGTAGCTACAAACAGTCGAAGTACAATGTGAACCCTTATCTTGAAATCCGTTTCCTCGATGGATTCAAATTCCAGTCGCAATTCTTCTATACCGACTATCAGACGCACGACAAAATGATTACTCCCGGATATGTCGAAATAAAAAGTTTTTCGCGCGACATGATACTCAGCACTCCGCCCAACGCCGAGACGATGAAGAACAACAGTAACTCCGACAGCCGCTATCAGCTCCGCGAATGGAAGTTCACGAATATGCTCCGTTACGACAAGAGTTTCGGTGTCCACGATATCGGCGTAATGGTCGGATACGAAGAAGCCCGGCACTGGACAGACTATGTATATGCCGAAAAAGAGGGTCTGATAAATTTCAACCTTTGGGATTTCGACGCGATGATTTCACCCAAACAGATTTCCGGCAATAGCAGCGAATACTCTTCCCGCTCTTGGTTCGGCAGAGTAAATTATGCTTTCGACAGCCGCTACTTAGTGGAAGTAAATGCGCGTTACGACGGATCTTCGCGCTTCTCCCCGAAAAACCGCTGGGGTTTCTTCCCTTCGGTATCGGCAGGATGGCGCATATCGCAAGAACATTTCATGGACGATATCGACTGGCTCAACAACTTGAAACTGCGCGCTTCTTGGGGTAAACTCGGTAACAACTCCATCGGAAACTACGAGTGGCAACCCACCTATGCCGCTTACTCCTACGGATTCAACGGCGAACATGTCAAGGGATACGGTCTGAACACATTTGCCAACACGAACCTGAAATGGGAAGCAACCGCAGTCACCAACATCGGTCTGGACTTCGGGTTCCTCAACAACCGGCTCACCGGTACGTTGGAGTTCTATAACAAAAACACCGACGGTATTCTCTACCGTCCCACCCTCCAACCAACCCTCAGCGATTTCATCGCTCCGATGCAAAACCTCGCCGAAGTCAATAATAAAGGTGTGGAAGTAACCCTCGGCTGGAACGACTATGTCGGAGAAGTAACTTATGGTATCAACGCAAACTTTTCGTTCAACCGGAACCGGGTGGTAAACTATAAGGGCAACCTGATCAACGAATGGAGTACGGACGACAACGGAAACCGGTACTGGTACACCAACATCGGTGACGTAGCCAACGTATCCGGCGGAAATATAATCGTAAACGGACACATGATAAACGAGTATTATATGCTCTCCACCTATTCCGGAAACGGTAAAGGATTCAACCCCGACGGAAGCGTGAATATCAACGGCGGTCCGCGCGACGGAATGATCCGCACCGAAAAAGATATGGAATGGTTACAAGCCATGATTGCCGAAGGCTATGAGTTCATGCCGGGCAAGTCTGCCGACAAAGGACACATCTGGTACGGCGATTATATCTATGCCGACGTGAATGGAGACGGAAAATACGGAGATGACTACGACCGCGAATTTCAAGGAACTTCGAGCATGCCCAAATGCTATTTCGGACTTCAAGCCTATGCAAGTTGGAAAGGGCTCGACTTCTCGATGAGTTGGGCTGGGGCTACCGGCTTCAAAATCTACTACTATGCCCAATCGCTCAACTCCACATCCATGACCGCCGGATACGGTATCGGGCGCGAAGTAGCTTCCGACCACTATTTCTACGATCCGGAAAACCCGGACGACCCGCGCACGAATATCCATTCGGCAAATCCCCGTTTCGTCATGAACGACACCGGACAAAATTCGGCGAATGCCTCTTGGAAATTGCAAAACGGCGATTACCTGAAACTGAAAAACGTCACCGTCGGTTACACCCTGCCCGTCAAATGGACGAACAAAGCGTTGATGAAGCAGGTTCGCATTTACGCCTCGCTCGAGAACCTGTGTACGATTACCAAGTTCAAAGGGCTCGACCCGGAAATGATGGCTGCCGACGGATACGCTCCGATGCGCACCTATTCTTTCGGACTTAACGTGACATTCTGATATCAGCTTTTATAAGATAAACTGCAAGCCGAGTGCAGAAGAGATCAAGTGAAAACTTGAACGGACTATGCCGAGGCGCAGCATTTGTTGAAAACTAAAAATTTAAAATAAATCAACTCTGATGAAACTCAATATATCGAAATCTTCGCGCATGATATTCGGCACCGTACTTACCGCTGCGGTCGGCGTATTGGGCGTATCGTGCGTAGATATGGATCTGGAATCGCATTCAGATCTCTCATCCAAAAGTATCTGGACTGACCCGGTTTCCGCCGAGGCATCCATTATCTCCTGCTATTCGACATTCAAATCGCTGTATGCCGATCCGGCAAATATGTGGCCCGAGGTCATGGGCAGCCAGATGGACCGCGACCCGAACTGGTTTTTCATCGGCATGCTGAAAGGCACCCAGTCGATTCAGGACAACCGCATTCACGCCTATTGGGGATGGTATTACCACTACATCTTCCAATGCAACGATGTGATTCAGCACATGCCGGAAGTGCCCGGAATGGACGAAGAGGTACGTGCCCGTCTGATAGCCGAAGCCCGCTGGATACGATGCTACTACTATTACCAGCTGAACTGCGTATACGGCGGTGTGCCCTGGTATGAAAAAATGGTGGAAAACATCGACGACGCCCAGATGGGACGCGGATCCCAAGACGAAACATTCCAACTGATTATCGACGACCTGACAAAGGCTATCAATGAGCCGGCTTTCCCCAATAAATACAATCAGGGGACAGCCAACCACGGACGCGCCACGAAAGGTGCGGCATACATGCTCCGGGGCAAATGCTATATGTGGCTCAAAAAATGGCAAGAGGCAGCCGAGGATTTCGAAGAGGTCGAAAAATGCGGCTACCAGCTTTACGAAAAAGGCAGTACGCCCTACAAAGACCTGTTCCTGACCGAGAACGAAAATTGCGACGAGATGATTTTCTCGGTGATATGCGATCTGCAAAACGACTGGTGGGGCAACCGCCGACAACGCGGATACGGAACCCGCGAAGCAACCGGTTGGGGTTGGAGCAACTACGTGCCCAATCCGCGGTTCGTCGATAGCTATGAGAATGCCGACGGTACACCGTTCAATTGGGACGACATCATTCCGGGCTACACCGACATGGATCCGAAAGCTCGCCGCGTGTACTTCCTGCGCAACAATATGACCGAATCCGAAAAGAATTTCCAAGCCGAAGCCGGAGCCGACATGAACCTGTATCTCCCCAATGAAAACGAAGAGAGAATACTGAAAGCCTATGAAAACCGCGACCCGCGCCTGAGCCTGTCGATCATTACACCCTATTCCACCTTCTTAGGCGGATCTGCCGGCGTAGCGAGAAACTTCACCAGCCGCTTCCCGTTCCGCAACTCGACAAAAAAACCGTTCGATCTGCGCATCGACACCGCCGACAAATTCTACTATTTCTGCCGTAAATTCGTCACCGAAGGCCTCGAACACGCCGACCATTTGGGTTGCAACGACATCGACATTCCGCTGATGCGTTTCGGCGAAACGCTGCTTTGCCTTGCCGAATGCTATAACGAGCTCGACCGTTTGGACGATGCCGTAAAAACGGTCAATCGCATCCGTCGCCGAGCCGGAGCCATTGAACTCAACACCACCGAACCGACTATGGTAAAAGGAAAAGAAGATATGCGCAAAAGGCTGCGCAACGAGTTCAAGTGGGAACTGTTTGCCGAAGACATCGTCTATATGCACGAACTGCGCTGGCGCACATGGAAAGATGACAAATTCTATGTCACCAAACAGGGCGAGGTCAATGGCATGTGTCAGGTATGGGGCGAGTTCACCTACCACTACGCATGGGGAGGCGACCATTACTGGCTCTATCCGATACCCAACGACGAACGTGTAAAGAACCACAACCTGAGCCAAAACCCCGGCTGGTAACCGTCTTTACCATACCATAACCGCTATCACGGTATCGCCGGCAATCCGGTCTCGGTCGTGAGAACCACGGACCCCGGCGATACCGCCCCGATAGCATTCGATAACACTTCATCTGGAAAACATGAAACGATCCATAGTCATATTATCTTTATCAAGCGCTTTGCTGCTGGAAGGGTGCGGGCACAACAACCGGGAATATTCTTTCCAGAGTGCCGGCTCGGATACCGTTTTTGAAGGAAAGGTCAAAGAGACCAAATACTACAAAAACGGTGTATTCAAGACCGACGGACATATATATTCTCTCTTCCATACCGAAGACTGGGTTTTCGGTATTTCCGGAAACAGAATGATCGAATCGTCCGATCTGGTACATTGGGTCAGAATGGGTAAAAGTGCCTTCGACAAAGACGACTTCCGGGTGGAGCAGACATCGGGGCTCGATATTACCCCTGTGGAAGAAAAGTATCTCATGGCATACGTATCGTCGGACGAGGAGAACGGAGGCATCTGCCTTGCTGAGGCTTCCAGAATCCGCGGACCTTACCGCGGCAACAAAATTCTGCTCCCCCATTCCGGCAAAGAGCGGCTCGGGAACCCCTCGTTTTTCACGCAGGAAGAGGAACGGTGGCTGCTATGGGACACCCCGCAAGGAATTTTCATCGGAAAATTCGAGTGGAATGAAACATCCCCGTCGGTTTCGGGACAGAAACTGATCGGATCGAAAAACTTCTATGCTCCGAGAATTGTGGAGAAAGAGGGAATGTATTACCTGTGGGCTACTCTGCGCGACAACAAAGGAGGGCTCGTGGTAGGACGTTCGGAAAATATCGAAGGTCCTTATATCACCTCCGACAACATCTTCATGGAGACCGGAGGAGATGTGACGCCGACCATAATCCCCAATTCCGAATTTTCCTGTATTTCCAACGGGTCGGCATTCATCACAGACAGCAACAACGATAACTGGATTCTCTATCACTCCCGGGCAAATCATGCAGGAGAATCCCAGACCGTGCTCATGTTGGATAAAATCATGTGGGACAACGGTTGGCCCGTTATGGGCAAACGCCACGCATCGGTAGCTTCACAACGCTGCCCGAGATTTTAACCGGCTTCGTACTGCCCGATAAAATGAAACGATTCCGATTCCCGCGTTCCGGAAAGAGGACATAATGACTTTTGCATAAAAACGACTGATTTATCATGAAAAAAATATTGTTTGCAGTTTCCTTCATCATCTGTGCTTTCAATGCCTTCGCCGGGAAACCGGTCTATCTCGATGAAACCCGAAATATCGACCTTCGCGTGGCAGATGCACTGTCCAGAATGACACTCGAAGAAAAGGTTGCCCTATGTCATGCCCAAAGCAAATTCAGCAGTCCGGGCGTGGCTCGACTCGGAATCCCGGAGCTATGGTGGAGCGACGGACCTCACGGAGTACGAGCAGAACTCAACTGGGGAAACTGGGACTATGCCGGCTGGACGAACGACAGTATCACGGCTTTTCCGGCATTGAGCTGCCTTGCCGCCACATGGAATCCCGAACTTGCCCACTCCTATGGAAACGCGTTGGGCGAAGAAGCCTTGTACCGCAACAAAGACGTCATTCTGGGTCCGGGCGTAAACATATACCGCTCGCCTCTGAACGGCAGGAATTTCGAATACATGAGCGAAGACCCGTACCTGACCGCCCGAATGGCAGTGCCCTATATCAAAGGCGTACAGGAGAACGGGGTCGCCACCAGCGTGAAACATTTCGCCCTGAACAATCAGGAACAATGGCGACTGCACATAGATGTGAAATGCAGCGAACGCGCCCTCTATGAAATATACCTGCCGGCTTTCAAGGCTGCCGTAGAAGAAGGAGGCGCGTGGACCGTAATGGGCGCATACAACAAGATCGACGGACAGCACGCCAGCCACAACGACCGGATGCTGAACAAAATATTGAAAGGAGACTGGAACTTCGACGGCGTTGTAGTGTCCGATTGGGGCGGTACTCACGATACGTTCGAAGCCGCCAACAACGGGCTGGATGTCGAAATGGGATCTTTCACCAACGGTCTTACCTCCGAAAGCGCACATCCATTCGACAACTACTATCTGGCAAATCCTTATCTGAAACTGTTGCGGGAAGGGAAGGTTTCGGAAGAAGTATTGAACGATAAAGCGGGGCGTATCCTCAAACTGATATTCCGGACTGCCATGAACTCCGGCAAAGGATTCGGATGCGTGGCTGATTCCGCACACTATTCCGTTGCCCGTACAATCGGCAACGAGGGTATCGTGCTGTTAAAGAACACTCCGGTCAAAAAAGGGAAACTACCCTTGCTGCCCATAGACCCCGACAGATACGGCAAAATACTGGTTGTCGGCGATAATGCCGTACGCAACCTCTCCGACGGAGGCGGTTCTTCCGAACTGAAAGTGAAAGATATGATCACCCCGTTGCGCGGGCTTCAAGAACTTTACGGCGACAAGATCGTGTATGCACAGGGGTATGCCGCCGGAAAAGCCAGCTACAACGATGTGGAAGAAGTTCCGCAGTCGCTCTTGGATTCTTTACGCAACGACGCGGTACTTAAAGCCCGGAATGCCGATCTGATCATCGTCATCGGAGGCTTGAACAAGAATCGGTTCCAAGACTGCGAAGACGGAGACCGTCAGAGTTACAGCCTCCCCTTTGGCCAAGTGGAACTGATCGACGAACTGCTGGAAGTCAATCCCCATGTCGTATTGGCGTTGATAAGCGGCAATGCCGTCGAATTGCCGTGGATCGACCGGATACCCGCCGTGTTGCAGACCTGGTATCTGGGTAGCATGGGCGGTTATGCGCTGGCAGATGTCCTGTCGGGAAAAATCAATCCGAGCGGGAAACTGCCGTTCTCCTTCCCGGTCAGACTGGAAGACTGCGCCGCACATGCGTTCGACAGCCTATGCTTCCCCGGCGACGGAAATCAAGTGGTTTACAAAGAGGATATTTTCGTAGGATACAGATGGCACGACACAAAAGGTGTCAAAGCATTGTTCCCGTTCGGACACGGTTTAAGTTACACGACTTTCAAATACGGGAAACCTTTGCTCTCCGCCCCGCAACTCGACCGGAACGAAAATCTGACGGTTACCGTGCCGGTAACCAACACCGGAAAGGTAAAAGGAAAAGAGGTCGTACAATTGTACATCGGCGACGAGACCAGCTCTTTGCCCCGTCCCGTCAAGGAACTGAAAGGCTTCCGGAAAATCGAACTCAACGCCGGAGAGACACAGAACGTGGAATTCACCATAACCCCCGAGGATTTGTGTTTCTACGATCCGGAACTGTCGCAATGGCGTTCCGAACCGGGCAAGTTCAAAATCTATATCGGAACTTCTTCCGGCGATATCCGGAGAGTAGTCCCGTTCACCCTTTCCAAATAACAAAGCCATGCGCAACAGAAATATCGCCTTGCCGGCAGCCTGCATCATCATGCATCCGAACAGCGAGGCGCAGGGAGCCACACGCTTTATACCCAAATCGCTTCCGATGTATTCGCTTCCGAACCGGGCATACAGGTCTATGCCGGCAACGCCCCCCGACGGGTCAATGACGGGAAAGGACAACACAGCCTGTCGGAAACGGGCATCGGTATGTCTGGAAACGCGAAAGTACCCCGACCCACCCAACAAACCGCAATGTATCACTTGGTCGGAATAAAAAATATGACTATTGAAAAATATACGATGAAAAAAATGATCTGCTATGCGGCGTGTCTGGCATGTTCGATAAATCCGATGATTGCCAACACGGATATTGTAACTGTCAATACGCCGGAAACCTCGCTGGTGATATCCGCACCCGAAGGCAAAGAGGTAAAAATCCTGTATTACGGAGGGAGACTCGAAGAATGCGATCTGGATGCCGTAGCAACATCGGCTTACAGAGCCGATGCCTATCCGGTGTACGGAATGAATTGCCCCGCAGAACCGGCTCTGGCGGTCACTCATGCCGACGGGAATATGACCTTGAAAATGGTGGTGGACGGAGTCTTCGCAACGCGCGACAAAGAGGCCACCGTAACCTGCGTAAAACTCCGGGACGAACGATACCCGTTTTTCGTGAACCTGTTTTACCGGGCTTACGACGAGGTGGATATTATCGAAAACTGGGTGGAGATAACCCATCACGAGAGTTCTCCGGTAAATTTGCAACGCTATGCGTCGGCATATCTTCCGATCCGGCGCGGCGATGTATGGCTATGTCATCTGCACGGATCGAGCAACAACGAATCGCAATTGTCACAAGAGGCTCTGGAACATTCGCCCGGAATGAAAACCATCGCGAGCAACCATACCATCAATACCAGTCATGCCAGCCATGCCGAAGTCATGTTTTCGCTCGACGGGAAACCGCGGGAGAATGACGGAGCAGTAGTCGGCGCTGTTCTATGCTACGGAGGCAACTACAAGCTCAACATAAAAACAGCCGACGACGAATACCACCATTTCTTCGCCGGAATCAACGAAGACCACGCCCCTTACCGGCTTGCCCGGAAAGAGGTGTTCCGCACGCCGGCAGTCGCTTTCGCTTATAGCGGCGAGGGCACCGGCGGAGTAAGCCGCATCTATCACAAGTGGGCAAGAAAATACAAACTTGCCCACGGCAACAAGATCAGGCCGATTCTTCTGAACAGTTGGGAAGGAGTATATATGGATGTCGATCAATCGACTATGGAACAGATGATGGACGATATCGCCGAAATCGGAGGCAATCTTTTTGTAATGGACGACGGTTGGTTCGGCTCAAAATTCCAGCGCAATGACAGTTCGGCTCTCGGAGACTGGACGGTCGATCGCCGGAAATTGCCCGACGGCATAGAGGGGTTGCTTGCGGCAGCAGCCGAACGAGACCTCGACTTCGGTATATGGGTAGAGCCCGAAATGGTAAATTCAAGAAGCGAGCTATACGAACAGCATCCCGAATGGGTGCTCGTACCGCAAGGGCGCAAGCCGGCAACCGGTCGTGGCGGTACGCAAATGGTACTCGACATGACGAATCCGAAAGTGCGCGACTACGTTGTGCAGATATTCGACCGGATCATAGGAAAATATCCCCGGATCAAATACGTAAAATGGGATGCCAACATGCCGGTAAAAAATCACGGTTCACTCTATTTGCCGGCAGACCGTCAGGCTCATCTCCATATCGAATATCAACGCGGGCTCGAAGAAGTCTGCCGGCGTATCCGTCAAAAATATCCCGACTTGATCATGCAGTTGTGTTGCAGCGGAGGCGGACGAGTGAACTACGGCATGCTCCCGTGGTTCGACGAATTCTGGACGAGCGACAACACCGATGCACTGCAAAGAGTATATATCCAGTGGGGCGCCTCCTATTTCTTCCCGGCAATCGCCATGGCATGCCACATCAGCGCAGCCCCCAACTTGCAGACCTTCCGGTCTATCCCCATGAAATACCGAGTGGATGTGGCAATGAGCGGACGGCTCGGAGTGGAAATCCATCCGAAAAAAATGACGGCACATGAAAAAGAATTCTGCAAGAATGCCATATCGGAATACAAAAAAATCGGTGATGTAGTACAATTCGGCGATCTGTACCGCCTCCTATCGCCATACGAACACAAAGGAGTAGCTTCCCTGATGTATGTCTCCCCCGAAAAAGACGAAGCGGTTTTCTACTGGTACAAGACCGAACACTTCTGCAACCAGCACCTGCCGGTAATCAGAATGGCAGGTCTCGATGCCCGCAAATATTATCAGGTCAGAGAAATCAACCGCATAGATAACGTTCCCCTCAAATGCGAAGGGAAAATTTATAGCGGGAAATACCTTATGGAACAAGGGCTTGATATTCCCTATAAGCATATCCTGCCCTATTGGGAACAAATCGATTATGCAAGCCGGGTGATTCATCTGACAGAAGTAGAAAAAGATGCCATCAATAAATAAGCCCCGAATCCGTGAACATACGTTTCGCGGGGTCTCAATCAATCAACATCCAGTAACCTGTCTGGATAAACGCTTCCTTGATCCCGTTCTCCGGCAGTTCAATTGCCGGAGAACGGCAAGTATCGGCTGTCCGAAGCAACTCCACGCTTCGGGATGAAGCCCCCACCTCTTCGGAAGCCGTATTTCTACACAAAAACAACCTGACCAACGGGTAACTAATTATCAACGTTTTCGATAAGCCGAGAGCAGAGCCGAACACGTTCAGACTATGCCGAGGCGGGAAAAGGTGCATGAATGTGAACTATTTATTTCCCGAATCCATACCGTAAATTCGCGGATTTTCCGTCCATCTGGCTATACCCAATATGATAGCGGCTCGGCAAAAAAATAAACGAGTTTATTTTATTCTGCTCTCACCTTTTACTATATTTGCATACATGTGAATATCGGATGCGATTCGGCATCCGTACATTCACATCGGATACGAGTTCGCTCGTATGAAAGCAGGACGTTACTCATCGACTCTTTTTACAACGGAAATCATGGACAGCATCATCGGAACACTCCCCATTTCAAACCCTGTACTGATATTCTTTATCGTACTGGCGATCATTCTGTTCGCTCCGCTTATATTCAACCGGTTACGCATACCGCACATCATCGGGCTGATCATCGCCGGAATCATCATCGGACCCTACGGGTTCAACATACTGGCACGCGACAGCAGTTTCCAGATATTCGGCAGCGTAGGCGTATTGTACCTCATGTTCCTCGCCGGGCTGGAAATGGACATGTACGATTTCAAGAAGAACAAAAAAGAGGGGTTGGTATTCGGTCTATATACATTCCTCGTTCCCATGGTATGCGGAACGCTTATCAGCTACTACACCCTGCACCTCAATTGGATTACCGCCATACTGCTTGCCAGCATGTACGCCTCGCATACGCTCATCGCCTATCCGCTGGTAAGCCGGTACGGAGTCTCCCGGTCGCGGGCGGTAACCGTTACGATCTCCGGGACAATCATCACCGTGCTCGGAGCCTTGATCATCCTTGCCATCATCATCGGCATGGAGAAAGGCGAGTTGGGCGACCATTTCCTGCTGAAAATGATCAGCTACATCGCCATCTACTGTCTGGCGATCATCTACTCCTACCCCCGCATCGCCCGGTGGTTTCTGAAAAAATACAACGATAACGTCACCCAATTCATCTTCGTGTTGGCATTGGTATTTCTGGCATCGTATCTTGCCGAGCTGATCGGGCTGGAACCGATTCTCGGAGCATTCCTTGCCGGACTGGTACTCAACCGCTATATCCCCAATGTATCGCCGCTGATGAACCGGCTCGAATTCGTGGGTAATGCCATATTCATACCCTACTTCCTCATCGGAGTAGGTATGCTGATCGACCTGCGCGTCGTATTCAGCAGCACGCAAGCAATGATCGTAGCGGTGAACATGAGCCTCGTGGCAACCGGATGCAAATGGATCGCGGCATGGCTCACGCAAAAAACATTCCACTACTCGGCTATCGACCGTAAGATGATCTTCGGATTAAGCAACGCGCAGGCAGCAGCCACCTTGGCAGCCGTCATCATCGGGCACGAAGTGGGCTTGCTCGACGACAACATACTGAACGGAACGATCATCATGATTCTGGTCACCTGCACGATCAGTTCCATTGTCACCGAACGTGCCGCCCAAAAGATGCTCATGCAGATGCAGGAAGAAGTCGTACCCGAACAAAAAAACAAGGTGTCGGAAGAGCGGATTCTGATTCCGGTCGCCAATCCGCTCACGATCAACAACCTGATCAATCTTGCCTTGCTGATGAAAAACCCCAAACGTCGCTCGCCGCTATTTGCCGTGCATGTGACCGACGACAACAAGGCACGCAACCTGTTCTCTGCCAAATCGGCACTCGAATCGGCGGCAAAAGTAGCGGCAGCTGCCGACACCGACCTTATCCCCATAGCCCGGTACGACATGAACATTACCAGCGGAATCATACATACCATCAAGGAACGGAACATCACCGAGGTAGTAATGGGTCTGCACTACAAAGCCAACATCGTCGATACATTCTTCGGCTCCAAGATCGAGTCGCTGCTGAAAGCCACCACTAAAATGGTGATGATCACACGCTGTATCATACCGATCAACACCATTACCCGCATATTGATCGTCGTACCCCGTAAAGCCGAGTACGAAACCGGATTCGCCCAATGGATCGACCGTATCGCCAATATCGCCAAACAGATCGGTTGCCGAGCCATTTTCTATGCCCACACCGATACGATTCCGCATCTGCAATCCGTCATCCGCAACGGGCGTTACAACATCCGCAGCGAATATGAGCCGATCGGCGGATGGGACGATTTCATTCTGCTCTCGAACGAAGTTCTCGACGACGACCTGTTCGTCATCGTCAATGCCCGTCGGTCGTCGGTGTCGTTCCACTCCGAGCAGGACAACCTGCCGTCGTTCCTCGGCAAATACTTTGTAAACAACAATCTGGTGGTGCTCTATCCCGAACAGTTCGCCCAAAGCGAAGAAATCTCCTATTTCTCCGATCCGCTGGCAAACGATGTGCAAAGCAGCACCGCACCCGTATTCCACAATCTGCAAAGTTGGTTTAGGAAACTGATCAACAAAAAGAAAAAATGGACACACCGCAACCGGAAAAATAAAATCGAAATATAACCGGAACGCACCCCGATCCAAAGCACAACACGCATTTGGAGAGGTTCTTTCGTAATCTTCTATTGGGTGAAACGAATGAGTTGCGGAATCGATATATGGTGGTTAATGCTACGGAAGAGCTGACTGCAAAACAAGTCCAGCAAATCGACCGTACAAGTACCAAACAACCTGCCGTACAAGTAACCGAACAAGTTCGCGCTTTGTTGTTGGCTTTGTCAAACGACCAGTTATCGTTAAAAGTATTGATGGAGAAAGTCGGTCTGAAACATCGTCCGACATTTTTGGAGAACTATATAAATCCTGCTATCGAAACAAGTATTGTCAAGGTGTTGTATCCCGACAAGCCTAATCACCCGAGACAAAAGTACCTGCTTACAGCAAAAGGGCTGGCTCTATATAACGAAATCAAGAAAAAGCAATAGTCTGTAAAACCTTTTCGATTGTCGTCCATACCCAATTATCAGGCAATTCAAACGACACGTTCCCATAATGGGACGTATGTATGCCAAACAATAAATCCTGCTGTGGCTAAACTGGTAAGAATACCTGCATAAATAAAAAAAGAATAAGACACCCCCATCAATGGAGCAACAGGTATTTTCCTAAAAGAGATGAAAATAGATTCAGCAAGAAAGGATTATCGCAGATTTTAACTACTTTTGTACCAGAGAAAGAGAGAGCTCTTTCCAAAGACATATTAGAACAAGAAGCGTTATGCTTATCTCGAAGTCGGGAACGTAGGAAATTCAAGACTATTCAGAGAGAAAAGTGTAAGGGTTTCTCACGCAATAATGCGTGGGCTGCTATTACTATATCCTCTGAATTAAGGTTTTTCCTACGACCTCCGACTTAGGGTATGGCATTGCAGTTCCACGCTTTGTCATTATTAAACGGAACCGAAAGAGAACTGGCGGTTCAGCCAAATTTTAAATCATGAAAAAATTATTTCTTACGATGATGCTATGCATCATGACATTACCGCTCTTTGCGGCAAGTAATGGAGACCCTGTCGCCATGCATGTCGATTATCTGAAAAAGTACAATCCCTACAAACTCAGTGTTGTCAATTTCTATGGGTTTCTTTACATGGACGACATCTCCTGCGAACCGAAAAGCATCGTCCCTGCCGAACTGGATTACATCATTTCTATAAACGGTCAGAACACGGAAGAGATAGATCCGGCAAATATCTACCCCATCCTCAACGGACGAGACGGAAAGGTAACCCTTCGCATGCACTCGATCGTACAGGATACAGACTATACACTGCAATACACTCCCGTCAATCTAAATAAACGGGGATTCGACGAAACGTATGAAAATCTAAATGGTGTCTTTGTATTCTCACAAGCGAATATCGACAAAGCAAAAAGCATTAATCTTTTTCTTGACGAAAATATTGCTGATTGGAGTCAATATCGCAAAATTTCGGTCTTGCTCTCTTCTTCCGATCCCCTATTGGAAAAAGAGTTTGCCCAGACCGCCCTCGAATACCTCAAACAAAGCCGGTTTCCTTTCATAATCGACGATGAAGATCCCGATCTTATCCTAAAAGTTTCGTTCGACGAAAACGAATCGGTCACCACAACTTATGTCCCGCAAACAACCACTTACATCGACCAGGGCAGCAACACCTACGTCACCCGAGGCAAATACGGTATCTACGTAAACTCCTTCAAACGTTCGCCTAAAAAAATCACAGAAGGCGGATATACCCACGAAGATGTGTCGAACCGCCATTTTTTAGAAATCGCCCTGCTCGACGCCCGAAAAATGCTCGATCCGAACCAAACTGTTCCACCCATAGTCTGGCAACTGCGATATGCCAAGCAATTGGACTACAAGCAAAGCCTGCGCAATGCAAGTCGCAATATACTGAAAGCCTGTCGGGCATTTCCCGGAAAAGACCAGATCTCTCAACCTTGTGTCTGTTGGTCGGGAATCTGTTGGGATGAAAACCGCCCTATCGTGACCGACATCTACAAAGGCAGTCCGGCAGAAGAATTAGGACTGCAACCCGGCGACAAAATCCTCAAAATTGATGGCAAGACTTGTATAGAAATAAAAATGAAAGGGTGGCTCAACGGGAAATTTGCAACTGAACGGACTCCAATATCCATTCCTTTCAAATACAGAAGTATAGGGAAAATACTTACCGCTCGATGCAATGACATCAAAACTCCTTACTGTTTTCAAGAAACCGTGGGAGAATACCAAAGCAATAACCCCTATTACAATTATACCGAACTCCATTTCCCCGATTTCCTCAGCCCGTACCACACTACGACCGTGGAAATCAAACGGAACGGAAAGAAGATGAAACTGACCGGACAACTCTACCGAAAAACGAATTTATTCCAAATCGGAAACGCTTTAAAATAGAAAGAATAATATCGGGAACATACCCGCTGCATCGGAGTAAAACAACAAGTATTCCAAACCAAACGAAAGAGGGAGGATCACCGTATCGTGTCCTCCCCCTTCCTCTATAAAATCGAGCGTTTCTCTTTATTTCTTCGGGCAAGGTTTATTACCCTGACAACCGTGCTTCCCGGTATTGGCGCACTGACCTTTCGCTTTCGGACAGTCGGCTTTCATCGACGCACAGTTTTTATTGCAAGATTCTTTCTTCGGGCAATTGGCACAAGTACAAGCCTTGCCGTCTTTCTTGCATGCGCAATCTGCCGGACACGCCTTCATGCATTTCGCATCGCCCTGAGCGCATTTCTCTTTCGGACAATCGGCTTTTGCCGGACATTCCTTATCGGCTTGACAGCAGCCCTTCGATTTCACACATTCGGTCTTGCATGCACCTTCCTTTGCCGGAGCCTGCGCCATAACCGATATACCTGCCATCGATGCGACGGCAAGAGTTGCCATAATAAACAATCGTTTCATTTTCATTCCGATTAAAATTAAATATTCTCCCGACAAATATACACGTTTGAAAAAATATTCCGTTCTTAATTAAATCTATTTTTTCAAACAATCTGTTTATCATTCCACGACACCACGTTTCGCAACTCGATAAAAAACACTATCTTCGTCTCTCGAAAAGAGAACAAAATGGAAGAGTGGCAATCGAGAACCGGGCTTCTGCTCGGCGAAGAGAATCTGAAACGGCTACACCGGGCAAACCTGCTGGTAGTGGGCGTGGGAGGTGTAGGCGCATACGCCGCCGAAATGTTGGTACGGGCAGGCGTAGGCAATCTGACGATCATCGACAGCGACACCGTCACCCCGTCGAACATCAACCGGCAGTTGATCGCCCTGCACAGCACAGTCGGGAAAGCCAAAACAGAAGTATTGGCAGAACGGTTGCGCGACATCTCGCCCCGGCTGAACATCACCGCCCGGCAAGAGTACCTCGAAGCCGAACGGGTTGCCGAGCTGTTCGCCGACGAGACATTCGATTTCGTAGTCGATGCCATCGACACGGTAGCTCCCAAAACGGCTTTGCTCACCTATTGCCTCCGGCACAAAATCCGGGTCGTTTCGTCGATGGGAGCAGGCGGACGGGTAGATCCGGCACAAATACGCATTGCCGACATTGCGGAGACCCGCCACTGCGGACTTGCCCGTGCCGTACGTCATCAGCTCCGCGCAAACGGATTTTCCAAAGGGTTGAAAGTTGTGTTCTCTACCGAGCAGCCCGACCGGAATGCCGTCGTGGCAACGGAGAACGAACGGAATAAAAAATCGACCGTAGGCACGGTTTCCTATCTTCCCGCCCTGTTCGGTTGTTATTTAGCATCGCACGTCATTCGCAAACTTACCGATCTATGATAGAGATAAAAGACATACACAAACATTTCGGCTCGTTAGAGGCTGTCTCTTATACACATCTGACGCTGCCGACGATAAGG
>ENA-OYYC01000212-OYYC01000212.1-human-gut-metagenome-genome-assembly--contig:-NODE-212-length-41155-cov-15.023041_pt1 | contig 41155 bp, 35 predicted proteins | sample MGYA00243242_ERZ653433 | MGnify/ENA primary metagenome ERZ653433 (study PRJEB26926, sample SAMN06165127) | human gut metagenome | biome: ENVO:00009003; feature: ENVO:2100002; material: ENVO:00002003... | reverse complement strand
GATTAGCTGCAGTCTCGTGGGCTCGGAGATGTGTATAAGAGACAGATATTATACAAGCATTCAAACAACTTGTAAACAATTAGTACGATGTTTAAAACAACTGACAAAGGTTTAACAATTGGGGGAAAATCTACAGAAGAAATTGTTGCAGATTTTACTAAATTGTCTAATTCTGTTTCCCAGAAAACTTCTGAAATCAAATCTAGTTTATCTGCTATTGGTGAAGATTTATACAAGAAACATCAAAAACCAACTTGGGGATACGAAAGTCTTTCTAAAAATAACGATTTATCTAAATTAAACGATGGTAACTATTCTCAAGCGGATAAATATAGAGAAATAAATGAACGTAACAATCTTCTAGTTAAAGAAAATTCTTCTGACGAAAAAGCAGCAATTGAAGCTTCTATCTAGCTTTCAAAACGCAGAACAAAGAATTATGAAACTTCTGTGGTAGAACTTGAAAAAATAAATGCGGAATTTGAGAAACAGCATAAATTAGAAGCTCAAGATAATTATAATAATATTGTAAAAGAACGCAATAATTCATATGCCACATATCTTACTAACTTAGAAAAAGTAAATAAAGAAATAGATGAATCTCAAAAAGTACAAGAAAAGATCAATAACATTGATGCCTCATCCCTTGAAAAATTAGGATATCCTACTGGTAATGAAGTAAATTATTTAAAAGAACTTCGTAAAGAACAGGAAGCATATGCTTCTCAGATGGAAAAAATCAAATCCACTTCAATAGATAATATTGTAGAAACGAAGCCAACTTATTACGAAGATCTAAAACAAGCTGAAACAAAATATTTGTCTCAAATGGAAGCCATTAGTACTTCTTCTATTGATAAAATTAAATCATCTGAACAATCTCTTTCTGGATATTTGAAACAAGAAAGCGATGGACAGATAGCATTAAACATTGCTTCACAAGACAATAATGCCATTCGAAAACAAAAAATGGGAATTATAGAAGAAGAAAATGGACAGATGGCTTTTAATGTGTCTAATCAAGAAAAAGAGATATCTGTAACAGAAGCACAAATTGCAGCAACAAATGCTTTAGTTGAGGCAAAAAACAAAGAGTTATTGGCTAATACAAAAGAAAAACTTCTTTCAATGAATACTTCTGAAGTAAGTAAAAATGAAGATCTTACTGTTGAGATACTTCAAAAAATTTCCGAAAAAGGTGACGGAGCTAGTAAAGCTCTTGCCGATCTTACTCTTAAAGAAATCGGTCTTGGTGAAGGTGCGAAGAAAGCCTCGATTGGTATGAAAGCTTTAGCTATGGCTGGAAATATGATTGCCATGTTGGCAATTAGTGAAGTTTTATCTTTAGTTGTAAAAGGATTTGATACTCTAATTCATCAAGTTGACAATGTCCAATTTGTACAAGTCTTGCACCAACTTCATTAACTAAAACTTTTATTGATAAATTGCTGTAACAATATTATTATTTACTTTCTCCTTTCAAATAATAATATTAATAAATTATATTTTAGAATACATTGCCATTGAATTTTTAATATATAAAATATGTTATTTTTGAATAAAAATTTTAGGGTATGTAGATTAATTTCTACATACCCTATTTTTTACGATTTTTCTATTATACAAATGCCTTTATTTTTGACACCAATTTTACACCAGTTGTTATGATTTATAACGGTTCAAAATGGTGTAAAATGATTTGAAACCAATTTTTAATATTTTGAAACCCTTGAAAATACAGTAAAATCAAGGGTTTCAGGAGTGGACTAGACGGGAGTCGAACCCGTGTCCGAAATACAATTCCCTGTCCTTCTACGAGTGTAGTTTATTATTTAACATTCCCTCTGCCACACGATAACAAACAACCTTGTGGTTTCAGTAGCTTCATGATACGCCCGATGGCTCAAAGCTTTGCCAACGTCGTTTCTCACATAGTCGAAGCCTGGGTCCTAAAGTGTGAGTGCTCTAGGTCAGACTGCTGCCATTAGGCAGCGTATGCTAAATTATCTTCAGCGTTTAATTTTAATTTGGCCATTTAACGCATCGCCATACGACTCGCTTCTCCAGCTGCATGTACCCCGTCGAAACCTTTACTAGCCCATATTCATTTTTTGCTAACCAAGATTTCTGATTTTGAAATCTCTCTGTGCCTCTCGCTTTTGATCCTTCTTGGCTATGTCTGCTCTCTTATCATAAAGCTTCTTACCTTTGGCAAGTGCTATCTCTACTTTGACCAGACTCCCCTTAAAGTATACCTCCACCGGCACAATTGTGAAACCCTTTTCCTTCATCTTTGATGAAAGTTTCTCGATTTCCTTCTTGTGGAGTAAAAGCTTTTTAGGTCTGAGTGGATCCTTGTTGAAGATATTTCCCTTCTCATATGGTGTGATATGCATGCCATACAGGATAATCTCACCGTTCTCAATACGGATGAACGACTCCTTTATGCTGCCCTTTCCCATTCGAAGTGACTTCACCTCAGTTCCTGCAAGTGAAATACCGGCTTCGTATTTCTCAAGCAAAAAGTAATCGTGATAGACCTTTTTGTTGTTGGCTATTAATTTCTTTGATTCCTTAGCCATGTCGGTATCTCCTTTCCTCAAACTGCTTTACAATACTAACACATTTTTTTACAATTGCCAATATATAAAACGTAAATTATTGTAAACCGCTGGTTCACATTTCTTTTTATTTACACTATATAATATATTATGACATCTTTTTCAATAAATCTATCGCACAACGACCGACAAATAACAGATAATCAAATAAGTATTTTTAATATCATAAAAAATTTCGTCATTTTTGTCATATTATTCCGCCGGTTTAAAATCAATTGTACGCATAATTTTGTCAGTACTGTCCACAACAACCTTGATTTTTTGTCCAAGCTTGTATCTCTTATTGGTGGCTGAACCGGCCAGCTCATAGGTATCCTCGTAAAACTCATAGAAATCATCTGTCAGGTCCGTCACGCGCACAAGTCCCTCAACTGTATTTGGAAGCTCCACGAAAAAGCCCCACTCCGTGACACCTGATATAACTCCTTCAAAGCATTCACCAATATGATTTGACATATATTCACATTTTTTAAGCTTGACCGTTTCACGCTCTGCCTCTTCTGCACGTCGTTCGGTCTCACTTGCCTGCTTTGCAACAGCATCGAGTATAGACTCATAGTGCTCCCTACGGTTATCATTCATCCTGCCGCGGATATTTTCCTTGATGATACGGTGTATCTGCAAATCAGGATATCTGCGGATTGGTGATGTAAAGTGACAATAATAATTTGCCGCCAGTCCAAAATGTCCTGTACATGCTGTTGTATATCGTGCCTGTTTCATAGAGCGCAGTGTCAGTCTGCTTATCAGGGATTCTTCATCTGTGCCATCCACCTTCATCAAAAGCTTCTGAAGCTCCTTTGGGTGTACCTCATCAGCTCCAATATGAAGCGTATAGCCAAAATTATTGATAAATGTGGAAAGCTTTGCGATTTTTTCTGAGTCCGGCCTGTCATGTGTTCTGTATACAAAAGGTATTTCCTGCCAGAAATAATCCTCAGCCACAGTTTCATTTGCTATAAGCATAAAATCCTCAATGAGCTTTGTTGCCACATTTCTGTCATACGGCTTTATATCTATCGGATGACCATCTTCATCAAGCACGACTTTAGTCTCCGGAAAGTCAAAGTCTATAGAACCTCGTTTCATTCTCTTTTTGCGTAGAATTGCTGCAAGCTCTGCCATTTTTTTAAACATAGGCACAAGCTCCTTATATTCTTCAATCACAGCGGCATCCTTATCTGCAAGAATCTTTTTTACATTTGTGTATGTCATCCTGCGGTTTGTCTTTATGACTGTCTCTGCAATCTTATGATCGATGACTTCACCCTTTTTATTTATTGTCATAATGCATGAAAGAGCCAGCCTGTCACATCCCTCATTCAAGGAGCATATGCCATTTGAAAGCTCTCTCGGAAGCATCGGAATTACTCTGTCTACAAGATAAACCGATGTTCCTCTCTTAAGTGCCTCCACATCAAGGGCACTGTGCTCCTGCACATAATTCGACACATCTGCTATGTGTACTCCAAGTACATAATTGTCGCCATCCATGTATAAAGACACGGCATCATCAAGATCCTTTGCATCCTCTCCGTCTATCGTGACCATCATCCAGTCGCGTAAATCCATCCTGCCGGCCATATCCGCAGGTGTCACATTCTTTGCCACATTCTGCACCTGATGCATGATTTTCTCCGAAAAATCCACCGGCAGATCATAAGCCTTTACTATAGAAAGAATATCCGTACCCGGGTCATCTATATGTCCGATTATTTCAACAACCTTGCCCTCCGGCTTTTTGCCCTTTTTACCATAGCTTGTGATTTCAACCACTACCTTATGGCCCGACATAGCACCCTTTGAGCGCTCCTTTGGTATGAAAATATCTGTGCCAAATCTGGTATTGTCAGGCACTGCAAAACCAAAATTATCACTTGCCTCATAGGTGCAGACTACCTGCTTCATGCCTCGCTCTATGACGGAAACAACCCTTCCCTCCTTGCGGCGTCCTGTTGTGACAGGTGAGATTGTAATCTCAACAGTGTCCATGTGCATCGCACCATTTACATACTCTGCAGGGATAAAAATATCATCAGGCTCTCCCTCCACAGTGACAAAGCCAAATCCCCTTTGATGTGCTGTGAATACGCCGACTGTCTTTTTAATTTCCGACTTTGAGTATTTCCCGCGCTTTGAGAGTGTTATCCTTCCCTCTGCCTGCAAATCCAAAAGAATCTGTTCAAGCTGTGGTCTGTCCTCTTTTTTTACTCCGAGTACTATGCAAAGTTCCTTGATTTTCATCGGAACATACATGTCATCACACATAAAGTCATAGACCATCTTTTTTCGTGCTTCATATTTATCTATATTACTCATTATCTCTCCTTTTTCGTTGCCCCATCTGATTTCAAATGCACAGGCTTTAAATAAAATTTCATCATCTGGATGTTGATGCGATAAAAAAGACTGCCGATTTCTCGACAGTCTAAGTATTTACCATATTCCCATATTTAAAGCAATTGAAATAATAAAGAAAAGAACAACACATACAATTGTCGCTTTAACCAGGCGTCCTTCCTTTGAACGTCCCTTGTTCTTGCCCCAATATGTATCAGCAACTCCGGCGATAGTGCCAAGTCCTGCTGACTTGCCCTCCTGGAAAAGAATAACTATAGTAATTACTAAACTGACGATTATAAATAATACCGATAAAACAATTTTTAAAGTTGCCACGATAAGACCTCCTAATTTCAATTCTAAATAACAGAACTAATATACTACGTTTTTATTGCACAGTCAAGAGTTTTATACTGAATAACTATTTTTTAATATTATACATTTTTCCATTTTATTTTACAAGAAAATACATTATAATATTGATATATGATTTTAAAAAAGAAACAACTTTATATTTAGGAGATTTTTATGAAGTGCATACTGTATAAAAAAGCACTTCCACTCATATTATTATCATGCCTTTTGCTTGGTGCATGCGGTAATTCCAAAAATGACGGTGTATCTAAGGAGCCTCTTTCCCATACTTCTACCGAAAAGGGCACCTGGGACTCTGTTCCAAAGGTGCTTACCCCAACTGCCGACGGCACACAAACCTATACATGTGATGTAGCCAGTATCGATGCTTCAAACAGCAGCAGCGGCTATATCATAGTGAATTATCACGGTTCTAATCAAAAGGTCAAGCTTCAGATAACCGGGCCTGACAGTGTCACGTACACCTTTGATCTGCATGGAGGAAATGAAGTGTTTCCTCTGGTTGCTTCAAGTGGTTCGTATACTGTAACCGTGTTTGAAAATGTTGAGGGGACACAATATGCCACCGTGCTGTCGCAGGTGATTTCTGTCTCCATCACCGATGAATTCGGACCGTATCTGTACCCTAACCAGTATGTAAATTTCACTGCCGATTCTCTGGCTGTGAAGGAAGGCAGTTCACTGGCGTACTACTGCAGCAGCGATACTGAGGTCGTGGAAAGTGTATACAATTATATCATTTCAAACTTCAAATACGACTATAACAAGGCTAAAAATGTCAAAAGCGGCTATCTGCCTGATGTGGACAAGGTCTTTACCGAAAATACCGGTATATGCTTTGACTATGCGGCAGTCATGGCCACTATGCTAAGGACTCAGGCTATTCCCACACGTTTAGAGGTAGGATATGCCGGTGAAGAATATCATGCCTGGATCAGTACTTATATAAAGGACAAGGGCTGGATAAACGGCATCATCGAGTTTGATGGTACCTCATGGAACATGCTGGATCCAACATTTGCATCTACCAGTGATTCGCCAAAGAAGTTCATAGCACAAAAAAATGATTACATTACCAAATACGTCTATTAGGAGGACATAAATGTCTAGAAAATCCAAGATTTTGAGCAATGCAGAGCTTTCTGCCTTCTGTCAGCAGATTTCTCTTATCATAGCAGCCGGGCTGCCTACATACTATGGTGTTTCCATATTATGTGATGAAGCACCTGATAAGCAGACACGTGATCTGCTTGAGCAGATATATAAGCCAATGGAGCTTGGTGCAACGCTTCACAGTGCACTTAAAGATACAGGATACTTTCCAAAATATATGATAAATATGATACAGCTGGGTGAAGAAACCGGCCGTCTTGAAGAAGTCTTAAACTCACTCTCAAAGTACTATGACCGCGAAGACGAAATATCTTCAGGTATTAAAAGTGCCGTTGCCTATCCTCTCGTGCTTTCTGCCGTGATGATTGCCGTTATTGTCGTAATGATTGCCAAGGTTTTACCTGTATTCTCACAGATATATGTAGAGCTTGGAAGTGAGCTTACCGGCACTGCTGCCGTGCTCATGAAGCTCAGTGAATACATCAACAGATATCTGCTTATCATTATAGCTTTCATGCTCTTTGCCGCACTGGTTCTTTTTATATTTTTTAAGACACGCTTCGGAAAAAAGCTCCTTATGAAAACTGCTCTTTCCATGTCAATCGCATCCAGCCGCTTTGCAAACTGCATGTTTTTAGCACTCTCAAGCGGACTTGACACAGACCGTGGTCTTGATCTGGCACAGGCTCTTGTAAACAATCCTGTCCTTGATTCTAAAATAAATGACTGCCGTAAAAATATATCTAACGGCGAGACATTTTCGGAGGCACTGCTGCACTCCAATATTTTTTCAAAGATGTACTCAAGCTGGATTGCAATCGGCAGCAAAACCGGCTCCATGGATGAGGTCATGCAGCATATATGCACGTCCTGCGAGGATGACACAGATGCAAGGCTGTCACGATTCATATCAGTGATCGAACCTGCCATGGTTATCCTGCTTTGTATATTCATCGGCTTCATACTTGTATCATTTTTACTCCCACTGCTTGGAATTATCTCAAGCATAGGATAGCTTACGGAGGCACAGTATGCTGTTTTTTGTTCAGAAAAAAAAGTCACCCCTATGGAAATTCATACCACTTATGCTTTTGATCGCATGTACCGTTTTGTTTGGTGTTTTCTCTTCAAAGCTGTCAGATGACAATACCAGAAGAAGCAAAAGCACTCTGGAACGTGCACTCACAAGAAGCATTACACAATGCTATGCTCTTGAAGGAACATATCCTCCGGACATAGATTATCTCACAGACCACTATGGTCTCACCTATGACAGCGACTATTATTACATAGACTATCGCTACATCGGCTCCAACCTGCGTCCCGATGTGACAATAATAGAGAGGAAATGACCCATGTTCAAGCTAAAATCCAGATCACATCAGGCTGACAGTTTTTTTGTGATGCTGCTGTTTTTTCTTTTTGCGCTGACCGCTTTTATCCTCGTGCTGATTGGCGTAAAGCAGTACAAAGCCACTGCCAATGCCATGAATTACAACTACGAGGTACGCACTGTCACATCTTATCTGCGCGAAAAGGTCAGACAGAATGATTCTGACGCTGCAATCAGTGTAGAAACAATAAATGGCACGAAGGCTCTATGTCTGAAAAACACAATAAATGACATCGTGTATAATACTTTCATATACTATTATGGCGGTTCTCTAAGAGAGCTCTATGTACAGGATGGTTCATCATACAGTCTGGACAGCGGACAAAGGATTGTCGAAATCGGAGGACTTGACATGACAGAAACCACCGACAAAATGATTACCGTAACTATCACCGATACATCCGGTGGTACTACCGATACCTACTGCTCCGTCAATTCCGACTAACCATCGTCCGACAATAAATGCAGCAATATCACGTATACCTCTCTCTGATATGCCGCTCGATGCCACACAAACTTACATACCACAAGGAATAAACCATGATTTCAACAAAGCTTAAACAATCGAAAAACAGAATATTCCTGCTTGAGATTACCATTAATCTGCTGCTTTTTTCAGCTCTTTTGATTGTGGGACTGCTTTTCTTCATAAAGACCCACAAGCTGACAGAAGAAACTCAGGTGCTGCATGAGGCTGTTAATGCATGCAGCAATGCAGCAAGCGCATACGAACAGGAGCATGGCGATTTAAACGCCGTATCATCGCTCTTTGACGGCTCCATCTGTGCAGATGAAAAGCTATTCATTTATCTTGACAAAAGCTATCATCCATGTGATAAGGATGATGCCGCATACAAGGTTATTGTAAGCAGGCTTGGGCAGGATGCCTACGGAGTACAAAAGGCTGACATAGAGTTTATAGCAGCAGACAGCCACTGCATATACAGCATTACTGCGTGCAGCTATACTGCACTTTCCTCTGATGGAAGGACGGTGAGCACCCCATGAAAAAAAGAAGAGAGTTTTCAAATTTCGGTTTTTCCACCATCCTGCTTACTTTTTCCATGATATGCATTGTCACGTTCTCGGCACTCGCCTTTGTCACAGCAAACTCTGACTATAAGCTGAGCAAACGCGTTGCTGATAACAACAGCTCGTATTACCGTGCATGCGAAAAGGTATGGGATGAGATATCACAGATTGATGCCATTCTTGCATCCGCCTACGAGGGCAGTCCTGATAAAGCAGCATACTATGAAGCCATAAAGACTGCTCTATCAGACAACGATACTGCAATAAATAAAAACCTCGCTGAAAATGAATCAAACGGCAAGGTTACCGGTCTGACCTATACCATCACCTGTACTGTAAGTGATACTCAGACTCTCACTGTAAAGCTTGATATCAACTATCCTGTCCACAGGCAGGATGCTTTTTATAAAATAAAACAATGGAAGCTCAATACCGACACAGCTTTCGAAGAAAATGATACACTAAACTTAATTGGAGGAAACTAAAATGGATGTTAAAAAGATATTAAAGGAAGCGACTGACAACGGAGCATCAGATATTTTCATAGTGGCCGGCCGCCCTCTCACATACAAATCAAAGGGAGTAATGGAGTGTCTCAATGAAATCAGAATGATTCCAAAAGAAACCTTTGAATTTGTCACATCAATCTATGCCCTTGCAGAGAGAGATATTTCAAAATTTGAGGAAACCGGAGATGATGATTTTTCCTTCGCCATACCGGGAGTATCGCGTTACAGAGTAAGCACCTTCAAACAGCGTGGCTCTTACTCTGCTGTCATCCGTGTTATCTCATTCACACTGCCAAAGCCAAGTGATTTACATATACCGGACTCTGTTATGGAGCTTGCAGAAACAAACAACGGCATGGTGCTGGTGACCGGACCTGCCGGAAGCGGTAAATCCACCACACTCGCATGCATTATCGATCAGATCAACCATGAGAAGGAGGAGCATATCATCACACTTGAGGATCCGCTTGAGTTTTTACATCGCCATGACAAATGTATTGTGTCACAGCGTGAAATCAACACAGATACCGAAAGCTACCTCACTGCGCTCCGCGCTGCACTCCGCCAGAGTCCTGATGTCATACTGCTTGGAGAAATGCGAGACTACGAGACCATCAATACAGCTGTCACAGCCGCCGAAACCGGTCATCTCATATTTTCATCACTCCACACGATTGGTGCCGCAAATACCATCGACCGAATAATTGATGCTTTCCCTGCTTCACAGCAGCACCAGATAGCCATCCAGCTTGCCTCTGTACTGCAGGCAGTTGTCTGCCAGAAGCTTTTACCTGCCACAAACGGCGAGATGGTTCCCGCTTTCGAAATCATGGTACTCACACCTGCAATAAGGAACTTAATCCGTGAAGGCAAGGTCCATCAGATTGACGGTATCATCTACACCTCTGCAGCTGAGAATATGATTGCAATGGATACAAGCATCTTCAATCTGTACAAGGCCGGTGTAATCAGCAAGCATGTGGCAATCAGCGAGGCCACCAACCCTGAGATGATGACAAAGAGAATTAATTTAAACTAGCTTCATACTTGACGGATATATAAAACCCCGGCATATAAACCATGAAACAGGTTTATATGCCGGGGCTTTTTATTTAGATAAATATGTTAACACAAGCAAATTACCGTTATATATACTTTCGATATTATACGTTAATCTCTGCCTTTACTCCACTCTCATCCTTATGTGCTTCAAGCACCGGATTAACTACATCACGCAGATATACTTCTACCTGACGAGGTGCACGTCCCACATAAAGCTCAGGCTTAAGGTTCTTTTCGATATCAGCCTTTGTCAGTCCAAATGCAGGGTCTGCAGCGATTAAGTCTACGAGGTTATTTTCTTTTCCCTCTTCCTTGACTGTCTTTCCGGCCTGCATTGAGAGCTGTCTGATCTTCTCATGGAGCTCCTGACGATTTCCACCGTTCTTTACAGCATCCATCATGATGTTCTCTGTTGCCATGAATGGAATCTCTGCCATAAAGTGCTTTTCAATAACCTTTGGATATACTACCAGTCCATCCACCACATTGAGGCAGAGGTCAAGGATTCCGTCTATTGCAAGGAAGCCCTCAGGTATTGAAAGACGCTTGTTTGCTGAATCGTCAAGTGTTCTCTCAAACCACTGTGTAGCTGAGGTAATTGCAGGATTCATTACATCTGCAAGAACATATCTTGAAAGAGATGCTATTCTCTCACTTCTCATAGGATTTCTCTTATATGCCATGGCTGATGAGCCAATCTGATTCTTCTCAAACGGCTCCTCTACTTCCTTAAGATGCTGGAGCAGTCTGATATCGTTTGACATCTTTGTAGCTGATGCAGCAATGCCTGCGAGCACATTTACCACTCTCGTATCTACCTTACGGGAATATGTCTGGCCTGACACCGGATAACAATCCTTAAAGCCCATCTTCTTTGCGATCATCGGATCTATCTTGTCTATTGTCTCATTGTCTCCGTTGAAGAGCTCAAGGAAGCTGGCCTGTGTTCCTGTAGTGCCCTTTGAGCCAAGGAGCTTTAATGTGCCCTGCACATACTCTAAATCCTCGAGATCCAGCATAAACTCATTCAGCCACAGTGTGGCACGCTTTCCAACTGTTGTCGGCTGTGCCGGCTGGAAATGTGTAAATGCAAGAGTTGGCTGATTCTTATACTTATCAGCAAAGTTTGCAAGCTCTGCAATAACACTTATGAGCTTTTTGTGAACGAGCTTTAATGCTTCATTCATGATGATGATATCTGTATTGTCACCTACATAGCATGAGGTTGCTCCAAGATGTATAATTCCAGCTGCCTTAGGGCACTGCTGTCCATATGCATAGACATGGCTCATTACATCGTGACGCACAAGCTTCTCACGCTCCTTTGCCACATCATAATTGATATCATCCACATGTGCCTTTAATTCATCAATCTGTTCCTGTGTGATAACCGGCTTGCCATCCTGTGAAAGCCCAAGCTCCATCTCAGTCTCTGCAAGAGCAATCCAGAGCTTTCTCCAAGTGGTAAATTTCATATCCTGCGAAAAAATATACTGCATCTCTTTGCTGGCATAGCGCTCAGAAAGAGGACTTGTGTATCTGTCTGTACTCATATTCTCTCCTTTATTAGCGATTAAGCATTTTTCTCTCGAGGTCTATTTCTTTATCAAAATACTCGCCTCTGATATCATCCTTCGGTGGCTCCATCGGGTATTTTCCTGTGAAACAGCCCATGCAGATTGGCAGTCCCTCTACCATCTCATGAAGTCTGTCAATTCCAAGGTAGCCTAAAGAATCTGCACCTATAATCTGTCTGATATCCTCAATAGTCCTGTTGTAAGCGATAAGCTGCTCTCTTGCAGGAATATCTGTACCGAAATAGCAAGGCCATAAGAATGGCGGTGAACTGATGCGCACATGCACCTCTGTGGCACCCGCCTCTCTTAACATACGCACTATTCTGTCTGAGGTTGTTCCTCGCACAATTGAATCATCAATCATAACAACTCTCTTGCCCTTAACAGCCTCCTTTAATACATTGAGCTTTATCTGCACGCTCGATTCACGGCTTGACTGCTTAGGCTTGATAAATGTCCTGCCGACATAACCGTTCTTGACAAATGCTGTGCCATATGGAATGCCCGACTCAAGTGAATAACCAAGAGCAGCGGCATTTCCTGATTCCGGTACTCCTGTCACGATATCAGCCTCAACCGGTGAATCCATTGCAAGGAATCTACCAGCCTTGATACGGCTGCCATACACGCTTACTCCGTCAATATGGCTGTCAGGTCTTGCGAAATAAATGTATTCAAACACACATCTGGCCTGTTTTTCAGGGGCAAGTGCCATAGTCATATCAGACTCAATGCCCTTTTCAGGAGTGATGGTGATAACCTCTCCCGGCTCTATATCCCTGACAAACTCTGCACCGATTGTATCAAGCGCACAGGTCTCAGATGTAACGATATATGCATTGTCTCTCTTTCCGATGCAAAGAGGCTTAAAACCAAATGGGTCTCTGGCTGCAATAAGCTTTCTCGGGCTCTCGACAACAAGCGCATAGGCTCCCTTAAGCTTCTGGCAGGCACGTCTGACCGCCTCCTCCGCTGTTTTTGAGTTAAGACGCTCTCTGGCGATATGATAAGCTATAACCTCAGAGTCGATTGTGGTCTGGAAAATAGCTCCTGTATACTCAAGCTCCTTGCGAAGCTCCTTTGCATTAATGAGGTTTCCGTTGTGTGCCATGGCAAGTGTGCCCTTGACATAGTTTAACACGAGCGGCTGTGCATTCTCACGTGTGGAAGAGCCTGCCGTTGAATAGCGCACATGTCCTACTCCGATATCGCCCTTCATAGGCTCTAAGATATCAGGAGTAAATACCTCATTTACAAGGCCCATTCCCTTGTGTGTGGTCACCTTTCCCTTTGGTCCGTGTGTATCACTCACGGCAATACCACAGCTCTCCTGTCCTCTGTGCTGAAGCGCAAAAAGACCATAGTAGATAGTGGATGCGACATTTCCTCCATCAAAGTCATACATACCGAACACACCACACTCCTCGTGAAGCTCATCAAATACACGGTTGTGCTCGTCAATATCAGAACACCTTTTTAATTCAGCGCCGGTATGACCTTTCGTATCTATACTAGTATTTATATACTGATTTATGTTATTGTCCTGGTTCATAATATCTCCGTTTATAATTGCGAAATAGTAACGCGGAATAAATAATATATTAGCGACTGAATTTGCTTCCTGTAAGAAGCTCAAATGCCTCTTTATATTTCTCTACAGTCTTCACAACAACCTCATCAGGTAAAAGAAGGTCATTGTCCGGATTTGCCTTGAGCCAGTCTCTTACATACTGCTTGTCAAATGAAGGCTGTCCCTGTCCAGGCTTATATCCATCAAGTGGCCAGAAGCGTGAGCTGTCAGGTGTGAGCATCTCATCGGCAAGCACTACCTCACCCTGCTCATTTAAGCCAAACTCAAACTTGGTATCTGCGATGATGATGCCCTTTGTAAGAGCATACTCTGCACATTTCTTGTAGAGAGCAATTGTATAATCGCGAATCTTCTCTGCGTACTCTCTGCCCTTCTCAGGATAAATCTTCTCTAATACTTCTACTGATTTTTCGAATGAGATATTCTCATCATGATCTCCAAGATCAGCCTTGGTAGATGGTGTATAAATAGGCTCAGGGAGCTTATCAGACTCAACAAGTCCCTCCGGAAGTCTGATTCCGCAGACTGTACCGTTCTCCTTGTAGCTTGCCCAGCCGCTTCCTGTGATATATCCACGAACTATACACTCGATTGGAAGCATCTCAAGCTTCTTGCAGAGCATGCTGTTTCCGTTGAACCTGTCCTGACCGAAGAACTCCGGCATATCCTTTGCGTCTACTGAAATCATATGGTTAGGAACAACATCCTTTGTGAATTCAAACCAGAACTTAGACATCTGTGTGAGAATGGCTCCCTTGTCTGTAATTTTATTCTTTAAAATATGGTCAAAAGCGGAAATACGATCTGTTGCGACCATAATAAGGCTGTCCCCGTTATCATATACTTCTCTTACTTTTCCTTCTTTGAATGGTTTAAATTCCTGCATGATTGTCCTCCATCTTATGTGTAATTTATTTTACAAATCAAATGCTACCCTTAAATTATATACCAGCTCAATTTGTAAAGTCAACGTATATTATAAGTTTTTTTAAATAATTTTGCACCATTTATAAGCAATTCTTATATTTATTATTATATCTTTAATATATCAAAACAAAAGCTCCGGTTCAAACCCTTTGTCTGCGCCGGAGCCTATATAATACAAATTTTATTTAACGATAAGTGACTTTCCTGTCATCTCTTTTGGCTGTGGAAGTCCCATAATCTCAAGCAGTGTTGGAGCGATATCTGCAAGACATCCGCCCTCACGAAGCTTGTAAGAAGGGTCAGCGTTTACAAGAATGAAAGGAACAGGATTGGTTGTATGAGCTGTATGAGGTTTTCCTGTCTCATAATCAATCATCTTCTCTGCGTTTCCATGGTCAGCACAGATGAATAATACTCCATCCACATCCTTAATTGTCTGCACTGCATCACCTACGAGTGAATCAACTCTCTCAACAGCCTTTACAGCAGCCGGAATCACACCTGTATGTCCAACCATGTCAGGGTTAGCAAAGTTGATGATAATAACATCATACTTATCTGACTTGATAGCCTCAACAAGATCCATTCCAACCTCAGGAGCGCTCATCTCAGGCTTTAAGTCATATGTTGCAACGTCCTTAGGACTGTTTACAAGAAGACGTGCCTCATCGATATTCGGCTCCTCTACTCCACCGTTGAAGAAGAAGGTTACGTGTGCATACTTCTCTGTCTCTGCGAGACGAAGCTGTTTCTTGCCATTTGCTGCAAGATACTCACCAAATGTATTCTTGATTTCTTCCTTCTCAAAAGCGATAAGCTTGTTAGGAATTGACTCGTCATAATCCTTGAAGCATACAAATGTTGTCTTAAGGAATGGGCGCTCAAAGCCAGTAAACTTATCATCGCAAAATGCTCTTGTCATCTCACGAGCACGGTCCGGACGGAAGTTGAAGAAGATAACAGAATCATTGTCCTTTACAACAGATACCGGTGTGCCATCCTCGTTTGTGATAACTGTAGGAAGCACGAACTCATCTGTAACGTCATTTGCGTATGACTCCTCCATAGCCTTTACAGGGCATGTAGCTTTTACGCCTTCACCCTTAGTGAGTGAATCATAAGCCTTCTGTACACGATCCCAGTTGTTATCTCTGTCCATTGCATAGTAACGTCCTGAAAGAGATGCAATCTTTCCTACACCGATTTCCTTCATCTTGGCGAGAAGCTGCTCTATATAGTCCTTGCCTGATGCAGGAGGTGTATCACGACCATCAAGGAATGCGTGTACATATACTCTGTCAAAATTCTCTTTCTTGCAAAGCTCAAGAAGTCCGTAAAGATGCTCGATATGGCTGTGAACTCCACCATCTGAAAGAAGTCCCCAAAGATGCAGATCGGAGTCATTCTTCTTGCAGTTTTCGATTGCAGAAATTAATACCTTGTTCTTGAAGAAATCACCATCAGCAATTGCCTTTGTGATTCTTGTAAGATCCTGATATATGATACGGCCTGCGCCGATATTCATATGTCCTACCTCAGAGTTTCCCATCTGTCCGTCAGGAAGTCCAACTGCAAGACCTGAAGCTGCGCCCTTTACAAAAGGACACTCTGCCATCAATTTATCCATAACAGGGGTATTTGCCATAGCTATGGCATTTCCCTCTTTGTGGTCACTTAAGCCGTAACCATCAAGTACCATTAATACTACCGGTTTCTTACTCATTTATATTTCCTCTATTCTTCATATGAGGCTTGCAAAATGCTCTATTACAGTGACATATGCAAGCCCGCAAAAAATTTCATTACATAATAAATGCCACTAAATGCAGCTAAGCTGGTGAATTTAGTGACATTTAGTTATTGTGATTGTCAAATCAAATATTAAATTATGATTTAATAATTACTTGTAGTTTACGATCTTTCCAAAATCAGCCTTGAGTGAAGCGCCACCAACTAATCCACCGTCGATGTCAGGCTTTGCAAAAAGCTCTGCTGCATTTCCTGCATTTACAGATCCGCCGTACTGGATACGAACTGAATCTGCTGTAGCCTGATCATAGATCTCTGCTACACACTCACGAATTGCACCGCAGACCTCCTGAGCCTGGTCAGAAGTAGCTGTCTTTCCTGTTCCGATTGCCCAGATTGGCTCGTAAGCGATAACCATGTTTGCAACATCTGATGCAGCAACACCTGCGAGATCTGACTTAATCTGAAGTCTGATCCAGTCAAGTGTAACACCGCTCTCTCTCTGCTCAAGTGTCTCACCACAGCAAAGGATAGGTGTAAGTCCAGCCTCGATAGCCTTCTTTACCTTCTTGTTGAGAAGTGCGTCATCCTCTTTGAAGTAATCTCTTCTCTCTGAATGTCCGATGATAACATACTTAACACCTGCATCAAGAAGCATCTCTGCTGAGATTTCTCCTGTGTAAGCACCCTTCTCCTCGAAGTACATATTCTCTGCTCCAACAGCAACATTTGTACCCTTTAATGCTTCTACAACAGGTACGATGTCGATTGCAGGTACACAGTAAACAACCTCAACATCATCTGAAACTACGAGTGGTTTTAACTCTTCTACTAATTTAACAGCCTGGCTTGGAGTCATGTTCATCTTCCAGTTGCCGGCTACAATTTTCTTTCTTGCCATTTTATATCTCCTTGTATTTATATACAAATATTTTTTGCCTGCGGCTTGATTTCATTAAGCTGCTTTCAGCTTATTTATCATCAGCACAAGCTACGCCAGGAAGCTCCTTGCCCTCAAGGAACTCAAGGGAAGCACCGCCACCTGTTGAGATGTGGCTCATCTTGTCGCCAAGTCCCATCTGGTTAACTGCTGCAGCTGAATCTCCACCACCGATGATTGTGATAGCATCTGATTTAGCGAGTGCCTCTGCTACTGCAAGTGTACCTGCTGCAAGTGTTGGGTTCTCAAATACACCCATTGGTCCGTTCCATACAACAGTCTTTGCTGATGCAACAGCGTCAGCGAAAAGCTCACGTGTCTTAGGTCCGATATCACAGCCCTCACGGTCTGCAGGCATCTTGTCATAATCATATGTCTCTGTCTCTACAGGAGCATCGATTGGATTTGGGAAATCCTTGATTGTAACTGCATCAACAGGAAGAAGAATCTTCTTTCCAAGTTTCTCTGCTTTTGCAAGCATCTCTTTGCAGTAATCAATCTTTGTCTCATCAAGCATTGAGATACCAATCTCATAGCCCTGTGCTTTAAGGAATGTGTATGCCATTCCACCACCGATGATAAGTGTATCAGCCTTCTCAAGGAGATTGTCGATAACATTGAGCTTATCAGCTACTTTAGCTCCACCAAGAATAGCTACGAAAGGACGTACAGGATTCTCTACTGCCTTGCCAAGGAAGTCAATTTCCTTCTGCATAAGGTATCCAACAACATTCTCTCCACCCTTAGCTGTGATGAACTTTGTAACACCTGCTACAGAAGCATGTGCTCTATGAGCAGAACCGAAAGCGTCACATACATATACATCAGCAAGGTCAGCAAGCTCTTTTGCGAATGCATCTCCGGCTTCCTGTGGCTTTGTCTCCTCTTTGCCTCTGAAACGTGTATTCTGAAGAAGAACTACATCTCCCTCTTTCATCTCTGAAACAGCCTTTGTTGCAGCCTCTCCTGTTACGTTGTAGTCAGCTACAAATGTAACCTTCTGTCCAAGCTTAGCCTCAAGAGCTGCAGCTACAGGAGCAAGTGACTCACCCTCGTTTGGTCCGTTTTTAACTTTTCCAAGGTGTGAGCAAAGGATAACCTTTCCCCCGTCCTTGATTAATTTCTGGATTGTTGGAAGAGCTCCGTTGATACGGTTCTCATCTGTGATTTTTCCGTCCTTAAGTGGCACGTTGAAGTCACATCTAACGAGAACTCTCTTGCCTTTTACGTTGATATCATCAATTGATTTCTTGTTTAATGACATAATATGTCCTCCCTTATTTCAAGGCATAAGCCATGTGGCCACGCCATATTGTGCATATTAAAAAATATAATTAATTCTACAATTCACAGATATTCAAAAGAAATAGCCATGCTTTAAAAAAGAGGCGCGGTTCAATTAAGACCGCGCCCCTTGAGTAGTCTTGAGATATACTGTTCTTGTGGGTACAAGAATTAAGCTAACTCTGAGAAGTACTTGATTGTACGAACCATCTGAGATGTGTAGCTGTTCTCGTTATCATACCAAGAAACAACCTGTACCTCGTACAGATCGTCAGAAACCTGGTTAACCATTGTCTGTGTTGCATCGAATAATGAACCAAATCTCATTCCAACGATATCTGAAGATACGATCTCATCCTCGTTGTAACCGAATGACTCGTTAGCTGCTGCCTTCATAGCTGCGTTGATATCCTCTTTTGTAACGCCTGCTTTCTTAACAACTGCTGTAAGGATTGTTGTAGATCCTGTTGGTGTAGGAACACGCTGTGCAGATCCGATTAACTTTCCGTTTAACTCTGGGATAACAAGACCGATTGCCTTAGCTGCTCCTGTTGAGTTAGGAACGATATTAACTGCTGCTGCACGTGAACGACGAAGGTCTCCCTTTCTCTGTGGTCCGTCAAGAGTCATCTGATCTCCTGTGTAAGCATGGATTGTTACCATGATACCAGACTGGATTGGAGCGAACTTGTTAAGTGCATCTGCCATTGGAGCTAAGCAGTTTGTTGTACAAGAAGCTGCTGAGATGATTGTATCAGAAGCCTTAAGTGTCTCATGGTTTGTATTGTAAACGATTGTAGGAAGGTCATTTCCTGCTGGTGCAGAGATAACTACCTTACGAGCTCCAGCATTGATATGAGCCTGAGCCTTCTCTTTTGATGTATAGAATCCAGAGCACTCAAGTACAACGTCAACCTTTAACTCTCCCCATGGGCAATTGTTTGCATCTGGGAATGCGTAAATTTTGATTTCCTTACCACAAACTGTGATAGAATCATCGCTTGCAGAAACCTCATCTGCATGCTCGTATTTACCCTGTGATGAATCATACTTTAATAAGTGTGCTAACATTTTTGGGCTTGTTAAGTCGTTGATAGCTACTACCTCGTATCCCTCAGCTCCAAACATCTGTCTGAAAGCAAGACGTCCGATACGACCAAATCCGTTGATTGCTACTCTTACTGCCATTTTAATTCCTCCTAGAATTGTAAAAAGTATTTTTAGGGACATGCCCTAAGATGCTTTTATTATAGCGAATAATTCTCAAAGGTTCAAGTACTTTATTTGCGTTTGTTAAAATTTTCACTAAATATTTTCATTTACACACATTTTTTATCATTCTTCACAATTTTTCTTTTTAGATATTGCACTTTATTATAATCTCGGCTACACTTAATTAATTGCTGTAATTCGCACTTTCCGGCAGCCAGCAGCAGACAATTATAAATTATGTAACTTATAAAGTTTTTTAACAACAATACATCAGTTTTACGGAGGTATTTATATGTGGGATCAGCACATGCACTGCATGTTTTCGGGTGACAGCGATGCCGACCCGGTATTGATGATAAAATCAGCAATCAACAAAGGGCTGGACGGCATCTGCTTTACAGACCATCTGGACTATGACTATAAAGAGGAGCCCGGGCTTTTCGACCTTGATATAGCAGCATATGAAAAGCGCATCAAAAGACTTGCAATTGTTCTTAAAGAAAAGGGCTGCCCGGTAAATATCCACTGGGGCATTGAAATCGGTTTACAGCCTCATATTACAGACAAAAATAATGAGGTCACCAAAAAATATCCTTTTGACCTCGTGATCGGCTCAAGCCATGTGGTAAACGGCATTGACCCATACTACCCTGCATTTTACAAAGGCAAGACAGAGCACGAAGCCTACACCGAATACTTTGAATCGATACTTGACAATCTGCACAGCGGAGCGGATTTTGATGTGTACGGTCACATCGACTACGTGGTCAGATACGGTCCTGACAAAAATATATACTATTCATATGAAAAGTATGCCGACATAATTGATGCTATATTAAAGGAAATTATCTCCCAGGGAAAAGGCATCGAGCTCAATACCGCCGGCTTTAAATACGGGCTCGGCCACCCAAATCCGACCGAAGATGTGCTAAAGCGCTATCATGAGCTTGGCGGGGAAATAATCACAGTCGGAGCAGATGCCCACAAGCCGGAGCATATCGCGTACGATTTTGACAAGGTTTCAAATATCCTCAAGGATGCCGGGTTTATGTACTATACAGTATTTGAAAATCGCGTTCCTGCTTTCATCAAATTATAGCCCAGCCTTAAAGGCTTACAGTTATCATTCTATCTAACTATTAAACCTCACATGCATCCGCAAATGTCAAAAATAGGAGCCACCTGATCTACATTTTACATCAAGTGGCTCCTAAAGCATTGGTTCCGTAAGCTTCACTGTATAACCTCCAAGTTCCGCTTTCGCTATATAAATTTATTTTGGCATTTCCATATTGCTTTGCTATAAATCTGATTCTGTTTATGACAGGATTCTTATTCTTTTAGCTTAGCTATGGACCTCTACCCTTCTTCATAAAATCACTCCTTTTGGTTACATTATCTATGTAAACTCTTATGAGAGATTCTATCTTTCACTTTTAATCTACAAGAACTTTTTCAACGATATTATTTATTTGCTAATATATCTGTGCGATTACTGCTCTTCGGCTCGCCCTACAGATTTAAATATTCCGTTCAATCATCCTTATAGTACTTTGACTTAAATTATGTAATCCCCATTGGACTGTACCTCCTGTGTTTTATTTTTGTTCCTTTCGTATCTCTTTTTGTTGATTTAAGATTACACTAATTTCACCTATTTGTCAATATGTTTTTTGATAATTTTCATTTTTATTTTAAATTGTCTGATATTTTATATATTTTTTATTTTGTTTACACATTTCTTGCAATTCAATCACATGATTAAAAGGGGCAAAATACCTTTGCCCCCTCATGCCGTCATTTATCATTTATCATTCTTCATCCTGTAATCAATACACCTGTTCAGGTAATCGACATAATCCGGATTCTTGCACATGCCCTTGCCTGCCACGTCGGAAATCTTTGCCACATCCATGCCGTTACACTTGGTGGTCTTCATAACTATGTTGAGTGCTTCCTCATCAGTGTCGTTACTGATAAAGGTTCCTATACCGAATGCAACCTTTGCCTTATCCTTGAAATAATCATACAATGCAGTCGCACGCTCGAAATCCAGGCTGTCGCTGAACAAAAGTGTCTTTGTCCTTGGATTGATTCCCAGACTGTTGTAGTGGGCTATCATCTTGTCTCCCCACTCGTACGGATCTCCGCTATCATGACGCACTCCCGAAAAAAGTGTCGCATAGGTGAGCTGAAAATCACGCAGGAAGCAGTCTGTTGTTATGGTATCAGTAAGCGCAATACCGTTTAATATACCATACTCCTTAACCCATGCATCGAGTGCGTACCAATTTGAATATGCCGGATTATGTTTGTGATTGCCCTGTCCTGTACACATAATCCACTCATGAGCCATCGTTCCCACCGGCTTTAAATTGAATTTCTTCGCAAGATATACGTTTGATGTACCAATAAAGTGTGAATCTGCTGGCAGCTCAACCTCTGCGATTGCCTTTACAGCCATCTCCTGTGCCTCAGCAGACAGACGGCGTCTTAGTCCAAATTCACTGAAATCGCTAAGCCTGTAGGTATCCTCCTCGAGCAGACGTACCTTCTCATCAAGCCTGCGCTTAAACTGCTTAAGCAGCACATCATAATCATATGCCATACGGAAGTACACTTCATTTACAATAGCAAGCACCGGAATCTCATACATCGTAGTATTGAGCCACGTGCCGGCTGCATCGATTGCCAGCCCACACGGTGCATCTGTTGTGATGGTAAACTCCTCATATCTTGGCTGCCAGAGTCTTAAAAAATCAACATATGTACCTTTTATCCAGGTGATGTTATCAAGATATTCAAGTTCCTCCTCCGTAAAACGAAGCTGACAGAAGGCCTGCACCTGTTCCTTTATCTCCTCGACCATCTCATCTGTAAAATGCACGTCTTTATTTCTGCACTTGAAGGTCCATGTCGTTTTATAGCTTGTGAACTGATGGAAAATCGTCTGTCCCATGCTGAATTTATACATATCAGTCTCAAGAAGGCTGTTTATTATTTGTGGCAATCTCATCTGTTTTATGTCCTCTTTTCTTTCAAACCATTTACTACCGGTAATTTTAGTCTTGATTTTACCACTGCGACTATCAAATATCAAGCAGGCGCACATGTTTAATTATCTTCAATTTATTTTCTTTACCGCCAACATATTCACTGGTTCCAAAATAAAAACTCCCATGAAAGCCACTAACTGTGACCTCCATGGAAGCTTAATTGTTTATATTGCAGAGATAATAACCCAATGAATATATAAGATATTGTAATTATTCAGTTATGAATTATTTAAAGTATTTCACACCGCTCTCGAATATCTTCATATCCTGCTCTCCGTAGATATTGATTGCTACAGACTCGCCGCGGCGCTCTGAGTGAGCCATCTTGCCAAGGATTCTTCCGTCAGGAGATGTGATACCCTCGATAGACATGTATGAGCCGTTTACGTTCCACTCCTCATCCATTGATACATTTCCGTCCAAGTCAACATACTGTGTGGCAACCTGTCCGTTTTCAAAGAGCTTATCAAGCCACTCCTTCGGTGCTACGAAACGTCCCTCTCCATGTGATGCAGGGTTGCAGTAGGTCTGACCAAGCTTTGCCTGTGCAAGCCATGGGCTCTTGTTTGAAACAACCTTTGTATAAACCATCTTTGAGATATGGCGGTTGATTGTATTGTATGTGAGTGTAGGTGACTGTGCATCCTGCTGTCTGATCTCTCCATATGGCACAAGTCCAAGCTTTATAAGTGCCTGGAAACCGTTACAGATACCAAGTGCAAGTCCGTCCCTCTCATTGATGAGCTTTTCAACAGCCTCTGTCATCTTTGCATTTCTAAATGCTGTTGCAAAGAATTTAGCTGATCCCTCAGGCTCATCTCCTGCTGAGAATCCACCAGGGAACATGATAATCTGTGATTTGTCGATTGCCTTTACAAACTCATCAACCGAATCACGGATATCCTCTGCTGTGAGGTTCTTGAATACCTTTACGATTGTGTCAGCGCCTGCTCTTTCAAATGCCTTAGCACTATCGTACTCACAGTTTGTTCCAGGGAATACCGGAATAAATACTGTAGGCTTAGCCACTTTATTCTTGCATACATAGATATTCTTTTCATCGTAAAGACCGCTATTTACCTTGCTTGTATCGTCTGTTGCCTTTGTATGGAAAACGCCCTCAAGCTTTGCTGTCCATACCTTGACAGCCTCCTCAACAGGAAGCACCATATCGTCACACTCGATAGTCTGCTTATCGTTTACATAGCCGACTACAGAGGCTGCATCTGAAATACCTGCTGCATCAATTACCTCTCTGACCTTTGAAAGTGCATCAACAGGAACCTCAGCTACGATATTACCAAAGCCCGGTGCAAAGAGTGTATCGCTTGTCACCTCATCCTCGATTGTTACACCAAGCTTGTTACCAAATGCCATCTTTGATACTGCTGCTGCAAGACCTTTTCCGTCAAGTGCATATGCTGAAACAATTGCGCCATCCTGGATAAGATTTCTGATTGCTGTATAAAGTGTCATAACCTGATCATATTTTGGAAGATCAAACTCATCCTTATCTATTGTAAATAGAACAAGCTGGTTGCCCTCCTTCTTGAGCTCAGGTGTGATGATATCCTTTTCCTTTGCCACATCCACTGCAAATGATACGAGTGTAGGCGGTACATCAATATCATTGAAGGTACCTGACATAGAATCCTTTCCACCGATTGAAGGAAGTCCGAAGCCAATCTGAGCATCATATGCTCCGAGGAGTGCTGCAAACGGCTGGCTCCAGCGCTTTGGATCCTCGTTCATTCTGCGGAAGTACTCCTGATATGTCATACGGATTTTGCTGTAATCTCCGCCTGCTGCAACGATTCTTGAGATAGACTCAAGCACTGCATATATAGATCCGTGGTATGGGCTCCATGATGAAAGATATGGGTCGAAGCCGTAAGCCATCATTGTTACTGTATCGCATTTACCCTTTAATACAGGAAGCTTTGCAACCATTGACTGTGTCTCTGTGAGCTGGTAACGTCCACCATATGGCATATATACACTGCCTGCTCCGATAGAGCCGTCGAACATCTCAACAAGTCCCTTCTGTGAGCATACGTTAAGATCTTCAAGCTCTGCCTCCCAGGCACCCTTCATATCTCCTGCCTCAACCATCTTGGCGACAGCAGGTGTGCTGATTTTGTCCAGATAATTGTCACTCTCGCAAGGCATCTCAACCTCAACATCTGTCTCCTGATGAGCTCCGTTTGTATCAAGGAATGCACGAGAGATATTTACTACCTCTTTGCCTCTCCACTCAAGCACAAGTCTTGGATCCTCTGTAACTACCGCAACCTCTGTTGCCTCGAGGTTTTCCTCCTTTGCGTATGCAAGGAACTGCTCAACATCAGAAGGCGCAACTACAACTGCCATACGCTCCTGTGACTCTGAGATAGCAATCTCTGTTCCGTCAAGACCTGCATATTTCTTTGGTACCTTGTCAAGCTCTATGCGAAGTCCGTCAGCAAGCTCTCCGATAGCAACAGAAACTCCGCCGGCACCGAAATCGTTACATTTCTTGATGATATGGCTGACCTCTTCTCTTCTGAAAAGTCTCTGAAGCTTTCTCTCTGTAGGTGCATTACCCTTTTGTACCTCAGCTCCGCATACTGATGTAGACTTTGTATTGTGTGCCTTTGATGAACCTGTAGCACCACCGATTCCGTCACGTCCTGTGCGTCCTCCGAGAAGAATGATTTTATCTCCCGGATCTGAGTTAAGTCTCTGGACAGCACGTCTTGGAGCCGCACCCATAACTGCACCGATCTCCATACGCTTTGCAACATAATTTGGATGGTAAACCTCCTTGACATAGCCTGTTGCAAGTCCGATCTGGTTTCCATATGAGCTGTATCCGTGAGCTGCCTCCCTGACAAGCTTCTTCTGTGGAAGTTTTCCTTCAATTGTCTGTGAAACCGGTACTGTAGGATCTGCTGCACCTGTTACACGCATTGCCTGATATACATATGTACGTCCTGAGAGAGGATCTCGGATCGCTCCGCCAAGACATGTAGCCGCGCCACCAAAAGGCTCAATCTCTGTAGGATGGTTGTGTGTCTCGTTCTTGAAGTTTACAAGCCACTCTTCTGTCTTTCCATCCACCTCAACAGGTACCACGATAGAGCATGCGTTGATCTCATCAGACTCTTCCTGATCATCAAGCTTGCCCTCTGCCTTTAATCTCTTCATGGCAAGAAGTGCAAGATCCATCAGGCAGACAAATTTGTCATTTCTGTCCTTGTAGATATTTGAAAATGTATTGAGATAATCCTTGTAGGTATTTTCAATCGGTGTGCGGTAGAAGCCATCGTCAAACTTGACATTCTTAAGCTCTGTAGAGAATGTTGTATGACGGCAGTGATCTGACCAGTATGTATCGAGCACACGGATTTCTGTCATTGAAGGATCGCGCTTTTCCTCATTCTTAAAATAATTCTGGATATGAAGAAAATCCTTAAAGGTCATGGCAAGGTTCAATGATAAATAAAGCTCCTTCAGCTTGTCCTCTGCCATATCCTTGAAACCGTCAAATATGATGACATCAGCAGGGTCATCAAACTCCTGCACAAGTGTCTTAGGCTTTTCCATGCCGATAGCACGCGAATCAACAGGGTTGATGCAGTGCTTCTTAATAGCAGCAAACTGCTCATCTGTGATAGCACCCTCAATCACATATGTGATAGCACTTCTGATAATCGGCTCCTCATTCTCATTGAGAAGCTTCACACACTGCTCGGCTGAATCTGCTCTCTGGTCAAACTGTCCCGGTAAAAACTCTACAGTAAATACTTTTGCATCACCATAGTCAAATGTCTCCTCATAGATATCATCAACAGGCGGCTCTGAGAAAACTGTATACAAGGCTTTCTTGTATGTCTCCTCTGATATATTTTCCACATCATATCTGATTAATACACGTACTGCCTCCACAGTTGTGATTCCCAGATAATGCTTAATCTCATGCTTTAATTCCTTTGCCTTTACCGCAAAGTCAGGTTTTTTCTCTACATATACACGACGTACGTTACTCATATGTTCTCCTTTCAATTCGAGAGTATGTAACCAATTATTCGTTACCGTCCGGCTTTTTGCACAATCGGACTTTAAAACTATGGTTGTAGTATAACACTTTAGTTATGATAAGTATAATTAATATATTTAATTTGTTTTATAAGTTGCGTTAATTATAGTTTTCTTATATAATGATATAAGGGTCAAAAGGTATTTTGCCCCTCATTGATAAAAACAGATGCAAATAACCATATTTATACGGAGGATAACAAAATGGATATAAATTATGAGCTTTACAAGGTCTTTTACTACGTGGCAACGTCCCTGAGCTTCTCTGAAGCCAGCAAGAAGCTGTTTATTTCACAGTCCGCGGTAAGCCAGTCTATTAAGACTCTCGAAAAGAAGCTGGGACAGACTCTTTTCATCAGAAGCACAAAGAAGGTACAGCTCACTGCAGCCGGTGCCCTGCTTTTAAAGCACATTGAGCCTGCCATGAATCTTATTGCCCGCGGTGAAAGCCAGCTTTTAGACTCAGGCACACTTGGACTTGGCCAGCTTCATATCGGCGCAAGTGATACCATATGCCGTTATCTGCTGGTTCCTTATTTAAAGCAGTTCCATCAGAGGTTTCCGAATGTGCCTATCAAGGTCACAAATGCCACATCTATCCAGTGTGTGGAGCTTTTGGAGCAAAGGAAGGTTGACCTGATTGTCACGAATTTTCCAAACTCGCACCTCAATCACTCATACAGACAGAAAACCATATGCAACTTTTCCGATGTTTTTGTGGCAAATCCCAATTATTTCAAGCTTCGCAAGCAGGAGATAGCTTTTTCCGAGCTCAATAAATATCCTATCATGATGCTCGACCGAAACAGCACCACCAGTGAATTCCTGCATAATCTGTTTTTACAGCACCAGGTTGACCTGATTCCTGAAATTGAGCTAAGCAGTAACGATCTGCTCATAGACCTGGCCAAAATCGGACTTGGTATAGCATTCGTGCCTGACTACTGCATCAACCATGAGAATAAGGAGCTTTTCGTTCTGAAGACAAAAGAAAAGATGCCTCCACGCCAGATTGTTGTGTCCGTAAACACTACAATGCCCGTGTCAGCATCCACTGAGGAATTTTTAAATCTGCTCCCAGAAGTCGGCAACTAGTTTTCCGACATTTGCTATATTACATGGCTTTCTGTCACTCCACTCACGTGGATAGAGCAAATCATATTCTCTCTGCCAGAATCTCTCGTCTAATAGCAAAATGACACCTGTGTCCTCCGTCGTCCTGATTACTCTTCCGGCCGCCTGGAGGACTTTATTTATGCCCGGATACCTGAAAGCATAGTCAAAGCCACAGCCGTTTTCGGCATCGTAATAATCCTTTAATATAGTTCTCTCATTGCTGATCTGCGGAAGCCCCGTTCCGACAACAATAGCACCTATCAGTCTGTCGTTTTTCAAATCAATGCCTTCACCGAATATGCCTCCCATGATACCAAATGCCACAAGTGTTCTGTCCGATTCCTCACTAAACCTGTCCAGAAATTCCTCCCTCTCAGCCTCTGACATATTATTTTTCTGCAGCATAAGCTCTGTTTCGTCTGCATATTTTTCACAGTAAATATCTGCCACATCATTCATCATCTTATATGACGGAAAGAAAACCATATAATTTCCAGTCTTTTGCGTGACAACAACATTAATATACCCTGCAATGCGCTCATACTCACTCCTTGAGCGCCTCGTGTACCTCGTACTCACATCGGTTGCCATCGCAAGCAGCCTCTTTTTGCTGTCAAACGTGCTGTCAGCATATATGGCATAGTTGTCTTTTTTTGTGCTTAACAGGCTCTTGTAATAGTTTACAGGCAAAAATGTCGCCGAAAAAAACACAGCTGACTTGCCCTTATCCAGCCTCTTTTGTATATTAAGCGATGGGTCCACACAAAAAAGCTTTAGCATGAACCTGCCATCAGCCTCAAGCTCGGAATACATCACGTAGTGCTCATCCACCAGATCATAAATGTTCAGGAAATTGCGAAGCTCAAAATAAAAATCCATAACATCCTTTTTCCCCGGAAACTCATTAGCCTTCTGCAAAAACTCATCCAGAAGTGTCATAAGCCTCATAAAGGAAAATACCATATTGCCAAATGTATCATATACCGTGTAATTCTCACACTCACGCTTCATCCCAAGCAGTATCTTATTGCACTTTTCAAGCGCTTTCTCAATAGAGCGGCTGTGCTCCTTCATAATGCGCTTCACAGTAAGGAAATCCTCCTTATAAATCTGAGCGCTATACATCTGCCTGCTTCTTTCGACCATATTGTGAGCCTCATCAATGAGAAAAATATAATCTCCCTTTATCCCCTCCTGAAAAAATCTCTTAAGATAAACATTCGGGTCAAACACATAGTTGTAATCGCAGATGATATTATCACACCAGCTAGCCGTATCAAGACAAAGCTCAAACGGACAAACGGTATACCTATCCGCCTGTGATAAAATATCATCCCTCTCAATCATTTCACATCTGTGAAGCAGGTCAAAAACCGCATCATTTACTCTGTCAAAATGCCCCTTTGCATACGGACAGGTTACCGGATTGCATTCCATCTCATCACACGGACATAGCTTTTCCTTTGCCGTTATCTGAATAGTTTTTGCCCTGTAACCATTTTTTTCAAGCAGCGCAAACGTTTCCTTTGCGACTGTTGCGGTGATTGTCTTCGCTGTCAGGTAAAAGATTCTGTCTGCCAGCTCCTCACCAACCGCCTTCACTGCCGGAAAAATAGTAGAGATAGTCTTTCCCACACCGGTCGGAGCCTGCATAAAAAGAAGCTTCTGACGCATAATTGTCCTGTAGACATCCGAAACAAGCTTTTTCTGCCCCGGTCTGTACTCAAATGGAAAATCTAGTTCTTTGATTGAAGCCTGTCTTTGATTTTTCATTTCACACTGAAACGTTGCCCATTTGCCATACTCTTCCATCAGGTCATCAAACCATTTTTTTATCTCTTCAAATGAGAACTCCTCGCGAAAATACTTAGTCTGCTCCGTTTCCAGATTGCAGTAGGTCATCTGAATTCCTATCGTTTCCATATTATTTTGCAGAGCAAAAATATATGCATAGCACATAGCCTGCGCACGATGCACAAAAACCGGCTTTTCAAACAGCTCAACCTTTCTGTACATTCCCTTAATCTCATCGACAAAACACTTTCCATCCTCCGTAAAGATGCCATCTGCCCTGCCCTCGACAGTCAGCTCATACAAATCACCTTCAACAACAAGTGAAAGCGGCACCTCTGCCTGATACTCCTTCCCCATGCTGCCCTGGATTTTCCTGTGAATGCGTGTTCCCTCCATCATGGCATCGACACTCATAGCTCTGGATGACCGGTTGTCTATGTCACCCTCCCTGAAAATAAATTCCACAAGGTTTCTGACCGAAATATGTAATTGTGTTTTCTTTTCACTATAGTTATTTCCAGCTTCTGTCATGTACTCTCCCTACATATTCCGGATTATATCAACGTTTTTGTGTTCCGGCAATATTTTCAGTCTAACTCCAGACATTTTTAATACACTGAACATAAAAAAGGGAGAGCTCCAAGAAGAAACTCTCCCAAAGGATCTTATTCAATTGTATTACGCTACAGTGAATTTATCAACCACATTATCAAATGCCTGGTCATCGCCCATATAGCAGACCTTAAAGTCATTGTTTGTACCAATTCCAATCACTCCAAGAAGTGATTTCGCATCAATAAGAATCTGTCTATATTTGAGATCAATGTCAAAATCGCACTTAGAAGCAGCCCCAACAAATTCCTGAACATCATCCAATGTGTTAAGTCTGATTACTGTTTCCTTATTGTACATAGTTAACACCACCTTTATAATCTAAAACATAGTGCTTTCGCACATGTCAATCAATTGTTGCGCCTATTATAACATCTGATATTCATTTGTCAAAAAAATCATAATCCGTCATTTTCCGTCAATTCATGTCATTTATTTTAATAAATAACTTTTGCGTAACCGATTTTTCACTATATTTTCATGCATGTTTTTTTTAAAAAACAATATAACTGTGAAATTCTTATAAAAATGGTACGATATTTAATTAATTTAAATTCATTTTTTACAATTTTTCATTTATAAAACTTTATTCTCGTAATTCTTTAACGCATCTATATATATTTCACCGAGCTTGCTAAGCTTCGTGCCCTTGTGCTTGATATAGCCTATATGCATTATTTCACTTTCCTTAAGTGGAATTGCCGCATAGTCATCACCGTTTAAATCCTCAGAAATAATACCTGAGCACAGTGTAAATCCGTTGAGCCCCACCATGAGATTGAGCATTGTGGCTCTGTCATCAGCCTTTATGACACGCTTGTACTCATACGTGCTCATCATCTCCTCAGCATAATAAAAGGAATTGTTCACACCCTGTTCAAAGGTCAGACACGGGTACTCCTGCAAATCATCAAGTGTAATCTCTTTTTGGCCGGCAAGCGGATGTTTTTTCCAGAGATACACATATGTATTGCATGTGAAGAGCTCTTTAAACTCGATGTCACATTCCTTAAAAAGCTTTCTTAAAACCTTTTCATTGAAATCACTTAAATAAAGAACTCCAATCTCACTCTTTAAGTTCTTTACGTTGTCTATTACCTCTTTCGTCTTTGTCTCGTGGACAGCAAACTCGTACTCATCCATGCCCACCTCTTTAGCAAGCTGTACAAAGGCCTTTACTGCAAATGAATAGTGCTGCATGGAAACCGAGAATTTCTTTTTAGACTCCACATTCAGATACCGGTTCTCAAGCAGATGATACTGCTCCACAACCTGTTTGGCGTATCCTAAAAACTCCTCGCCATCCGCTGTGACTGTAATTCCACGGTTATTTCTCATGAATACCGTGATTCCAAGCTCCTCCTCCACCTCTCGTACAGTGGCAGACAGATTGGGCTGTGAAACAAAAAGCTTCTTTGCCGCCTCATTCATGGAATTGGATTCTGCAATTGTAAGTACCTGTCTGAGTTGTTGAAGTGTCATTTTCTCTCCTATTGTGAACTGACGGTTTTTAGCAGAATGTGTAACTATTCAGCGCCCAGGCACCTTCGTAAAAACCGCACAATTGTAAAATATTAAATAAAATTGTGTATAAACGATGCCCTGTGTATCGGTGATGGTCCTATCTCCTTTAGTGCCTTGATATGCTCTGCCGAGCCATAGCCCTTGTTTGATGCAAATCCATAGCCGGGATATATGTTATCATACTCAACCATCATCCGATCCCTTGTGACCTTAGCCACAATGCTGGCCGCCCCTATTGATATGCTTTTGGCATCTCCCTTTATAATCGGAACCTGCTTTATATCCACCCCCGGGATTGTGACTGCATCGTTAAGTGTCAAATCCGGTGCCGGATCAAGCTTTCCGATTGCCTGTCTCATTGCCTCATATGTAGCCTGCAGTATATTTATCTCATCTATCCGCTCGTGCGATGCCATACCTATTCCTACAGAAACCGCCTTTTCCATTATGACATCGTAAAGCTCATCGCGCTTTGCAGCCGTAAGCTTCTTGGAATCATTGATATATAAAATATCACAGTCCTTTGGCAGAATAACCGCACATGCCACAACCGGACCTGCAAGCGGTCCGCGTCCCACCTCGTCTATGCCGCAAATATGAGCATATGAAGCGTACTCGCGCTCATATTTCTTGAGACCTTCTGTGCGGATAAGCTCCTTCTCATACTTGTCCAGACGCTTTTTTGCACTGTCTACAAGCTTAATCACTCCGCCCCTTTCATCTGAGCCGTATGCCTCAATGAACTGTGCAAGCTGTGAATCTGTGATGCTTTTCAGTTGTTCCTTAATATCACCTATTTTTTCTGCTGACATATCCTTGTCCTATCGTCTATTCTTCAGAATATTTCTTCTTAACTTTTCTTCATAATTATTCTTCGCAACTATTTTTCGTAACTATTATCCTATTATTTTTTCCGGTCTCTCAAGAGTGATATGGCCTAATTTACCGCTTCTGAAATCATCTATGATGAGTGCAGCCGCCTTGCTGTAATCAGGCTCCCCTCCCTTTGAAAGGCATTTTCTGTTGACAGCGACAGCACTTATAAGCTCTATGATATCATTTTCCTCGCTTACCTCATATCTTTGTGCCAAAAGCCCCGGATACTCTGCTTTTAGGAACTTTACAAGCTCCACGGCAAGCTCATCAACATTTAAAATCTCATCCTTTATCGAACCTATGAGCGCAAGTCTAAGTCCCACTGTCTGATCCTCAAATTTCGGCCACAGTATGCCCGGGGTATCGAGCAGTTCAACACTTTTATTGAGCCTGATCCACTGCTTGCCCTTTGTCACGCCCGGCTTGTTTCCTGTCTTGGCACAGGCTTTTCCGGCGTATGAGTTGATAAATGTGGACTTTCCGACGTTTGGAATACCAACCACCATAGCTCTTACCGGTCTGTTTTTGATACCACGCTTTCGGTCTCTTTCAATCTTTTCCTTGCAGGCCTCCATCACGATATCTGTGATGCTCTTCATGCCTGACTTGCTTCTGGCATCAAGACTGACTACAAAAAAGCCCTTTTCCTTGAAAAATGCACTCCACTCCCTGGTGCGCTCCTTGTCGGCCAGATCCGCCTTGTTCATCAGAATGAGCCTGTATTTGTTTTTTCCAAGCTCATCAATGTCCGGATTACGGCTGGATAGCGGAATTCTTGCATCCACAAGCTCTATAACCAGATCTATTAATTTAATGTCCTCCTGCATCTGACGCTTTGCCTTGGTCATATGCCCAGGGTACCACTGAAAATTCATAATTCACCTGTCCTTTATCTATATATGTTATAACTATTGCTACTTGATTGTTCCAAAGCTTCCAAGGCCTGAAAATCTAAACCATGCCTTGCCGATAATATAGTCTCTCTTTACATTGCCAATATTGGCATAGCGGCTGTCCTCACTGTTGTTTCGATTGTCTCCAAGTACAAAATACTCGTCCTTTTCAAGCTCTATAGGATCTGAGGCAAGCCCTGCATCCTCCATTGAGGCAACGTCCGTTGATTCCTTGTACAGCTCATCATTCACGTACAGTGCGCCGTCTTTTATCTGAACAGTATCTCCCGGCACCGCTACCACTCTCCTGACATAATAATGCGACTTATTATTTCCGTTTGGCAGAAATACTATCACGTCTCCTGCCTTTGGCTTTGACATGATATATGCAAACCTGTTCACAAGAATATTATCATCGTTCTCCAATGTCTGCTCCATAGCCTGGCCCACCACATTTGTACGTATACCGAAAAATGACACCAGCACATATGCCAGGCCTATCACTACAATCAGCTCCACTACCCACGAAACAATTTCCTTGAACAATGGCAGATTAAATTTTCTTCTTTGCCTTCTAAAGCTAAGTCCTGCTCGTCTTCTGGACATCTTACACCTCTTGCTAACTAATATTTTATTGCGTAATCTTAATTATATATTGTTTTCATGTTTGTTGCAAGCTGTAACCCTGAAAACTAAAAAGACCATTCTCATACGATTGCTCGCAGAAAATGGTCTCTTTCGCGTAAAAATATTATTTTACAAGCTCTTTAACCTTAGCAGCTTTTCCGATACGGTCTCTTAAGTAGTAAAGCTTAGCACGACGTACTTTACCTTTACGTACAATCTCAACCTTCTCTACGTTTGGTGAGTGGAGTGGCCATGTCTTCTCAACACCTACACCGTTAGAAAGCTTTCTAACTGTGAATGTTGTACGGTTTGATCCGTTCTGCTTTTTGATTACTGTTCCCTCGAATACCTGGATACGCTCACGGTTACCCTCTTTGATTTTTCCGTATACCTTTACAGTATCTCCTACAGAAACCTCAGGTACCTCGGCCTTTAACTGCTCGTTCTCGATGCTCTTAATAATTTCACTTGCGTTCATTTTGTGACCTCCTAATTATTTTGACGTTCTTAATGCTACTACTATTTTCACAACAGAGGACCATCTCTTTTATTCACAACATTGGTACTTTACCACAGATTCATGGGATTTGCAAGTATTTTTTACTATCTTTTGCCTACCTCATGCATTATTTTTAGTCATCCAGTATACGGATGATTTTGAAAAATGCAATCCCATACTCTCCTGAAGCCGCATAGATGCCTCATTGCCCACGATTATCTGTCCATATGGTATCCATCCGTTCTCCAGTGCCCTGTTGAAAGCATATGTTTCAAGTGCTGTGGCAAGCTTTTGATGCCTGTACTGCGGCTTTACATAGAGCATGCCTATGCTGCCCTCCTCATGGATTCCGATAATTCCCGCGAGGGTATTAATGGTATCATTAGCAGTATTATCACCAAAAAAAGCGCCATAGACTGCCCCTGCCTCTATTCTTTCTATGATATAGTCCGGATTGTCAAAGCCCGGGTACATTGGCGCAGCCTCCTGTATATCAGCTGCATCCAGCTTTCTTATAATTAAGCCATTCGGCATCGGCCTTCCATCCGGTCTGTACAGTCCGCTGACAGATAGCTTTTCTTTGTTTGTATACACAGCCTGCCTGCACTCTACAGTCTCATTAAAGCCATTTGCTGTAAAGAGCTCAACATATCTTTGCTGGTGAAGCACTATGCCGTTTGTGATCTGATCTGTAACGGTTTCTGGAATATGCTGACTGCTGTGTTTATCAACAGGCTTTGTGGCATTTTCCTGCGCCAAATCAATAAGCTTCGACTCGCCCTCATCCGTTCTTGTATGAAAGCATACCTTTGAGACCATGTCCCGAAGCAGATATTCTCCATCTGCCTCAAACAGTATCTCGGCGCAGCCCCTGTTTATAAGCTCTATCATATCAATATGAAGCAGTTTATTTTTCATAAGAAACTCTCTGCATTTATCAAGTCTTTTAAACCCGGCATACAAATCCGGTCTGCGCTCCTTTGTGCGCTCAATGGACTTTTCAAGGCGCCATGCATCTATCTTTTTCTGATTGCCTGACATGAGTACCTCAGGCACCTTTTTGTCATGCCACTCAACAGGACGTGAATACTGAGGGTATTCGAGCAGATTGCCATGAAACGACTCTGTCTCTGCCGAAATATCATTGTGCAATACCCCAGGAACCAGACGTGAAATTGCATCTATCATTACCATCGACGGCAGCTCTCCGCCCGTTAGAACATAGTCACCGATAGAAACATAATCCGTTACCGTCTCCTCCAGCACGCGCTCGTCAATACCTTCATAGTGTCCACATAGAAAAATGAGGTCATCACACTTTGCAAATTCTGCCGCCATCTGCTGGTTGAACACGCTGCCCTGTGGAGTAACGTAAATCAGACGAGCATTGTGATTTTTTATTTCTTCTGCTGTATTTTTATATGATGTACTTTCATATAATATATTTTCATCGGCGATATTTTTCTCGGAATTATCACCTGAGTGGACCTGATTACATTTATTGATCTGACTCACCACACTGCTCACAGCCTGATACACAGGCTCAGCCTGCATAAGCATTCCCGCGCCGCCACCATATGTGTAATCATCAACCTTATTGTGCTTATTGTGCGCAAAATCCCTGATATTTACCGTATTGAGTGATATAATATTCTGTTTTAAAGCTCTGCCTGTGATACTCTCTGACAGTCCCTGTTCTATCATCTGCGGGAATAAGGTCAGCACATGAAATCTCATTTCCTATATCTCCTATATCATCCTGTTTTACAGTTTTACGATTTAAAATGTATGATTTTGTTCAATTTTATATCTCATTTTACGGTTTTTGCAGTTTGAGATGCAGCTATCTCAAACCTGCCAGCAGATGCACCTTCATCGTGCCATTTTCCACATCAACGTCCAGTATACAATCCTTTATTGCCGGAATCAGCAGATCATTTGCACCGGCTTTCTTAACAACGTACACATCGTTGGCACCGGTCTGGAGCACATCATCTATAACTCCAAGCTCCTCTCCTTCGTCTGATGTGACGGAAAGCCCGATAAGATCAGCTATAAAGTACTCATTTTTCTCAAGTGGCACCGCATTTTCCCTTGTCACAAAAAGAGGTGCCTTTTTATATTTTTCTACATCATTTATGTCATCTATGCCCTTAAATTTCAAGATAACCTGGTTCTTGAAAAATTTGACAGAAGTTATTTCCAAATCCCTGCGCTCTTTGCCATTATCCAGAATGACATTTTTAAGCTTTTTAAAACGGGCAGCATCGTCAGTAGTTGGGAACACCTTTACCTCACCGCGAATGCCGTGTGTGCTCGTAATTACACCTACCTGTAGTAAATCTTCCATTCTCTGTCTCCTGATATTAATATAAATCATAACTATTCAGCCCACGCACATTCTCAAAACCATACAATACCGGTTCTGAATAGTTACTTTAAATTATAAAAAAACAGGCATCTCATAAGAGATGCCTTTATGTTACTGTACTATCTCAACAATAACCTTTTTGTCTTCTTTAGAGGCTGCGGCCTTAACAACTGAACGAATAGCCTTAGCAATACGTCCCTGCTTGCCGATCACTTTGCCCATGTCAGACTGTGCAACACGTAATTCCAAAACAATTGCTTTCTCGTTTTCGGTCTCAGTTACATTAACCTCATCCGGATAATCAACTAAAGATTTTGCAATTACTTCAACTAATTCTTTCATTACGCCACCTCTTTATCCTATTTCTCGATACCAGCACTCTTGAAGATTCTAGCTACTGTCTCAGTTGGCTGTGCGCCGTTTGATAACCATTTCTTAGCTAATTCCTCATTTACATGATACTCGCTAGGATCCTTAGTTGGATCGTATGTTCCGATCTCCTCGATGCATCTTCCATCTCTTGGTGATCTAGAGTCTGCAACTACGATTCTATAGAAAGGAGCTTTCTTCTGTCCCATTCTTCTTAATCTGATCTTTACTGCCATTTTGTTTCACCTCCTCATAGGTTTATTGAATAATATATATCAAAAGTAAAATAAATACTTTTGTTAACAAAACATGAAATTCTTTAATGAAATCCATTAAAACGGAAGACCTTTAAATAAGCCTCCAAGACCACCGCCTCCACGGCGTCCCTTCTTGCCGCCCATCATACCGGGCATCTGCTTCATGAACTTCTTTGTCTGCTCAAACTGCTTTACAAGTCTGTTGACCTCTGATACATCCACGCCTGCTCCTCTTGCAATACGAGCCTTGCGGCTTGGATTAAGAAGCTTTGGATTTCGTCTTTCCTCAGGTGTCATGGAATAAATGATTGCCTCTGTGCGGGCCATGCCCTTTTCAGCTTCATCTGTATCAATATCCGGCATCTTGCCTCCACCGATACCCATGCCCGGCATCATGCCCATCACGCTTGAAAGACCGCCCATCTTCTTCATCTGACTCATCGAATCAAGGTACATCTCAAAATCAAACTCATTTTTGCGCATCTTCTGCTCAAGCTTCTTGGCCTGTTCCTCATCAATGTTCTCCTGCGCCTTCTCAATCATGGAAAGCACATCGCCCATGCCGAGGATTCTTGAAGCCATACGCTCCGGATAGAACTGCTCAAGGTCTGAAAGCTTCTCGCCCATACCTGCGTATAGTATCGGCTTTCCTGTAACGGCTCTGATTGAAAGTGCCGCTCCACCTCTGGTGTCACCATCAAGCTTTGTGATGACAACTCCGTCAATTCCTATCTTTTCATCAAAGGTACCTGCTACATTTACCGCATCCTGACCTGTCATGGCATCAACCACGAGGATGGTCTGGAAAACATCAGTAGCTTCTTTTATCTCAATAAGCTCTGCCATCATATCCTCATCAATATGAAGACGTCCGGCAGTATCGATGATAACAACATTGAAATCGTTTTTCTTAGCGTGCTCCACAGCAGCCTTTGCGATGTCGGCAGGCTTGTTTTTATCACCCATTGAGAAAACCTCAACGCCCTGCTTCTCGCCATTTATCTTTAACTGCTCAATCGCAGCCGGACGATACACATCACATGCTACAAGCAGTGATTTCTTGCCCTTGCTCTTAAGCTTTCCGGCAATTTTTGCTGTGGTGGTTGTCTTACCGGCTCCCTGAAGACCTACCATCATGATAACGGTAAGCTCCTTGCCCGGCCTGAAAGCAATCTCTGTTGTCTCAGAGCCCATAAGCTTAATCATCTCTTCGTTTACGATTTTGATGACCATCTGTCCGGGATTGAGACCATTCATGACATCCTGTCCGATTGCTCTCTCCTGAACACTCTTTGTGAACTGCTTAACAACCTTGAAGTTAACATCGGCCTCAAGGAGTGCCATCTTAACCTCTTTAAGAGCAGCCTTTACATCATCCTCAGTAAGCTTTCCCTTGCTGCGGAGATTCTTAAAAACGTTCTGCAGTTTTTCTGATAAACTGTCAAATGCCATATTACAGCTCCTCTAGTATCTGATTCGAAATAGTTTCGATTTCATTCATTAATAGCTCATTATGTGATTTCTTAAAATCATTTGTCAGCTCATGAATCTTTCGTATGTCACTCTTTATGGACATGAACTTTTCAACAAGATGCAACTTTGCCTCATAGTCAAGCAGCTTCTTATTGCATCTCTTAATCAGATCGGCAACACCCTGACGGGAAATTCCCTCCTCGGATGCAATCTCACCGAGTGACAAATCATTGAAGACAAAATCCTCATATACCTGACGCTGATGCTCATTCAAAAGCTCACCGTAGAAATCATATAAATATGCCTGTTCAAGTTTTTCTTCCATATCAAGTATCCTCTTTTTCCCTCGAACCTATGGTAGAATAACACATAGTTTGCCTGGTGTCAAGTAAAAATACTTGATACTTTTATTTTTATATCATAGTGCGTACAATTCTTGGCTTATAGCCCTTCTTCTCGAGCGCAGCAATAATCTGCTCCTTGTGCTCTGTACCAAAACACTCAAGCGTGATGCGAAGCTCGACAGCCGCACTTCTGTTTGTAGTGACAAACTGGTTATGCTCCAGCTTGATTACATTGCCCTGTACATCGGCAAGAGTCTGTGAAACCTTGGCAAGCTCGCCCGGCTTATCCGGCAGAAGTACTGAAACAGTAAAGATTCTGTCTCTGAAGATAAGACCCTGCTGTACAACTGATGACATGGTAATAACATCCATGTTTCCGCCGCTTAGGATAGAAACCACTCTCTTGTCCTTTACTCCGAGATGCTTAAGCGCAGCTACAGTCAGAAGACCTGAGTTTTCGACTATCATCTTGTGATTCTCAACCATGTCAAGGAAGGCCACGATAAGCTCGTCATCCTCCACTGTGATAATATCATCAAGATTTTTCTTTATGTATGGGAAAATATTTGAACCCGGTGTCTTTACCGCTGTTCCGTCTGCAATAGTATTTACACTTGGTAAAGTGGTCACCTTGCCGTTCTTAAATGACTCCTGCATACAATTAGCGCCGGCCGGCTCCACTCCGATAACCTTAATCTTTGGGTTTAAGAGCTTTGCAAGTGTGGATACACCAGTTGCCAGCCCGCCGCCGCCGATTGGAACGAGGATGTACTCAACAAGAGGAAGCTCCTTAAATATCTCCATAGCAATAGTTCCCTGTCCTGTTGCGACAGCTAAATCATCAAACGGATGGATAAATGTGTAGCCCTCTTTCTCTGCAAGCTCATATGCCTTGGCACATGCCTCATCATACACATCTCCGTAAAGCACTACCTCAGCGCCGTAGCTCTTTGTACGGTTTACCTTGATAAGAGGTGTGGTGGTAGGCATCACGATGACAGCCTTGCAGCCATAGCACTTTGCAGCATACGCAACACCCTGCGCATGGTTTCCTGCAGATGCTGTGATGAGTCCCTTTGCCCTCTCCTCATCTGTGAGTGTGCTTATCTTGTAGTACGCACCTCTGACCTTGTAAGCTCCGGTAAACTGCATATTTTCAGGCTTCAGATATACCTTATTGCCCGTCTGGTCACTTAAAAAATCGCTGTAAATAAGCTTTGTCTCAAGGGTAACCTCCTTGACCTTCTCACTTGCTTCTTCAAATTTATCTAATGTCAGCATATTTGTTCTTCCTTTCATTTCTTCGGTATAACTATTCAGAACCACCCACACATATTCGCAAAAGCGCACGATACTCGTGCTTTGTCGCTGCTACGCAGCTAATTTTGCTCATATGTGTGGGGGTGGCTCTATTCGAGCCCCCAGAGAACAAGAAAACCTGCTGCTTACATGCAAGCATGACGCATCAGCTTTTTTGTTCTCAGTGGTTCTGAATCTGTCTCTTATACACATCTCCGAGCCCACGAGACTGCAGCTAATCTC
>ENA-OYYC01000210-OYYC01000210.1-human-gut-metagenome-genome-assembly--contig:-NODE-210-length-41178-cov-6.252316_pt1 | contig 41178 bp, 27 predicted proteins | sample MGYA00243242_ERZ653433 | MGnify/ENA primary metagenome ERZ653433 (study PRJEB26926, sample SAMN06165127) | human gut metagenome | biome: ENVO:00009003; feature: ENVO:2100002; material: ENVO:00002003... | reverse complement strand
ATTGGGATGAAACCTGCCCCGCTGCCGAACTGCACGCCGGCAATCCCGACAAACGCCAGTTGATCCCGTTCGACCAAAACCTGCTGACCAGTAGCATGGACTATTTGGTAAACGATTACGGATATTAATCATTTTGAAAAACAAAGACAATGAAACGTATATTTAATAAAATAGCATTCGTATTATTGGGAGCCGCAGTCGGTGCCGGTTTCGTCAGCTGTACCGAAGAAGACAAGGCCGATGTTCTCCCCCGCGAATTTACGCCTTATGAATTTACCAAAGTCATCCCCACTACCGGCGGGGTGACCTTGGCTTGGGCTCCGGTAAAAACGGCAGCCGGATACAATGTAGAGATCGCTACCGACTCTTCATTCACGGAAATCGTTCTCACAGAAGAAAACATTCCGGAATACGAACATTCGTTCGGAGGTCTGGACTTAGTAACCAGCTATGTAGCACGTGTATGTGCTGTCAGCAAAAATCCGGCAGTAACCGGAAATTCGGGTTGGATGTTATCGAAAGAGTTCAAGACCAAAGGTCGCGACATTCCCGATATTATTTCGGTCAATCCTCACGAAGTTACCGAAACGGCAGCCGTAGTCCGTTGGAATACGGACGATCTTGCCAAATATCCGGTAGACCAGATTTTGTGGAGTGCCGACGGTCGTGAAACATGGACTACGATCGAAGTAGCCGACCAGACCGCAGGACAAATGACTTTGACCGATCTGCCTTCGAGCAGAACGATTACGGTGAAAGGTCATGACAAACGTACCGAGGGTCAGATGGGCGACTACAACGAAGTAACGTTCCGCACCAAAGACGTGATCCAAGATGCCGTAGACGTAGCTATCGGAGCCGATCTGGCATCGGCTATCGCCAGCGCACCGGAAGGTGCTCCTATCCGTGTGGCTGCCGGTGGAACCTACAACCTCGACAAACCCAAATTGACCAAGAACCTGCATTTGATCGGAGCTTCCAGCCTGAGCGGCGAAGTGGCAACCGTATCGATCAGAGAAATGGACATCAACGGAGAGATCACATACATCAAACTGGAAAACCTCCGCATCGACGGAACCAGCCTGAACAACCTGATCGTATTCACCGCTGCATTCAAAGGATTGCAAACACTCGAAATACGCGATTGCGAAATATTCGGATATGCCCGCGGTATTCTCCGCCACAACGGTACGGACGGTACAGGTATGGAAGAAGTCATCATGGACAACTGCCTTGTACACTCTTCCGCAGCCGGACAAGCCCAATATGCCCTCTTTGCATTCGCCGACAAGAACAGATGGTGTAAATCGTACACAATCACCAATTGTACGTTCTACGACATCTACAACTTCTTCATCGATCAAAGAGGTGTGCAAGGCACGGATCTGACAGCCGACGTTACCTTACGGAACTGTACATTCAACAATATGCTGAACGATGCCAGCAAATACTTTATCGACCTGCGATACATGGCTGGCGGTTCCTGCTCGATCGAAAACGTATTCTTCGGAAAAACGATGAACGGCGAAGCCAACGGATTCTATCGCAGCGAAAACATCAGCTATACGGTACGGAATAGCTACAAAGCCAATGACTTCAAATTCAAAGAAGCCGTAGACTCCGAAGGAAATCCTGTCGTAGCTAGCGATGCCAAGATTCCGTTGCTGAACGCAGCTTCGACCGAAATATTCAAGAGTACGGTCGATCCGGTAGACTTCGGTTATACCTCCGACTTCGAAGATACGCTCTACGAAATCGGTGACTTCAACCGCTGGTAACCGGCAAAAAGAAACAAGAAAGATGTACCCGACCCGGTCGGGCACATCTTTCTTGATTTAAACGACACCTCTTATCGGAACACCGGCATTCGAAATACACTTTATATTCTACATGTTTTAGCGACACGTCGCATTATTATTTTTCATTCCATTAAAAACCGGGACGGGATGATACCCGACCCAAGAAAGACACAACACATGAACAGAAAACTGATCCTCCCTTTGGCTCTCTGTGCCGTATTCGGTCTCGGAGCTGAAAATCAAGTCTCGGAAGTGTGGAGTCCGGATGCAAGTGCCACGCAATATCGGAATCCCATTATCTATGCCGATTATTCCGACCCCGACGCCATCCGCGTGGGCGACGATTACTACATGACTTCATCCAGTTTCAACTGCATTCCCGGCTTGCAGATCCTCCACTCCAAAGACCTCATTCATTGGGAACTGATAGGAGCTGCCATTCCCGAAGCATTGGAACCGCGCGAAAGATATGACACCGTGCAACACGGCGGCGGCGTATGGGCTCCCTGTATCCGTTACCACAACGGTGAGTTCTACATCTTCTGGGGTGATCCCGACGTAGGTATCTTCATGGTAAAAGCCAAAGACCCGCGCGGACCGTGGACAGCCCCGCATCTGGTGAAAGCCGCCAAAGGTATTATCGACACATCGCCGCTTTGGGACGAAGACGGCAGAGTGTATCTGTCGCACGGCTATGCCGGCAGCCGCGCCGAATTGAAAAGTATTCTGGCAGTCTGCGAATTGAACAGCGACGCAACCGAAGTGATCTCCGACTCCCGCATCGTATTCGACGGACATGAGAAACACGAAACGGTCGAGGGAACGAAATTTCACAAATACAACGGTTACTATTACATTTTGTGCCCCGCCGGAGGTGTACCGACCGGATGGCAGTTGGCTCTCCGTTCGAAAACTCCGTACGGACCGTACGAAGACCGCATCGTTATGGCACAAGGAAAAAGTCCGATCAACGGACCGCATCAGGGCGCATGGATCGACACCCCCGAAGGTGAAAATTGGTTTATGCACTTTCAGGATGTAGGTGAATACGGACGTATCATCCACCTGCAACCGATGGTATGGAAAGACGGTTGGCCCGTGATCGGAGAAGACAAAGACGGCGACGGATGCGGCGACCCCGTATTGAAATGGAAAAAACCGATTGCCGGAAACTTCGAAGCCAAAACGCCTGCCGAAAGCGACGAGTTCGACAACATCCAACTCGGTTTGCAATGGCAATGGCATGCCAACTACAACCCGAAATGGATTTTCTGCGACGCAGCGAACAGCCGCATCCGCCTCTACTCATATCCCGTACCGGAAGACTACAAGAGCATGTGGGACGTATCGAACCTGCTGTTGCAAAAAACTCCGTCGAACGCATTTACCGCTACCACCAAAATCGACTTCAAACCGATCGCCAAATACAAAGGCGAACGCACAGGCTTGATCGTCATGGGACGCAACTACGGCGGACTGTTCGTTGAAAACACCGACGAGGGACTGGTACTTTCGCAAGTAGAATGCGCCAAAGCCGATAAAGGAAAGACGGAAAAAGTAAACGCCTCGGTAAAATTGACTAACGGAGAAGTTTATTTGCGTGTAGTATTCGACAAGAAAGCTCAATGCAAATTCTATTACAGTCTGGACGGCAAGAAGTTCAGCCCGCTCGGCACAACTTTCCAATCGCGTGAAGGTCAATGGATCGGCGCAAAAGTCGGTCTGTTCTGCACCCGCCCGCACTTGAAAAGCAACGACGGCGGATGGGTAGATGTAGACTGGTTCCGCATCACGAAGAAATAATTCGCATCGAATCCTATCGAATCGGGCAATCTTGTATGGGTTGCCCGATTCTTTTTTCTGTATACAGCAACCACTCCTATCTGAAAAAATCGTATCTATTTACTCCATCCGATTGCCGATAACCCTATTTTACCTATCTTTGTAGAAGACAAGCGGCATCTCGGCATAGCCATATCAAACAAGTTTGATATCTCTGCTCTCGATTTGCATTATCTTTGTAGAAGACAAGCGGCATCTCGGCATAGCCATTCAAACGAGTTTGATGTCTCTGCTCTCGATTTGCATTATCTTTGTAAAAACGGTATCAACCGCTGTGCCCTATCGGGAAATGGCGGTATATCGGGGGGGGACAATGCCAACATGCCTGAACAAACAGCCCCTGCGGTTCGTTACGAATAGAATTACAGTATATAAAAACAATAAATAAAAACGACTCATTATGAAAAAGCTATTATGGATGTTCGTCCTGCTCTGCGGGTTGCTTCCGATTTCCTGCCAAGCCCAATCGGGACAGGAGAAAAAAGAGGAAATCAAAAACGGGACAGTGCATCTGACCCGCGACGAATTTTTGAAAAAGGTTGCCAACTATGAAAAGAATCCCGACCGATGGATATTCTTGGGCGACAAACCGTGTATTATCGACTTCTACGCAACATGGTGTGGTCCCTGCCGGCAGATAGCTCCCGTATTGGAAGAGCTTGCGCAGAAATATGCCGGACAGATCGACATCTATAAAATAGATGTGGATAAAGAGAAAGAACTTGCCGCTGCATTCGGTATCAGAAGCATCCCTACCCTGCTGTTCTGCCCCAAAGACGGACAACCCCAACTGGCACAAGGAGCATTGAGCAAAGCCGATTTCGAACGGGCTATACAAGAGGTTTTACTCAAAAAATAGTGTGCGTATGAAAATCGGTATCATTGTCGCCATGAGCGTGGAACTGGACTGCGTGAAAGGAACTTTATCGGATCTGCGGGAAGAAAACATAGACGGTTCCTTGTTTTACATCGGGCACATCGGCAATAAAGAGATCGTATTGACACAAAGCGGAATCGGCAAGGTATGCGCTGCCATACGCACGGTGGAAATGATCATGCACTATCGCCCCGATTATATTCTGAATACAGGTGTCGCCGGAGGAATAGATCCTGCGATGCGGGTAATGGATGTGGTAATCGGCGGCAATATCGTCTATCACGATGTATGGTGCGGCGAAGGCAATGAATACGGGCAGATACAGGGATTACCCGCCCGCTTCCATTCCGACCCGCAATTAGTGGAGAAAGCCATCGGAATAAAAAGCGACGTACGCATATACAGCGGATTGATTTGCAGCGGCGACAAATTCATCACCGCCCGTGAGGAATTGAACCGGATCAAAGCGGATTTTCCCGAAGGTATGGCTGTGGATATGGAGTCGGGTGCGATTGCCCAAGTTTGCCACATGAAAGGTATTCCATTCATCAGTTTCCGCATTATCAGCGATACGCCGGGAGTGGATGAGCATTTCGTACAATATACCAACTTCTGGCACGATGCTCCGCAAAAGACCTACAACATACTGAAACAATTGCTGGAAGTGCTTTAAGGATAAACAGAAAAACCGGATTGCCTTTCGGTAAGCAGTAAGCATATCGGGCTATGCCGTATAGCCCCGTAAGAAAACAAACAAAAACAAGAATATGAAAAAGATTCCAAGTTTCAATATCGACCACCTGCATTTGTTGCGCGGTATTTATGTTTCGCGAAAAGATTATATGGGCGACCATGTCGTCACTACGTTCGACATCCGCATGAAAGAGCCGAACCGTGAACCGGCTTTGGGCTACGGGGCTTTGCATACGATCGAACATCTGGCTGCCACATTCCTGCGCAACCACCCGGTATGGGGCGACAAGATCGTATTCTGGGGTCCGATGGGTTGCTGCACCGGCAACTACTTTCTGATGCAGGGCGACCTGACTTCTGCCGATATTGTGGAGCTGATGCGCGAAACATTCCGTTTCATCCGCGATTTCGAAGGAGAAGTGCCCGGTGTCGCACCGCGCGACTGCGGGAATTATCTGCTGCACGACCTGCCTATGGCTAAATGGGAAGCAGACAAATATCTACGGGAAGTATTGGATGTCATTCGGGAGGAAAACCTGAACTATCCGGTGCAAGGATAACACGAGCCGAATGCAGCACCTTTTCCCGTTCGGACATGCCGCGACGGGAAAAGGTGCCTGAAAATATATTCACTAACCGATCTGTCTATGAAAAAAATCAAACTGTCTCTGCTTTGGCAAGTACTTATCGCCGTTGCAGCCGGTGTCCTGTTCGGACAATTCCTTCCTGCCCCAATAGCCCGGGTATTCGTTACCTTCAACGGTCTGTTCGGTAATTTTCTGACATTCGCCATTCCTCTTATCATTATCGGGCTGGTAGTACCGGCTATCGCCGATCTGGGAAAAGGGGCAGGCAAACTATTGGCTATTACCGCCCTGATCGCCTATCTTTTCACCATATCTTCGGGCTTCTTCACATTGCTTTGCGGAGAAATGATTTTTCCCTCTATCATCGTCAGCGGATCGGCAGAAGCAATTACACACCCGGGCGATATGGCTCTGACACCATTCTTTACGGTAGCCATGCCTGCACCGGTCGATATTATGACCGCCCTGCTGCTTTCGTTCTGCGTCGGATTGGGACTGTCGGTTATTCACGGCGACACTCTGAAACGGGCGGCTTCCGATTTCCGTGACATCATCACCCTGCTTATCGCCAAAGTGATCATACCGCTACTGCCCCTGCATATATTCGGCATTTTCTTGAATATGACCGTTACGGGACAGGTTCTCTCTATCATCACCGTATTTTTGAAAATCATCGTTATCATATTCATCCTGCATATCGTGCTGCTGCTCATCCAATTCACCATAGCCGGTGCGGTAAGCAGGAAGAACCCGTTACGGCTGTTGAAAAATATGATGCCGGCTTATGCAACGGCACTCGGTACGCAATCGTCTGCCGCTACCATTCCGGTAACGCTGGCTCAAACCATCAAAAACGGAGTATCGCAAAATATCGCCACGTTCGTTATTCCGCTTTGCGCTACCATACATCTGTCGGGCAGCACCATGAAAATCGTGGCGTGTTCGATGGCGGTGTTGCTGATGGGCGGTATGCCGATCGACCTGACCGATTACAGCGGATTCATATTGATGCTGGGCATTACGATGGTTGCCGCACCCGGTGTCCCCGGCGGTGCCATCATGGCAGCCCTCGGTCTGTTGGAGGGAATGTTAGGATTCGACGAAACGGCGCAAGCATTGATGATCGCCTTATACATAGCTATGGACAGTTTCGGGACAGCCTGCAACGTCACCGGCGACTGTGCGATCGCATTGGTAGTAGACCGCATCGCATCCGGAAAGGATAAACAGATTTCGCCCGATAAGAAATAATATACGGGCGGGATACAGCCTCTTGCGGCTTCTCGTCGGAACCCGAAGCCGCAAAAAGGGTACTGCTTATACAAAACAAAGGCTACAACCGATTCTGGATGCAGCCTTTGTTTTATTTTTTGTCCGCCGTTATTTCAAGCGAGCCAATACTTCTTTGATCCGGCGTAATGCCTCTACCAAATTGGCATCGGATGTCGCATACGAGAAGCGCAAATATTCGGGAGCACCGAAAGCATCGCCTGCCACGGTAGCCACATGTCCTACTTCCAATATGTACATCGCCAAATCCGACGAATTTTCAATCCGGCGGTTACCGTCGCTCTTACCGAAATAAGCACTTACTTCGGGGAAAAGATAGAATGCGCCTTCGGGTTCATTGACACCGAATCCGGGAATTTCTTTTGCCAGTTTCACCACCAGATCGCGACGGCGCTCGAATGCCGAGCGCATGACTTCCACACATGTCTGATCGCCGTTGAATGCAGCGACCGATGCTTTTTGTGCGATAGATGACGGTCCGGACGTATATTGTCCCTGCAACTTGTTGCAGGCTTTGGCAATCCACAGCGGCGCGGCAATGAAACCGATACGCCAACCGGTCATGGCATAGCCTTTGGAAACCCCGTTGATGATAACCACCCGGTCGCGAAGTTCTTCGAATTGAGCGATACTTTGATGAGCACCCACATAATTGATGTGTTCATATATCTCATCGGCAATCACCAGTATCTCCGGATGACGGAGCAGGACATCGGCAAGCCCCCGCAACTCTTCACGGCTATATACGCTACCGGTCGGGTTGGACGGAGAACAGAGTATCAACAATTTGGTACGCGGCGTAATGGCAGCTTCGAGCTGTTCGGGCGTGATCTTGAAATTTTGTTCGATGCCGGCAGGTACTATCACATTCGTGCCTTCCGCCAGCTTGACCATCTCGACATAGCTGACCCAATAAGGTGCGGGAATGATCACCTCATCGCCCGGATTTACCAGACTCAATACGGCATTGCAGATCGACTGCTTCGCTCCGTTCGATACTACGATCTGTTCGGGCGTGAACTCCAATCCGTTTTCCCGTTGGAGCTTTCCGCAAATCGCTTTCCGCAAATCGAGGTAGCCCGGCACGGGCGAATAGAACGAGAAATTATCGTCAATCGCTTTTTTAGCCGCTTCTTTAATGTGTTCGGGTGTCGTAAAATCGGGTTCACCCACACTCAAATTAATCACATCGACCCCCTGAGCCTTCAATTCATTACTTTTCTGAGACATAGCCAGCGTCTGCGAAGGTGCGAGAGCGGCTAAACGATTGGACACTTGGTTCATTATTGTCTTGTTTTGATTTGTTTTCCTCGGACGGGAATCGTCTCATTCCTAACACCTTACCCAATCATATCGGGCAAAGCGTCAAGACCGGCGCAACGTCGTCCGTTCTTCGGGCAAAGATAACCAAAGCGGATTTCAAAAACAAATTTATCGGAGGGTTCGGGAAGAAATAATATTCCCGGAACGAACGGCGACAGATACCGACGGAAGATGTCCGGAATCAATACATGTCGTACGTGACGGAGAGTACCTGGAACTCGGTCCGCCGGTTCAGCTGATTGGCAATCTCCTGATCGGCAGGCGGCAATGCCAGAATGTATTCCTCCGACAACACATCGCCCTCCTTAAACTGGGGATAACGTGCCGCTACCGACTTCGTTATGACCTTCGGACGGCTTTTGCCATAGCCCTTCGGGGTAAGACGATCGGATGCGATACCGCACGAAATCAAATAATCGACTACCGAACGGGCACGTCGCTCGGAAAGATTCAGGTTGTAGCTTTCCGAACCTTTCATGTCGGTGTGAGCCTGCAATTCGATCGTCACGTTCGGATTGTCATTGAGCATCTTCACCAGATCGGCAAGTTCTGTTTTCGAACTTTCGGTGAGCACGGCACTGTTAAATTCGTAGAATATGTATTCGATCAGGATCGGCTTGGTGATGGACGAAAGGGTGAAATCCACACCATACTCCGCATCTTCCTCTTCCGATCCGGAGACAAATTCCTGCTTCGCATTGAGATAACCACGGCACCCCGCCATCATCACGTAATGTACGCCCTTGTCGAGGCGGAAACGGAACGAACCGTCTTTCCGGGCAATCTCTTTCTGATTCGAACCGTCGTTGCCGACAATACGTATGACGGCATCGGGCACAGGCTCTCCATCCTTGTCGATCACCGAGCCGCTGATCCAGATTTTCAGCATCGGCAGTTCAAAACTGTATATATCGTCGTACCCCTTGCCGTTGTTGCGGTTGGAACTGAAAAAGCCGCTTTCGTCCGGGCCGAACGTAATACCGAAATCGTCGCCGGCAGAATTGATCGGTGCCATCAGATTCTCGATGTTCCATACACCCAGCTCGCTTTGCGTAGCTTTGAATATATCCAGTCCGCCCATACCGGGGTGACCGTCGGATGAAAAATAGAGCGTGCCGTTGTCGCGTACATAGGGAAACATCTCGTCGCCGGGAGTATTGATCTGTACCCCGAGATTCTCCAACGAACCTTCCCGGTCGATCAACGAAATGCGCCACAAATCTTTGCCGCCATATCCGCCGGGCATATCGGAACAGAAATAGAGGTATTTGCCGTCGGGCGATACCGCCGGATGCCCCAAAGCCGACAGGGTATCGGCAATGATTTCATATTTTACCGGCGCACTCCATTTGGCACCGGAGCGTTGCGAGGTCAATATCTCTACCGACGAATCTTTATTCGGTTCGATCTTCGCACGGGTAATATACATCGTGGTTCCGTCGGGGCTGAAACTGATCACGCCCTCGTCCGCCTCGCTGTTCAATTCGCCTTCGGCGAGTTCGGGTTTCTGCCACTGACCTTTTTCGTTTTTCTTGGAGAAAAAAATGTCGCTGTTCTTCGTACCGGTAATCCCGTTCTTATTCTTTCCGGTTGCCTTTTCGGTAGAGGATGTAAAATAGAGCTGGTCGAAATCCGCACCCAGATACATCGGGGCGAAATCGCTCCGGTTCGAATTGAATATCGCCGCTTTCTTCACGACATACCGTGTCGGATTTTTCTTCCAGACGGGCGCAGCTTCACAGCCCCGCAATCCGGCACGGGCTATCGAACTGTTCGGGTCTTTTTCCAAAAACAGCTGGTAGTTTTTAGCAGCCTGAGCATATTTCCCTTCCGCATGCAGACTGCGGGCGAGATAAAAATATGCCATACTGTCGGGATAGTGGTAACGGATCGCATTCTGATAAGAAGCCGAAGCCCGTGCATTCATATTGATGCGACGGTAGCAGGTAGCCATTTTATAGGCGATTACGCCCCGCAACGGGCGTTCTTTCTTGGAGCGGGTCTTGGCATACACCTTCCGATAAGTCTGCGCCGCATCGTAATATTCGCCACGCGCATACTGCTCGTTCGCCGTACTCAGTTTCGCACCGGAACAAGCAGAACAAACCGCCAGCAACAACAAGGCATATATCAGTAACTTCGTCTGTCTCATATATCGGAAGACGGCTTTCGAAATAACAGCCGCCCGATTATAATACGGATTTTACGCCGTTTTATTGTCCTACGGCAACAGCAACGAACTGTCGCCATAGCTCAAAAAGCGGAAATCGTGCGCCAACGCATAATCGTAAATTTCGTGCCAGCGTCCATCGACAAACGCCGATACGAGCAGCAGCAATGTACTTTGCGGCTGATGAAAGTTCGTAACGATGCCCCGCACCACCCGATAGCGGTATCCCGGGGCTATCATGATCTGTGTAGAGGCTACCAACCGGGCTGCACCCTGCCGATCGAGGTAAGCAAGTATATTCTCCAACGCTTTCGGTGTAGGAATCTCATCGGCTTCGCGATACGGCTGCCATTGCCCTACATGCAACATTTCGGGCGACGGATCGGGACAATGCTCCAACATCCTGCCTATATAGTAAAGGCTTTCCAACGTACGCACCGAAGTCGTGCCGACGGCAACAACCCGGCGGTCGGTATGCGCCAGCGTTTCTATGACACTCCGATCGACGGATATGTATTCGGTGTGCATCTCATGTCCTTCGAGCGTCTCGCTCTTTACGGGCTTGAACGTACCAGCCCCGACATGCAACGTCAGTTCCAGACGGGGAATCCCGCGTGCAGCAAGGGCTGCCAGCACTTCCGGCGTAAAATGCAAACCGGCGGTAGGTGCAGCCACCGAACCTTCTATCTTGGAATATACCGTCTGGTAGGTCTCTTTATCGCTCTCCTGCGTTTCCCGGTTCAGATACGGAGGTATCGGCAATTCGCCTGCGGCATCGAGCAAGGCGGCAAACGCGACATCCCGGTTATCCCACGAGAAAATGATCTCGTGCGCATTGCCGTGCGCCGCACCGCGCCGTACCGTCAGCACCACCTGTCTGCCCTCGACGTCCACCGTACGGGAGAGCTCGCCCTCTTTCCATTTTTTCAGATTTCCGACTAAGCAAAGCCAACTGCACGAACCGGCTGACTGGAACGAAAGCTGGTAATCGTGCGGTACAAGCGGTTCCAAACAAAAGATTTCGATCTGTGCCCCGGTGGATTTCCTGAAATGCAACCGGGCTTGTATCACTTTCGTATTATTGAATACCAGCAACGAATCGGCAGGCAGGCAATCGGGCAGATCGCGGAAGTGACGCTCGCCGATATTTCCTTGTTTATAGATCAACAGTTTCGAAGCATCGCGCCGCTCCAAAGGGTATTTGGCAATCCGTTCATCGGGCAACGGATAATTAAAGTCTTCTATACGAATATCTTCTGTTTTTTGCATAATCGGTTTTGAATATTGTACAAAAATAAGCAACTTTGTCGAATTGTTTCCGGTGTCGGGCAGAAAGATTTTACGAACGGACGAATCGTCCGCAGCTCGCCCCGGAACAAATATTTAATAAAATCTGTGTCTATGTTACAAATAGGTGATAAAGTACGCTACCTCAATGCCGTAGGCGGCGGTGTAGTAGTGAAGATAGAGAAAGATCTCGCGTATGTGGATGAAGACGGTTTTGAAACGCCCGTACTTATCCGCGAATGTGTAGTGGTAGAACCGGCAAATCCCGCCGTTGAAAAAGCGCAGAAGAGTCCGAAATCGAACGTTATCGCTTCCACTCCGTTCAAACCGCAACCGGAAACGCCGGCACAGCCGGAACCGAAACCCGAGGAGACTCCCGACGGCGACCGGATGAACGTCGTGCTGGCATTCGTTCCCGAGGAGGAAAAACATCTGAATACGACGCGGTTCGACAGTTATTTGGTAAACGACAGCAATTACTATATCTATTTTACCTACCTGAGCCGCGACGAAGAGGGTTGGCGCACACGGTACGCCGGTATCGTGGAACCGAATATCCAATTGCATCTCGAAGAGTTCGGACAGGACGAAGTGAACAGTCTGGAACGCATCTGCATCCAGTACATCGCTTTCAAGAAAGACAAGCATTTCGCACTGAAAAGTCCGGTAGCGGTAGAACACCGCATCGATCCGGTCAAGTTCTACAAGTTGCACAGCTTCCGCGAAAACCTTTATTTCGACGAACCGGCAATGGTACTCGACATCGTGAAGAACGACATCCCCGTGCGTCCGCTCGTTGTAGATGCGTCGGATCTCGAACGGGCAATGAAAGCGAAAAAAGCTGCCGACACCCCCGACCGGAAACCGGTAGTGAAACGCGAACCGGCATCGGGATTGCTGGAAGTAGACCTGCATATTCACGAACTTCTCGATTCCACGACAGGACTCAGCAATGCGGACATGCTGAACTATCAACTGAAACGTTTCCGCGAAGTGCTCGAAGAGAACAAGCGGTTCAAAGGGAAGAAGATCGTATTCATCCACGGAAAGGGCGAAGGGGTTTTGCGTAATGCCATTATCAACGAACTGCGCAGCAAATACAAATCCTATACCTATCAGGACGCTTCGTTCCGGGAATACGGATTCGGCGCCACGATGGTGACAATACACTGAACCGGTACGGACCGCGACCGGCCGTTTTAAACGACGCGGCGTGACGCATCGAGAAAATGATATTCGGATTTACCCGATATATCGCTCCGATGCGTCACGCCGCGTTTTCCGTATGCACCCGATCAGAACGGGCGACCGCCGCCACGGGGACCTCCATGCGGCGGACCGTAAGGACGGGAGAAATTGCTGGGTTCGGGCTGCTTGCCGCCGAACGTATTGAAACGATAGGTGAATGTGATCATCCCGTAGCTCGGCAAGGTGTTGTATGCCACGTCCTGAATATAGTTACCGGTCACCGTACGTTGCACATTGCTGCGCTGTTGCAGTATATCGTAATATTTCAGCATGATCGTCGCATTCTTCCCTTTCAGGAACTGGTACGAAATCTGGGCATTCCACAGCCATTGCTGCGTGTCGTAACCGGCTGAATAACCGGCTGTACCCCGATAATTGAGATCGGTGCCGATGGTGATATTGTAAGGCAGGTAGCCCGACAGATTCACCGTCCCGCCGTAGGTATGGGTCGTACGCAAACTCTTTTGAATGGAACTGTTCGTCACCATGCACTGGTATGTGCCCCGGAGTTCGGCATCGAAATAGGTGCTGCGGAAAGCGATGCCCAGATTCTCGATTGCCCGGAAGTTGCCGGTCTCGACCTCTATCCCGTTGTTGAAACCGATATTATGATCGTAGCTCAACCGGGTGAACGAGTTCAACTGCCACCGTTTGTCGCGGAACGGAGTAGTGATCATATACATACCGGCTACGTTCCACACGCCGTTCACGTTGGCATACGTGGTCGTGTCGCCCGCCGCCGAAGAGGTGGTTTTGGAAACGATGCTGTTGAAAGTATAGTTGGCATTCAACGAAGCCATCATCGACCGTTGCGACTTTTCGTCGTAGTCGTTGAAACGGGCACGGAGCGAGTTTCTGAAAGCCGGTTTAAGGTTGGCATTACCGATCGTCACTTTCAACGGATTCGAAATGTCGGCAACCGGCTGCATCTGCGCCATAGTCGGCTGGTCGGTACGTCCGCGATAGTCGATACGTATCGAACGCTGTTTTCCGACCTTGTAGCGGTAACGCAGATACGGAGCCATATTGAATACCGTATAACGGGGGATGCTGCCTTCCGATTTCAGCAGGTTCTTCGATTCGCTGGTCAAAGGTTCGAATGCCAGTCCGACATCGGCTGTGTATTTCGGCTGCACCTTTTTATAACCGACCTGTACCCGGTGTTGCAATTTCGTGTTGCGGAAACTGTTGCTGTAATCGTTGTTGAATGCCAGAGAATCCGCACCCGCCATATCGGGAAGCACATCGTAGGTATATTTATCGGAGTTGCTTCCGGTATAATTGAAACGGTAGGCAACCGTCAGGAAGTTTCCTTTTTTCACGTCGCCCAACGGCTCGGTGAACGTGATACGCGCCGAAGCGGTATTGTTCCACACCCGGTCGTCCGATTCCTGATCCAAATCTATCTCTGTCGTATCGCGGCGTATCAGATCGTAAATGCGGTTGAAGCTACGGCTATACCCGTCCTCGTCGGTATTGTTGAATTTATACCGGGCAAAGATACTGAACGACCTGCCGGGTTTGGAACGGAAACGGCGATTGTAGATCAGCTCGCCCGTCAGATCGTAATACACGCCTTTGCTGTATGTATCGTTCCGGCTGTAATTCACCGGCGTACGGTTCGGATCGCCTGCCAACGTAGAGTCGATAGACGACTGTGTGGAGCGGTTGTACGACACATTGAAGCGCGGACGGAAGTCGAGTGTGTTGAGTGAATCGACTTTCCATTCGAGCCGGAAATTACCCATCACATTATGCCCTTCGTCGATACTTTTCGTATTGGAATGATAATACGAGGTACTGTCCTGAAAGAGGTTTTGCCGTTCGCTGTTCCGACGGTTGTCGCGTTTGGCGTAGTTGTACATCAAATCGCCGCCGACCCGAAACTCTTCGCCCTTTCCCACATTGAAGTTTCCGCCCAAATTGTGCGAAGTGTTCACGCCGTTCATTCCTCCGAAACGCCGGAAGCGCTGACCGCCCTGATCGGTAAATCCCATGTTGTTGGTATTGTTCGATCCTGCCAGTATCGTGTATTGATTGTCGCCGACAAAATTGTTTACCATCGCACTGGCTTCGTAGCGGTTGTGCAATCCGTATCCACCCATCACGTTGCCGAACCAACCCCGCTTCATTCCCTTTTTCACCGTAAGGTTGATAACGGTTTCTTCCTCGCCGTCGTCCACCCCCGTCAGCCGGGCAAGATCGGATTTGCGGTCGATCACCTGCAACTTCTCCACCATCTCCACCGGCAGATTCTTCGTCGCCACTTTCGGGTCGTCGCCGAAAAACTCCTTGCCGTCGATCAATATCTTCGTCACCTCTTTGCCCCCGGCTGTAATCTTGCCGTCGCTGTCCACTTCCACCCCGGGAAGTTTCTTGATAAGGTCTTCGACCACGGCACTGGGCTGGGTCTTATACGAATCGGCATTGAACTCGATCGTGTCTTCTTTCACCACGACCTCCGCCTTTTTGCCCATCACGACCGCTTCTTCCAAAAGGATAGAACCCGACTCCATGAGAATGACACCGACATCGCGCTTGGGCGTCGCCGCCGAAGTACGCACCGGCACATATCGGGTGTTATAACCCAAGAAAGAAAAAGCAAGGAGATAATTGCCCGATTTGGAGGCATTGAGCGTAAAAGCCCCGTTCATATTGCTCGATACGCCGGCAACATAAGAACTGTCTTTTGCCGCCAGCATCCGCACGCTGACCATCGGCAACGGCTGATTATCCGTTTTATCTTTTACAATGCCTGTGACCGTGACTTGTGCATTCACCCACAAACATGACAGCAGAAGAGCCGCAACGGCTCCGATTCGATTCAATCTCATTTCAAATTCAGTTGTTCTATCGCTCCGCCATTTCGTCGGCGAAGACAATAAATACGACCGATCAAACCCGAAAAAGTTTAATCGGCACGAAAAAAAAACTTATAACCCGATCGGTTTTAAAGCGATACAAAGTTAATAAAATCCTGTCAGAGATAAAATGAACATATCATTTTTGTTCCGGATACATCGCCGTGTAGTTGTTTTGTATTACCTTTGCAAAATCATACATAAAAAAACCGAAAACTCGATGAAAGATTTTCTTAAAATACTGAGACGTTTCGTCCCCCCTTATAAATATTATCTGATTCTCAATATCCTGTTCAACATACTGGCAGCCGTACTCACCATATTTTCTTTCGCCGTCATTATCCCGATACTCGAAATCCTGTTCAAAATCAACGAACAGACTTATGTCTATATGGAATGGGGATCGGCTTCGATGAAAGAGGTCGCCGTAAACAATTTCAATTACTTCTTCTCGCGAATGATCGAATTGCACGGAGCCGGATTCACCTTGCTGATATTGGGTGTTCTGCTCATTGTCATGACTTTCTTGAAAACCGGTGTCAGCTACCTCAGCTCCTACTTCATGATTCCGATCCGTTCGGGAGTCGTACGCGACATACGTAATTTCGTTTACCAAAAAATCGTAGGATTGCCTATCGGGTTCTTCACCAACGAACGGAAGGGTGATGTCATCGCCCGTATGACGGGCGACGTGGCAGAAATCGAAAACTCGATCATGGCATCGCTCGATATGATCTTTAAAAATCCGATCATGATTATCGTCTGTCTGGCAACTATGCTGACGATCAGTTGGGAACTGACCCTGTTCGTGCTCCTGCTCTTGCCGTCGGCAGGATATATCATGGGCAAGGTGGGGAAAAAGCTGAAACGGAAATCGCTCGAAGGGCAAAACCAATGGGGCGTACTGATGTCGATCATCGAAGAGACGTTAAGCGGTCTGCGCATCATCAAGGCATTCAATGCCGAGAATAAAATGATCGGACGCTTCGGTGCCAACAACCAGCGTTTCTTCCGTCTGACCAACCGCATCAGTCGCCGTCAGGCTCTGGCACACCCGATGAGCGAGTTTTTGGGGACTGTCACCATCGCTATCGTGCTTTGGTTCGGAGGCAGCCTCATCCTGTCGGGCAACAGTACGATCAGCGCGGCATCGTTCATCTACTATTTAGTAATCTTTTACAGCATCATCAATCCGGCGAAAGATCTGTCGAAAGCCGCCTACTCGATACAGAAGGGGTTGGCATCCATGGAACGGGTAGACCTGATCCTTTCGGCTGAAAACCCGATCAAAAGTCCAAAGAATCCGAAGAGCCTCGATAAGGTTCGAAAGGGCATCGAGTATCGCGACGTATCGTTCAAATACAATACCGAATGGGTCGTCCGCCATGTAAACCTGACGATCAAACGGGGAGAAACAGTCGCCCTCGTCGGGCAATCGGGCTCGGGCAAATCGACAATGGCAGACCTGCTTCCCCGATTCTACGACGTGGATGAAGGCGGAATCTATATCGACGGTATCAACGTAAAAGAACTGAATGTCTGCGATCTGCGCGGGCTTATGGGCAATGTGAATCAGGAAGCCATTCTGTTCAACGATACGTTCTACAACAACATCACGTTCGGTGTGGAATCGGCAACCATGGAGCAGGTAATCGAAGCCGCCAAGATAGCCAATGCCCACGAATTCATCATGGCTACCGAACAAGGCTACGACACGAATATCGGCGACCGGGGCAGCCGCCTGTCGGGCGGACAGCGGCAACGTATCAGCATCGCCCGCGCCATACTCAAAAACCCGGCAATACTGATTCTCGACGAAGCTACCTCCGCCCTCGACACCGAGTCGGAACGGCTGGTACAGGAGGCATTGGAAAACCTGATGCGCAACCGCACGACGTTAGTGATCGCCCACCGGCTCTCCACGATCAAGGATGCCGACCTGATCTGCGTCATGCACGAAGGACGAATCGTAGAGCAAGGACAGCACAACGAACTGATCGCACTCAACGGATACTACAAGAAGCTGGTGGATATGCAAAAATTCTAATAGCCGGTGATCTGTTTTCAAGAAAAACATCTATTTTTGCATCCATGAAAAAACGGTTGGCACAGATATTGACTATCGTTCTCGTTGCAGGCTGGGCTGCCATTGCAGCGCAACTCAACGTGTCGCCCGTTTGCATCCCCTCCTCTATCGACGACGGGAACGGTGAAGTGTCCCAAGTTCACGACAGCCGCATTCCGCTCGACCGGCACGCGCTCTATCTGCTGTCGCCGATCAGCGAACCTTTGCAGATGACTGTCGAAGAGCAGTGCAACGTTCTCGCGCCTGTATTCCGCTCACTGCCCCGCAACTTCTCATTCTCCAAATATGCAACCGGAGTCGCACACACCAAGCATCACACGGTTTGCCTTCGGCGTATAGCCGTCGGGCACCGGCTGGCTTCGCGACAATATGCCGAAGGGCATTATCTCTATGCCCTGTGCCGGCTGCTGATTTAGCCTCTTTCTCCGGACAAACGGCGGAACTCCTCATGCGAACGACCGCCCCGTGTTTGTCCACTCATTTTCATTCATCTATATTCACCTCGATAGGCTCTGCATCTTCGATGCGGGACGTATCGTCATTACACACCATCCAAAAAGCGCAAGCCGAGAGCAGGAACGGTCAAGCAAGCACTCGAACCGTTGCCCCGAGGTGTAGCGTTTACAATGAAATTAAAAAAAATCATGGAAGAGACTAAAACAAATTTTAAAGCAAACACCGATATTACCGTAAAGAAAGAACTCTCATCGGCTGGTGTCGTCGCCATTATTATTGCTATCGTCGCATTCGTCATCGCCGCATGGGTAAACGATCCGCAATCGTCGTTGAAACTGTTCTGTTATGTAGCCGGAAGCATTGCCGCCTGCTACGGAATTATCAAACTCTGTGTCGGCAATAAAAAAACGGTTTGCGTGGCAACCGGAAAGACGTTGAAGAAACACGACATCATTTTCAAAAGTTCCGAAATCGCCCGATTACAGAAATACATGGAAGAGGGTGAGCTCGAAGCGATCGCCAAGCTGGAACGTGCCGAAGGCAATCAAGCCGGTGCCCGGTTGCGTATCCTGCTGACCGACGACCACAGTTTCGCCGTAGCCCAGATATTCGAATTCATCCCGTTCAACTACGAACCGGTGAGTGCGGAAGTCAGCTATACCGGCAACCAAGCCGAAGCTCTGGCAAAAATCATATCCTAAGGAGACCCTGAATCTCCGAAAGCAGGAGCGTATTCCGTTCGAAAAGGGACGGAATATGCTCCTGCTGCCGTTTCGGGCTGCCGGTATGCCAGCCGCTATTGAAAAAAAACAGTCTTCATTGGCAAAATATCCGATTTATATAATTACATTTGCAACGTATTGGTTCGGATCTCTCCTTTCGGGGAATCCGATTAAAAGGGAATCAGGTGCAAATCCTGAACAGTCCCGCTGCTGTAAGTTTCACACAACGTTGTAAGCAGAAACTCAATGCCACTGAATTTAATTCGGGAAGGCGCTTACAAACGGAAATAAGTCAGAAGACCTGCCGGTACTTATCATTACAATAGCTTTCGAGGAAAGAGCGTATTGGATCGAACAAAGAACCCGGCATCATTATTCACCGGTTATATTCTTTCATCATCCTGCCGATTTTGCATTCGGGGCTATTGGCTATATACCAAAAACAGTACCGAATGAGGATTCGATTACATATTATTTACTGCCTGCTTGCCGCCGGATATGCTGTAAACGCTTCTGCGCAAAACAAACTCGACTCCATACAGCAGTTGAATGAGATCGTCGTCACTGCCAACCGGTTCAACGAAGTGATCCCGTCGCAGAAACTTACCGGCAAAGAGCTGGAAAATCTGAACAGCCTTTCGGTAGCGGATGCCCTGCGATATTTTTCGGGCGTACAACTGAAAGATTACGGCGGCGTAGGAGGTATCAAAACCGTAAATATACGCAGCATGGGCACAAACCACATGGGTGTATATTACAACGGAATACAGTTGGGAAACGCACAAAACGGACAGGTGGACTTGGGGAAATACTCGTTGGAAAACATCGAGGAGATTTCGCTCTACAACGGTCAGAAAAGTGAAATTTTCCAGTCTGCCCGCGAATTCGGATCGGCAGGTTCAATCTATCTCACCACCAAACGCCCGATATTTGCCGACGGGAAAACCGCCAATCTGAAAGCCGGAATCAAAGCCGGATCGTTCGATTTGTTCAATCCGTCGATCCTGTTCGAATACAAACTGAGCGAGAACCTGAGTGCGACATTCAATGCCGAATGGATTTCGTCCAGCGGCAAATACAAATTCCGCTACCGGCGTGTAACCCCGTCGGGCGAACTGGCTTACGACACGACAGCTGTACGCCGGAACGGGGATATAGATGCCGTACGGTTCGAAGGCGGGCTGCAAGGGTATCTGCCGAAGGGCAAATGGAAAGCCTATCTCTACCACTACAATTCGGAACGGGGGGTGCCCGGTGCTATCGTAAACAACGTATGGAGGAGAGGCGAACGGTTGTGGGACCGCAACTCTTTTGCACAAGGCATGTTCGAATACGACATCACGTCCCGCCTGAGTACCAAAGTGAATCTGAAATATGCCTTCGATTACACCCGGTACGTCAATAACGACGACAAACTGATTCATGTAGACAACATCTACAAACAGCGCGAAGCATATATATCGTGGGCAAACAAATATACGATACTGCACGGCTGGGATATATCCGTCGCCTACGATTACCAATGGAACGGGCTGTCGCAATACATGTCGGTATCGCGGCACTCGCACTGGCTGTCGGCTGCCACTGCCTATGCCTTAGGAAATTGTTTTAAAGTGCAGGCTTCCGTTCTCGCCACGTTTATCGACGAAGAAGCCCGCGAGCGCGATAAAGCCCCCCGGAAAGAGAAAGTCACCCCCGCCCTGTTCTTGTCGTACAAACCTTTCAGAAAAGCCGATCTGGTGATTCGGGCATTCTTCAAACAAAGCTACCGGATGCCGACTTTCAACGACCTCTATTACACCGACATGGGCAACGCCTATCTGCGACCCGAATCTGCGACCCAATACAACGTCGGGATCTTGTACGACCTCGACCGGAACGACCGCACATTCTCCTTCTTCCGTATCGGTGCCGACCTATACTACAACCGGATGAAAGATAAGATCGTGGCTTATCCCAAAGGACAACAGTTCCGATGGACCATGCTCAACCTCGGACTGGTAGACATCCGCGGGGTCGATGCACAAGCCATGACCACCCTGCGTCTCCCCTACCGCATAGAACTTACCGCCAAACTGCAATATACCTATCAGGAAGCGATCGACATCACCAGTCCGTCCGACAACTACTACCGGCATCAGATTCCCTACATCCCATGGCACAGCGGTTCGGCAGTCGTCATGCTCGGTTGGCGGGGATGGGGCCTGAATTACAGTTTCATTTATGTCGGTTACCGATACAACCAGCAGGAGAATATCCGCTACAACTATACGCAACCGTGGTACACAAGCGATATTTCGTTGGTAAAAAGTTTCAAGATAAAAAAGGTACGCCTCAAAGCGACAGTCGAAGTAAACAACCTGCTCAGTCAGGACTACGATGTGATCCTCAACTATCCGATGCCGAAACGGAACTACCGGGCTGGACTTAGCGTAGAAATCTAACCGCATTGCCATGAAAAGAATTTTCAGCATATTATTCCCGTTGTTCCTCTCAGGGCTTCTCCTCTTGCCGGCTTGCCGGGAAGACGAACTGGTCGTACCTACCGAATACGAACTGTTGCCGATGCCGATACGCAGCGAAGCCGATTTCGCAGCAGACGAACCGATCGGCATGTATCTGCTCAACGAAGGCAATATGGGCAGCAACAAAGCCTCTATCGACTATGTAGATTTCGTAAACGGATACTACATACGCAGCCTGTACACCGAGCGGAACCCGAATGTGATCAAAGAGTTGGGCGACGTCGGGAACGATATACAGATATACGGGAACAAATTGTATGCCGTCATCAACTGCTCGCACAAAGTAGAAGTGATGGATGCCCGCACCTGCAAACGTATCGGGCAGATAGATATTCCCAACTGCCGCTACATTCGTTTCGCCCGCGGGAAAGCATACGTGTCGGCATACGTCGGACCGGTATCGATCGATCCGGATGCTCAGTTGGGTGCGGTATTCGAAGTGGATACGGCTACTCTGAAAATCACCGGCGAAGTTACAGTAGGCTACCAGCCCGACGAACTGGATATGCTCGGCGAATATATCTATGTTGCCAACTCGGGCGGCTACCGGGTGCCCAACTACGACTATACCGTTTCGGTCGTGGAACGTTACCGAATGAAACAGGTGCAAAAAATACCCGTAGGACTGAATCTGCATCGCCTGCGAGCCGACCGCTACGGACGGCTGTGGGTTTCGTCGCGCGGAGATTATGAAACCGTCCCTTCGCGGCTGCATGTGTTGAGCCGAAAAAACAATACATCGAAAGAGATGGTGGTAACCGACACGCTCGATATCCCCTGTTCGGAATTTACGATACAGGGCGACTCGCTCTATTTTTACAGCGTGGCATGGAACAACCAATCGGAAAACAACGACGTTTCCTACGGTATTATCGACATCCGCACCAAACAGCCTGTCACCGACAGCTTCATCACCGACGGCACACAGAAAGAGATCAAGATTCCTTACGGCATTGCCGTCAATCCGTACAACGGAGATCTATTCGTTACCGACGCCAAAAATTACGTTTCGAGCGGATCGCTTCACTGCTACGACCGAAACGGGAAAAAGAAATGGAGCGTGCGCACCGGCGACATTCCGGCTCACATGACATTCCTCTACAAAAATCCACAGCCATGAAACGACTCACAATACCGTCACTCATAATACCTGCACTTACCGCAATGCTTTGCATCGCCTGCCAATCCGAGACACCGATGGTGAATCTCGGTATCGACGAGGAATATGCCGTCGAGCGAATGAAAGCACTGGTACTGCATCCCGAATTCAACGGCGAGCAATATATCTGGTCTATGCCCGACCGGGCAGGCAACGACTCGGTGGTTTCGACCGAACGTGATTTCATATTCTGCTCGGCGACAACGGGCGAATACCGGATACGCCTGCAAATCGTAGACCGGGAAAATCCGTACACTCACGAAACCCGGATCGTCGTCTGGGAAGAGGATGTGGCGTACAGCCGCTACATCGACCGGGTATATGAGTACTGCCCCGCACCGGGACAATTCGTAAACACCATGCCTGAATACGAACCGGGCGACAGCTACGAAGATATGTTGCGCAAAGCGGAGGAGTCGATCTCCGGCACGAACGACGTCATGATCTCACTCGGTGCTTACGGGGGCTATGTGACCTTCGGATTCGACCATAGTGTCGTAAACGTAGCGGGAGCCTACGATTTCAAAATCTGGGGAAATGCCTTTTATGCCGCGGAGAATCCGAATCCCGACAACCCCAATTCCGGAGGCAGCAGCGAACCGGGCATCGTCATGGTATCGTTCGACCGCAACCGCAACGGCAAACCCGACGACACATGGTATGAACTGGCAGGCAGCGAATACCACAAACCGGAAACCCGGCATCGGTACGGCATCACCTATTATCGTCCCGATGAAACGAAACCGGCTACACCCGATCCGGAACTGTTCGCCGTTACCGACACCTCGTACATCCGCTTCACCGACAACGACGGGCACACGGGGTACGTCACCCGAAACGCCTATCACACGCAATGCTACTACCCGTTATGGGTAACGGACAATACGCTTTCGTTCTCGGGTACCAAGTTGGCGAACAATGCCATCGACGAAAGCGGCAACGGCAGCTACTACGTACTCTATGCCTACGACTGGGGGTATGCCGACAACCACCCGAACGAAGCGGACGAGAAAGCAAGTTTCAATATCGAATGGGCGGTGGATGCCGACGGGAATCCGGTTCATCTGCCCTGTATCGACTTCGTGCGGGTATATACCGGCGTCAGCCAGTCGTGCGGTTGGCTGGGTGAAACCTCGACCGAACTGTCGCGGGCGGAAGACCTGCACATTCCGATAGAACGAAACCGGACAAAGAATCAAAAACAACCATACTAAACCGATACGGATATGAAAAAAATCTTTACACACCTATTGCTACTGGCGGCTTTCGTATTTCCGTCCCGAGCCCAAGAGGCGGCGGACTATACGGACGGCGTATTCATCCTCAATGAGGACTGGTTCGGACACCAGAACAGTACGATCAATTTCCTTCGGACAAACGGCGAATGGGAGTACCGGATATTCCAAAAGGAGAATCCCGGAAAAGAACTCGGCTGTACCAGCCAATACGGCGAGATATTCGACGGGCGTATGTACATCATCTCCAAACAAGCCCGCGACATGGGGGCTTCGGTCACCGGAGGACGTATCACCGTATGCGATGCAAAGACATTACAATGTATCAAGCAACTCGAAACTATCGCCACCGATGAGAGCGGGAACTCCATCGCCGACGGACGTGCATTCATAGGTATTACTCCCGAAAAGGGATACATCTCCACCAGCAACGGCATCTACGTTTTCGACTTGAAAAATCTGGAAATAGGAAATCCTATTCCCGATACGGGAAACGACGGAGGCGGACTTTATTCCGCCCAATGCGGCACGATGCTGTACAACGGGAAATATGTTTTCGCCATACATCAGAAGAAAGGTCTTTTGATCATAGATGCCGAACAGGATCGGGTGTACCGGACGATCGCCGCCCCGACCGATACGGAAAACGGCACGGAAAAGCCCCGCGGATTCGGATCGATCGTACAGTCGAAAGACGGAAGCATGTGGCTTAGCGTTGCGGCAGACGTAAGCGGCAGAGGAGCCACAGTCGATTACTTCATGAAATTCAATCCGGAAACTTTCGATACGACCCGTGTAGAACTGCCTGCCGGGTACGGATTGCCGAGTTCGTGGTACGCTTGGACCGCCGACGCTTTTTGCGCCTCGAAACAGCAGAACAAACTCTATTGGAAAAAACAATCGGGCTGGTTTACAAACAGCGTCATCTGCTGCTACGACATCGACAAAGGTGTATGTTCGGAATTTTTCGATACCCAATCAATCGGCTGGTATCTCTATTGCGGTGCGGGCTTCCGGCTCCATCCCGAAACGGACGAACTGTATTGCTCGCTCTATTTAGACAATCTGAAACAGACCTATCTGACCCTCCGGCTCAGCAATACGGGAGAGATCAAGGGGCAATACGAAATGATCGACAACTATTGGTTTCCCGCCATGCCGATATTCCCGGCAACGGACAATACGGCACTCGACAACGTACGGAATACCGCATTCACGGTATATCCCAATCCGGCAACCGATTTCATCCATATAACGCTTCACGAAGCTTCTACGGTGGAACTCTTCGATCTGTCGGGCAAATGTGTATATCGCGACAGGCTTCCGGAAGGAACAACCCGCATATCGTTATCGACACTGCCATCAGGCATATACCTGTTAAAGGCAAACCATACTATTGAAAAAATCATCAAACCCTAAATTTTATTTTATGAACAAAAAATTTTTATTGACCTGTGCGACAGCCCTTCTGGCTATCGTCGGGATGAATGCCCAAGAAAAGGCATTCAGAATGCAAGGGCATGAACGCCCCGATATGGAACAACTGCGGAAAGCTCCCGCCCAATCGGCGGAAGAAGAAGCCGGAGAAGACAAGAATTTCTCGTTCGACGAGATAAAGTATTGGGTCGGAACGGGTGAAAACCGCGCCGCCCTCGTCATCGACTGGCACGACGAGAAACTGGATCACGCCATGGTATGGGGCTACCGTTGGGATGGCGAAGCTACCGGATACGATATGGTGGCTGCCGTTGCCAAAGCCGACCCGCGTTTTACGTTCCTGACCCACAGCACGAATCTGGGAAATACGGTTGCAGGTCTCGGTTACGACCTGAACGCATCGGGCGACATCCAGATTATTTTCACCGGTTCGGACGGTTCGGAGGAGATATACACTCCGGTAGACGGAATCGTAACGACAACGGCATACAACTATGACAATTGGAGCAACGCCGATGCAGAAGATTTGTGGCGCTCGGGGTGGTATTCGAACGGTTACTGGTCGTACCAAGTGAAAGAGTCGCAAGATGAAGACTTCTCTTACTCCGGATCGGGCGCATCCTCGCGTATCCTGTCGAACGGCAGTTGGGACGGATGGTCTTTTGCCGATTTTTCGGGCATGACCGGTTCTTTGCCCCGTGCACCTTACGAAGCAGCTCTTCCTGCCGAAGAACCCCAACCGGCGGACGAAAATGCTTACTGGGGACAAATGTACAAAAATGCGGAACACCAGTCGATCGTAGAACTCCCCCTCGCCCTGAGTGCAGAGAATATCTCCGTGAAATGGGAATACAATTTCGGCGGATATAGCGGACAACCGATCATCGTAGGCGACTACATGTACAATACAAGCGGCAAGAAAATCTACAAGATTTCGGTACACGACGGATCGCTGGATGCGTCGGGCGATATGGTCAGCTCGATCGGATTCTTCTCGATGATCGCTTATGGCGACGGTAAAATCTTCGTCACACTGGGCAGCGGTACGACACAGGCATTCGATGCAAATACGCTGGAATCGCTTTGGGTTGCCAAAGTAGAGGGCGGCGGACAACAGTTGTGCCCGGTAGTTTATCACGACAAACACATCTATACCGGAACATGGAACGGCGGTAGACCTGCTACCGGCAAATTCTATTGTCTTTCGACTACCGACGACGACCCGACGAGCAGCGACGAAGAGAAATCGCCCGTATGGACATCGGATAATGTCGGATTTTATTGGAGCGGCGGAACGATCGTCGGCGACTGTATCTTCTTTGGCGGCGACAACGGCATCATGCAATCGCGCAACCGATTGACAGGCGATTCGATAGACTCGTGGCAAATCGCTCCCGAATTGGAAACTTCGACTATCCGCAGCGGTACATCGTTCGACAAAAACACCGGACGTCTGTTCTTCACCGGCAAAGAGGCAAAGAAAATCTACTCTGTAAGAATCAATGAAGACGGTACGTTCGACAAAGCTTCGATCCTTTCGACCGATATAGCCGGGCAAGCTACGACTACGCCTACCGTGTACAACGGCCGCGTATATGCTACCTCGGGAACCATGACCAGCGGCGGTGGCCTCGACGTATTCGATGCCAACACATTGGAAAAACTGTATAGCGTCGATATGGGCGGCATCTCGCAATCGACCCCGGTGGTTTGCTCCGCTTTCGCTTCGGAAGAGAACCAGAATACGGTATATGTGTATGTTTGCCTCAACAACGCTACCGGTGCGGTAGTTTGTATCAAAGATTTCGAGGGCAACACCGAGCCGATCATTCAATATCAATGGACTGCTCCGAAAACACAATACTGTACGCACTCGATGGTCGTAGACCAATACGGAACCATGTATTATAAAAACGACTCGCGCGGATTCTGGGCTTTGAGCAGTGCATTCGATGCTACCGACGTAACTATCGACCAAACGGAAGTTTCGCTCAAAGTGGGAGAAACGACAAACCTGACCGCTACGGTAACACCCGATTTCGCCAGCGATAAAACAATCGTTTGGAGCTCTTCGGACGAAACGATCGCCACAGTCAGCGCCGATGGTGTCGTAACCGCCATAGCCGAAGGTGAGGCAACGATCACTGCCGCAACAGCCAATGGCGAACTCTCCGCAACATGTTTAGTGAAAGTTTCTACTCCAACGGGAATGGAAGTTCCGGCAATCGTAAAATCGGTTTATCCGAATCCTTGCCGCGAAACCCTGTTCATCGACAGCAACGAAAATACGACAGCATATATTTACAGCAAAGACGGTCGTCTCGTCCTTGTTCAGTCGTTGAACCCCGGCAAGAACGGATTGGATGTCAGCACGCTGAATGCCGGAGTATATGTGCTTCGCTGCGGAGATGAAATCTATAAGGTCATCAAACAATAAGCGTTCGTAGGGGGATTCGCCCCCATGTTTGAAAAAGGGGGTTGTGCCGAAGCAATTGCGGCACAATCCCCTTTTCTGTATCCATACCGATATACACGTCACTCTGTCTGCTCCGCCAAGCTCAAATAAATTTGGCTTTGCTCTCGGCTTGCACTATCTTTTCAGAACATAGGCGGCGCCTCCGCCAAGCTCAAATAAATTTGGCTTTGCTCTCGGCTTGCACTATCTTTGTAGAAGATACGCGGCATCTCGGCAAAAATCTCCAAACGAGTTTGAGTTTTCTGCTCTCGATTTGCTGTATCTTTGTACTCGACAAAAACAGACCCATGCCCGACAATACGCAAACGACACACGTTCCATTGAATTTCGATCTGCACCGCAAAGTGCGGGGGCGCGTGGCGTATGTCGAAGGCAACCGGTTGTATCTGATAGAGGAGAATGATATTACCGGTTCGCCGCGAGCCGTTGCCATCCGACAACAGGGCATCAACCGCGAATTCGACGAAACGATCGACCTGCTACGCGAAGGTAGCCGGATCAATCTGGTCGATGTGGCTGAATCGGACGGCGTTCTGATTCCGCGTTACCTGATTTTAGAACCCGACTATTTAGTAGATGTCAGCGCATTGGCTGATTGTTTCCAAGAATACGGCACTGCATGGCAACGGTATTTTTATTCCCGATTGAAACCGAAAGAGGTGACCGCACCGATCCTGCTCGGTAACGCCGCCAACCTGATGCTCGACGAATGGGTGAATACACCCGAGGAGGAAGAGGTTTCGTTCGAGAAGATCGTGCAGAAGTTCTTTACCACCTATCCGATCGAGCTGTCGGTATGTCCCGACATCAACCGGGATTTTTTTGCCGGTCTGTACACGCATTTCCAGAATTTACGACGGGTAGTACGCACGCAATTCGCCTCGATCGGCATCCGGTCGGGAGCCGGTCGTATCGAGCCTACTTTTATCTGCGAACCGCTGGGACTGCAAGGTAGGCTGGACTTTCTGCAAAGCGACGGAAAGCCGGTCGGCATCGAATTGAAATCGGGAAAGGCGGCTTACCCCGAACAGGATTACAGCCTTATCGCCCAAAGTCACCGGGCACAGTTTTCGCTGTACCAGCTGATGATACAGCTTATACTCGGTGTCCGCTTCAAAGAACTCGACTTCTACGTTTTGTATTCCCGATATACCGACGAAGCCGCCAACCTGCGTCTGTCGAAACCGCAATCGCGCTGGCTCCGCGAAATACTGAATGTACGGAATCATATCGTCGCCGCCGACCGGGACGCGGCAAACGGCGACGGCAATATGCTGTCGCAACTGACTGCCGACCGGATGATCGAACGCCCAAGCACGTTCACACAACGTTATATCGCACCCCAGATCGACCGGTTCAACCGGTATCTGCAACCGGGTCCGGGCAGAGAATATGACCGGCTCTATTTCGAACGCTTCTATACATTCGTTGTCCGGGAACATTTTCTGACGAAAACAGGCAAGGATTTTCCGGGCGAAACAACCGGTATCACTTCGCTTTGGCAAATGGATGAAGCGGAAAAGATTTCCGCCGGAGAAATGCTGAGCGGCATGAAGATCCGACACAACGGCGCGGCAAACGAAACGCCCGAGATCGTATTGTCCTGTACACAGGCGACCGACGGGACTGCTCCCAATTTCCGACCGGGCGACCGGATTATCCTTTACGAATGCAACCGACCGGGCGACAGCGTACAGAACCGCCAGCTGTTCAAGGGTACGATCGCTGTCCTCTCGTCGGACGAAATCACCATACGGTTGGGTGAACGGCAACGGAACACCGCTACCCTGCCCGCGGAAAGCCGGTATGCGATCGAACACGACTTTTTGGATGCGTCGTTCACACCCATGTACAAAGGGCTATACCAGCTGATGACGGCAGATGACCGCCGCCGGGGATTGTTGTTGAACTCGCCGGAATATCGTCCGGAAAGCGACCTTTCGGTCGGGCTGCACTATACGGACTACTCGCCCGAACTGGCACCGCTGCTCCGTCGGGCAATGCAAGCCCGCGATTTTTTCTTGCTGGTAGGACCTCCCGGCACCGGTAAAACCTCACACGCCCTGCGCGGTATGGTGCGCGAAGCAATCGCCTCGGGACTGACGGTTTTGTTGGTGGCTTTCACCAACCGGGCGGTCGATGAGATATGCGAGGTGCTGGAACAACTGGACGAGGCGGAAGATTATTTGCGTATCGGACATGAACTGTCGTGCGCTCCGGCTTTTCGGAAACGGATTCTGTCGAACGTGGTCAAAGAGTACCGTAGCCGCGACGAAGTGAAACGAAGAATGTCTGCCTGCCGCATCTATACGGCAACGTTGTCGTCGCTCTGTACCCGTACCGAAATTTTCGCACTCTGCCGTTTCGATCTGGCAATCATCGACGAAGCGTCGCAAATACTGGAACCGCAATTAGTCGGACTGCTGTCGGCTCAAACACCCGATAAGACAAACGCTATCGGGAAATTTATTCTGATCGGCGACCACAAACAACTGCCGGCTATCGTCCTGCAAAACGAAACGGAATCGAAAATATCGGTGCCGGAGCTGCAAGAACGAGGGTTCTCCGACTGCCGGATGTCTCTTTTCGAACGGATGTACCGCAACCACGAAGGAGACGATGCCGTGACCGGAATGTTATGCCGGCAATGGCGCATGCATCCGCTCATCGCCGATTTTCCCAACCGGGCGTTTTACGGAGGGGCACTAAACAACGGCAATGCTCCGCACCAGACGGAAGGGGTGTTGTTTCAGGTGTACGATACGACATCGGCTCGCGAAACCTTATTGGCAACACGCCGCACGGCGTTCATTCCGTCGAAAGTCGATGCGGACGATTGCGCCAAAACCAACAGGCACGAAGCAGTTGCCATAGCCGACTGCGTGTCGATCCTGCGAGAGTTGCATCGAAAAAACGGAATGCCGTTCGATACCGGCAAACAGATCGGTATCATCGCCCCGTTCCGGAATCAAATCGCCCTGATACGAAAAGAGTTGGAGAAGAGAGGATTGGAGACGGAGATACGGGTCGATACGGTGGAACGGTTTCAAGGATCGCAAAACGATATTATCCTCTATTCGGTATGCGCCAACAGCGAACGGCAGCTGGAATCCATCACCAACTGTTCGCGCGAAGGCAAAGTGCTCATCGACCGGAAACTGAATGTAGCTATGACCCGTGCACGCAAACAGCTGTTTGTCTTCGGATGCCCCGATATTCTCCGGTATCATCCGGTCTACCTCGCCATGATGGAACAGCTCAACCGATAAAATGCGGAGATAAAAAAAGAGATACGCCGACTTGAACCGGCATATCTCTACATATTCATTTGTTTATTGTCCGTTCGTTACTTTATCGAACCTTGTGTTTCCAATTTACGAAGTTGTGCATACAGCTCCTGACACATCGATCCGTTTCCCATCGCCCGATACCGCTCTATTTGGTATCTGATTCTTGCCATTTCTAATTCTTTGTTCATCATTTTTTCAGCTTTTTTGCTTTCCACCCGTTGTGAAAAGCGGTGTTCTTACTCTATTTTTATCGATGCAAAGATACGAATAATCTTTGGAAAAACATGTTTTATAACATAAAAATCATCGTTCATCCATTAATTTTTCTGAAAAGCGGCATCACCACCCACCAATTATATACCCATCTTTGTAGAACATAGGCGGAGCCTCCGCCAAGCTCAAATAAATTTGGCTTTGCCCTCGGCTTGCACTATCTTTTCAGAACATAGGCGGCGCCTCCGCTAAGCTCAAATAAATTTGGCTTTGCCCTCGGCTTGCACTATCTTTGCACTTATTTTGCAAACATTAAACAGAAAGATATGATTTCAGTAGACGGGCTCACAGTAGAGTTCGGCGGAACCACACTTTTTCAGGATATTTCATTTGTCATCAACGAGAAAGACCGCATTGCCCTGATGGGTAAAAACGGAGCGGGCAAATCGACACTGCTCAAAATTTTAGCCGGAGTACGGCAACCGACTCGCGGAAGCATCTCCGCCCCCAAAGATTCGGTCATCGCCTACCTGCCCCAACACCTTATGACCGAAAACAGCCGGTCGGTATTCGAGGAAACTTCGCAGGCATTCGCTCATCTGTTCGAAATGGAAGAGTGCATTAACCGCATGAACGAAGAACTTGCCACACGCACCGATTACGAATCGGAAAGTTACTACGCCCTCATCGAAGAAGTGGCAAGCCTAAGCGAAAAGTTCTATGCCATAGACATGACCCATTACGAAGAAGATGTAGAAAAGATTCTACTCGGACTCGGATTCAGCAGGGACGATTTCAACCGCCCTACAAGCGATTTTAGCGGCGGGTGGCGCATGCGTATCGAACTGGCGAAACTGCTGTTGCAACAACCCGATGTTCTGTTGCTCGACGAGCCCACGAACCACCTCGACATCGAGTCGATTCAATGGCTCGAAGATTTCCTGATCAACAGTTCCAAAGCGGTGATTGTCATCTCGCACGACCGAGCTTTCGTCGATCACATCACCACCCGGACGATAGAGGTTACCATGGGGCGCATATACGATTACAAAGTAAACTATTCGCAATATCTGCAACTGCGCAAGGAACGACGCGAGCAACAGCAACGGGCTTATGACGACCAGCAGAAAATGATTGCCGAAACCAAAGAGTTTATCGAACGTTTCAAAGGTACCTACTCCAAGACCCTGCAAGTGCAGTCGCGCGTGAAAATGTTGGAGAAACTCGAATTGATTGAAGTAGACGAAGAAGACACTTCGGCACTCCGCCTCCGGTTCCCGCCGTCGCCCCGTTCGGGCAACTATCCGGTTATCGCCGAAGGTGTCGGGAAATCTTACGGCGACCATACGGTATTCCGCAATGCGACATTCACGATCGAACGGGGTGAGAAAGTGGCATTCGTCGGGAAAAACGGTGAGGGTAAATCGACTCTCGTAAAATGTATTATGGGCGAAATAGATTTCGAGGGGTCGCTTACGTTGGGACACAACGTGCAGATCGGATACTTCGCCCAAAACCAAGCATCGCTGCTCGACGAAAATCTGACCGTATTCCAAACGATCGACGACGTAGCCAAAGGCGATATCCGTACCAAAATCCGCGATATTCTGGGGGCATTCATGTTCGGTGGAGAAGAATCTACCAAGAAAGTAAAGGTGCTGTCGGGAGGAGAACGTACCCGGTTGGCAATGATCAAACTGCTGCTCGAACCGGTAAACCTGCTGATTCTCGACGAGCCTACCAATCACCTCGACTTGAAAACCAAAGATATTCTGAAAGAGGCACTGAAAGCTTTCGACGGCACACTGATCGTGGTATCGCACGACCGCGACTTCTTAGACGGACTGGTTCATAAAGTATATGAATTCGGAAACCAACGGGTCACCGAACATCTCGAAACTATCTACGGATTCTTGGAGAAAAAGAAACTGGACAACCTGCGCGAACTGGAACGGTCGAAAAAATAACCGACCGTCCTGCCGGCGGACCGGTCGCAAAAGAAACGGCGTGCCGCGTCGAAATGCCGGCATATCGGCTTCGGGGATTGTCCGGATATTCGTCTAAAAAGGGTTGCAGCTCAAAATGAACTGCAACCCTTTTTAGATGTGTTAGAATGTCTAAGACGCAAGGCGCTGAGGATGAAGACGACAAGAGTTTACTAACGTAAACGACTTAGTCCGAATTCCGATGGCAACGCAGCAGATTGGACATGATGGCACATCGTCTTTTCAGATGTATCTTAAACATTCAGACACACCTCTTCTTTATATCGTTACATATCTACTTCAACATCCAATTACGCCATTCGGCGCTGACCGACGGTCCGGAAATTACCTCAGGGGTCTGCGATTTACTGTTCAGCACGACCGATTGCCGACTCACATTTTCATGTACATACTCGAACAGATCGCCATACGACACTTTGCCCGCCGTCTCCTGCCACTTTTTAAGCAGATAATAGGTGAACATGCCGTGCCCCTGTTCCCTGTTCGGATATGCCGTCTCCATTCCCTGCGCAGCCGAGAATACGACTGTATTGCCCGAAGGCATACCTTGTGCCGCTTTTATCGCAATGCCTCGCGCCGAAGTCATCATCTTGCCGTCGCGCCGCGCCCCGCTGAAACAGGCATCTAAAAATACCGACATGCGTTTTGCCGGCATGGCTCCAAGTTCACGGTACAATGCCGCCAACTCGTATCCAGTAGAAACATCCGTTCCATAGCCATCGACCGGCAGCAGATACGATGTACGGGTAGCCTCATCGGGAATACCGTGACCGGCATAATAAAATATCGCATTCGCCTCACCGCCGTATGCACTGACAACGCTTTTCAGCCAATTGATCTCCCGGCGCAAATTGTTCAGCGTGGCATTCTCCACTTTATGGATATTCGTTTCGGGAATGCCCAGCGTTTTGCAACAATAAGTATAAAATGTACGACCGTCATTCAACGCAAACTCCACACGCGACTCGGTCTGGTAATTCTCGTTCGCCACGATCACCACAAAAGTCATCGCATCTATCTCCGAAGATCCGGGTATGTTCCGGTCTATATCCGATTTTCCCGAACGTGCCACCGTTCGCACCGTAGTTGTGTTTCCTTGTGGTAAAGCCCATTCGATCGCATCGAAATTATACTCCATCGCCACATCCGATGGTTCGACCGGATTATCGTTATAATACGTGAACGAACGTCCGTCAGGGAAAAGGAACTCCAACTCCTGCAACACCGGTTCATCGTTTTCGATCCGGAATTTGGGGAACAGCTGCGCCTCACTCCACTGCCGGATAAATGCGTCGGATTCCGAAACCGGCACATCGACCAGCAACTCGCCGAAACATCCTGCCGTCATCAGACATCGCTCCGATTGCGGATCGTAATCGACATACTGCAAATGCTGTTTCAACGAACCGGAATGTTTTTCTATAAAACTCTGCAATGCTTCCTGTACAAAAAAATCGACCTGCTCGGCACGTGCTTCCGCTGTCACCCGTTCTTTCCAAGCTGCCACCGTTTCGAATTTACCCTTCTTCTGCCATTGATTAACCGCATTTTCCACGTAAATACGGGCATAATTGCTATACTTGGATTCATATTCGTCGCGACTGTCCCAACGGCAATCCGCACGGTCGATCAAAAAGACCTCCCCATTTTTAGAGACTTCGCTCAAACCTCTGGAAAAAGAAGTTGCTCTATCGTAACGCAAAGGGATCACCACTTTGCCTGTACGGTCGATAAATCCATGACGACCGTTCACCTCTACCTCGGCAAGCCCTTCCTGAAACGGTCGGGCACCGGTAAAGCGCAACGCAATCACCACCTTACCCGTACGATCGACGTATCCGCTCTTCCCGTTCATCGACACCGGAGCCAGACCGCCGTTGAAATCGCCTGCAAAGTCGAACTTCAACGGAATCACTAATTTCCCGTTCCGATCGGCATAACCGTACTTTCCTTGCGACTTGACGACCGACAATCCTTCCTGCATACTACCTACCGATTGGTATTTCGCCTTCCAGTCTTGTGCATAAACGCCGGCAACAACAGAGAGCGACAACAGAAACAGTCCTATCTTTTTCATACTTTCATACATTTAAAAATCAAAACGCACGACTTACTGCCGTGTCACTTGAATATCTATCTTTTGCACTTGCATCTGAGGATCGAAATTCCGCATCTTCACCAGCCACTTTTGGAAATCGGCAAATGGAAGTTCGCTCAAACCCGACTCAGGATTCACCGTATCGATTGCCTTTACGAATTTATTCGGAGAAAAGAGCACATAGAATACATTCTGTTCCATCTCCGAAACACAGGTCACCTGCAACTCGAACGGGCACTGCGTATAATATTTCTGATTAGGGTCTTTTCTCAACGTATTCTGATAAACCTGTTGAGAAAAAAACACATAACGGTAATCTGCACACACCGGTACGATGCCGCTCTCCTCACTACCGAAAGGCAACAGGCAATAGGTCTGCATGGCATCATCGACCATGTACACCGCCAAATAACCCGCCTCTGCCGATCTGAACGAAAGATAGATATCATCCCCGGCTACAAACCGGTCGGATTTGAACTTATCCTCTATCCCGTTTCGCAACAACGCGGCTGTGAAGTTAGCCGTTGCCTGCACAATCCGACGTGCACGGCCTTTCACCGTAGCGGTGATGATCAAGTGACCGTTACGATACGACTCCTTGATCTGCGGCTCGCTTATATCCCCCAGCCACTCGCCTTTTACATCGGTTGCAGCATAGGTAGACATCGACATGCCGCCATCGGTAGTCCCATTGTCCCGGTTCTTTACCAACATGGCTGTATTCCCGCTCACCACCGTACCGAACTCATCTGCCAAAGCCTTCAACCGGGCTTGTTCTTCTGCAATCCGATAAGCTTCTACTTTTGTCACATTGTCGGGCATTTCATAAACATATGTTGCGGAAACGACCCGCGCTTTGTTCGATTGCGCCGAAAGCCGGCTCGCACATACTACCGACAACAAAAGGGATAAAACAACTACTATTCGTTTCATAATGTTCATACTCATATACTTTCTCTCAACCTCGGCACAGACCGAACAGGTTCAGCCCTGCTCCCGGCTTATCGAAAACGTTCATATCCATGCACCTTTTCTCGCCTCGGCATAATCCGAACAAGTTCGGCTCTGCTCTCGGCTATCGAAAACGTTCAGTTCTCATAATATATTTGTCCGTAAATATATTATCCGGTAAAAACTTTGACGGTTTATCTTATTACGCCACTCTGGCATTCCGTGCCGGTAATACATCTTTTTAGGGGGCAAAAATTGTATATCAATAAAATATGGCTATATTTGCATCAGGTTGGTGTCGTATAGATACCTCTCGTAGGTTAGCGTCGTATAGATGCCTCTCATTAGGTCTGTCGTATAGATGGACCGTTTTTTTACCCCACAAGCGAAAACCCTATACGTCCGTCTTTATTTATATGGCAGACCAACGGAAACACATCACTGTATATATAGCGGGCAATTCCATTCTTTTGTGTGCAGGATAATGACAACTCGTTCCATTGCCACTCTGGATTGTCACACCGGATTGCGATTCCGAATAGTTTGCTATCTGCATTTTGACCTTCATAGCTTTCGTTCGAGAACTTGGACCCGAATTTGATAGAACAACCCTTCGTAATGATCTCCATAGCATAAAACTGCTCGTACGTCATATCCAAAAAATCATCTCGTTTATAAGGATTTCCACTCCCGGTACACATGTAATTTTTAAAAATCCAGTCCACCACATCTGTCATGGCAATCTCTGCCTTTTCACCCGATTGGAAATCCACGAACCCGCTTCCCGAATCAGCCTGAAAAGAATGATAATCATTCCTCGGTCCGGCTACTTTCAGGCACGATTCACACCATCCTTTTTTGTACGATTTTTTATACACCTGTTCGTAACCCGGCATCCGTTCCTTTTTCCTCACTTTTTTCTGATAAACCATTAGGCAAACCCTCACGTTTTTAAGAGGAAAAATATCCAGCTCATCACGTTCGAAAGCCCCGGAAACGGCATTTGTCACCGGATGCGATATACGCAGCAAATCATATTCCCACGCCTCCGATTTCAACCGCTTCACTGCCGGTTTCGACCGCATGAGCGACAACAGTTCCCGCTCATGTATAAAATCCACCCACAAACCCTTATCCGTGCACAATGCCGGATCGGTCGAATTGTAACGGTAATACCTCCACCCATCTTCCGAAAAAAAAGTAATGACAGTTCCGTAACCGAGCCAATCGCTCGTATCGTAACCCAATTGTTTAAATTTATCGGCAACACTTTGTAATGTCATGCCGCTTTCTGTATCGAATAAAACGTTGGCATTGATAAACGTTCTGGCTATAACCGATTTACCGATTGCATGCTTTCCGGTCGAACTCCATAAACCATACTCATTTACGGTATAAACGATGCCCGATGGAGAATTTCCGACAATAGCCCACCAGCCATATTTAGGGGAAGGATAAACCTTTTTTAAGGTGTTAAGGTCGGGAAATATTCCTTTATCCGCACAATTTACATGATCGGCATAAAGAACTCCGTCTACCCGCAGCTCGCTTTTGATATGCATATTGCCTTGGACAGTAGCCCCTCCTCCAAGGGCGAGATCTCTGCCTACGGAAACATCTCCGTCGATATGTGTAGTCTTTATCATAATAATACCGATTTTGCCAAATCAAAAAATGTGGCACTATTTTGCACATCACCAAATGCTGTGGATGCAAGAGCAGCTGTCGTATATACTACGGCATCATAGCACCTCATGCATATCTCGATCCCGCCGTTCGCATCTATCCCCGGATAAGGAAGGTAGACGCCTCGGCTTACCAATGCCGATTGACTTTTGCAAGAATAAAACTCCAATACACGACCCTCAGGACGTACCGATATAAAACAAAGAGGACGTTGCGGATTTCCACGTATTCCATGGAAACGAGACGATTGACGCACATATAAAGGATGGTCGGTATCTAAGGCGACGAATACAGGACATGCCCAGTCATCCATTTCAAAAACGACAAAACGCATGAAATCCTCCGGCAAAAGTACCCAGCCGCAGACATTATCTTTCCAATAAACGGCATCGCCGAAATTATGTCCGCCATCCAACAAATGAGCAGGAGCTTCACAATGCACACGCTTTACCGCATCGACCACTTTCGACCGTATAACCTCGTCCGTTGAAAGCGTATCCACATCTCCGATTTCCGTAAGAATCTCGCTCGATAAATTCAGATCCAGAATCAAACGTGTATCACGGACAATATCCTCTAAAAGATAATACTTCATGCCCGTCAGATTACATTACAAACCCTCGAACTCAACTCCGTATTTCGTAGCCAAATCCAAAATGGATTCTGTCTTACGCATAGAAGTCCGGCTGATGCCGAATTTCTCGGCAAGGTAGTCCTTTGCCTCCCCGATGTCATTTACTTTCACCTTCTGTACTGGAAGATCCGTTTCTCCGGTAGGACTCTCTGCCGTTTCATGTTCATCGTTCTCATTCATATTATCGGTAAGAGAGTCCGGCACGGCAACAGTATCCTTTCCACTTCTCAAAACCGGTTTCGGAGAAAGTTTCTTCCCGACAAGTTTGAATAAATTCCCATAATTATAATGCTGCTCCAAGGCATTCTGCAACTCTATATCTTCGGTTGTAAACACACTGCTGCCATTCGAACGGGGCACGAACGAAATACGTCGGTTCTTCTTGTTTTTAAGCACCACATTGATACTGATGTTGGTGCTCGATTCATAGGTTTTGATCATATGCTTGATATTAAAAAGGGGCTGTGTCGAGATGAGTTTTTGAAGTGCCCCAAAAGTTAGACAAAAAACTTTTGGAGTGCAGTTCATTTCGGCGCAGCCCGTTTTCGGTGCGTCAGAATGTCTAAGATGCAAGGCACCGGGGATGAGGACGACAGAAGTTTACTGACGTAAACGACTTAGTCCGAATTTCGATGGCTACCAGCAGACTGGACATTCTGACATACCGTCTTTCAGATGCGTCAGACAGGACTGGTCACCCTTGCTGACACACGTCTTTGTAACTTAATAGTTGATAACACACTCTTTTATACAAAACAGGTTTATGCACCGGTTACAGGCGCTTGTGCAAGTCGCATCCGGGCATGAGCCTTGGCATAGCGTAGGTACAAGCAGCTTACCTCCTGTATAACAACCGCGTCCGTACGGCGGATTCCGGCAGCCTGTAAATCCAGTACATTACGCGCCCACGAAACATGCGTTTTCTTAGAAAGATATTCCGGATCCATGGCAAAACCGCAGTCGCTCATGCCGTTTATATCGAACAATTCATGATGTATGGTCAGTACCTCGCCGAAATCCGTATCCCACGATTTAAATTTCAAGTTCCACACCTCAACCGTGTCTTTCAGCCGGAACTTTTCGCTCTTGATTTTCGAGAACGCAGAAAGCATATCAGAACCGCATAAAAGAATCTTTCGCTTGTTCCCGATGCCGGTCCCGACAAACAAATCTTTGGTGATGTCCACAAGATTTTCATCAGTGATAACGGCACACCCTTTGTCGCTGTCCCATTCGCCGACTTCAATATCCTTTCCGGCCATCCACCAGATGCCGCCCGTAAACCAAGTGTTCATTCCATCTTTGGAAATGTGCTTGATTACTTGTTTGGCACCGAATAGGTAAGTATTTTCCATGGCGAGACGCATGTCGTATACTCCGTCTTCCTCTATGTCCGAGAAATTCCAATTAACTTCTTTGGCCGCAATCTTGTCGAAGGTGGACTGCTCTACCTGTATCATGAAATTTTGGCAGTACTGTATTTCCGGCATAGGAATGTTATTGAAACGACCGGTTTGTACATCCAATTCCCCGCAAGCCTTACCCATACGCACAAGAGTAGTTCCCGATGGAATGGCAGGTACGAGGATAGGCTGCTTGGTAGAGCTGTCCATAGTACCGTTTACGGCATACACGGTAGGCAAATTGGATGTACTGTCCTTTCCGCATACGCAAAGAACCAAATCAGGAATATGACTATCTTTATCGGTATATGCAGTTCCGTCCGGTTTGGTGATTGCCTTGACTCCTAATACGCGGATCGTATCGTCCAATGTAAACATATTCAGGTCATCCACAGGAAGAGAAACACTGGCACCGCTTGTCATGGCTGCTACGGCTTTATTGGTGCTGCACTTGATTTCTCTTGTCCCTACACTGTAATACTTTACCTCGAAAGAAGTAGCTTCACTCGATTTGGCATAACGGCTGATTTGGTCGATAGGAGTAGCCATCGGACGAATCTTGACGATTCGTTTGTCTACGTCAGTTAAGTAAAAGTTGGAGTCTCCCTCATTACGGCCGAATGTTTCGGTGGCTATACCATTCGTCCCGCCGGTCCCGTCGCTACCGGCATCACTCTTTCCGGCATCCGGCAGATTGGTGGCATTCGCCATCATGACCCCGTTTGATGCGCCTGTCACAAAAGCCAATACGATTAGCGTGATGTGACAAAAAAAACTGATTGCTCTCTTCATCTTTTCAAATAAAATTTAATAGTGAATAATAT
>ENA-OYYC01000203-OYYC01000203.1-human-gut-metagenome-genome-assembly--contig:-NODE-203-length-42113-cov-8.632080_pt1 | contig 42113 bp, 38 predicted proteins | sample MGYA00243242_ERZ653433 | MGnify/ENA primary metagenome ERZ653433 (study PRJEB26926, sample SAMN06165127) | human gut metagenome | biome: ENVO:00009003; feature: ENVO:2100002; material: ENVO:00002003... | reverse complement strand
TATAGCGGCTCACGTCGGCCATGCCGCCCGTCGGGAAGTCGGGGTAAAGCTGGAATTCGCGCCCTTCGAGGTGTGCGATGCAGGCATTGATGAGCTCCACGAAGTTGTGGGGCAGGATCTTCGACGCCAGACCCACGGCGATGCCGTCGGAGCCCTGCGCCAGCAGCAGCGGAAACTTGATCGGCAGCGTGACGGGTTCCTCCTTGCGGCCGTCGTAGGACAGCATCCACTCGGTGGTTTTCTTGTTGAAGACCACTTCGGAGGCGAACTTCGACAGGCGCGCCTCGATGTAACGCCCCGCGGCGGCCTCGTCGCCCGTGAGGATATTGCCCCAGTTACCCTGGCAGTCGATCAGCAGGTCTTTCTGCCCCAGCTGCACCAGTGCGTCCTTGATCGACGCATCGCCGTGCGGGTGGTACTGCATGGTCTGTCCCACGATGTTGGCCACCTTGTTGTAGCGTCCGTCGTCGACGACCTTCATGGCGTGCAGGATGCGCCGTTGCACGGGTTTGAGGCCGTCCTCGACATGGGGTACGGCGCGTTCGAGGATCACGTACGAAGCGTAGTCCAGGAACCAGTTCTTATACATGCCCGTCAGTTTGCGCACGCCCCCTTCGTCCTGCGTCAGGCGGTCGAACTTGCCCGCCCTGGCCGGGGCGTCGGCCGCAGGGGCCGCGTCGGCCGCATCGCCGGCGGTCTGAGGGGTCGGGGCCTCTTCGTTGAGCGGCTCGTCCCGCCCGATGGTATCTTTTTCTTCTGCCATATTGCTTAGTTGATTGCGAGATCCTGCTCGACGATGTCCTCCTCGATGCGCAGGTTGTCGATGATGAAGCCCTGCCGTTCGTAGGTGTTCTTGCCCATGTAGAACTCCAGCAGGTCGTGGATCGGGTCGTCCTTGGTGATACGAACCTTGTCCAGGCGGATGTTCTCGCCGATGAATTCGCGGAACTCGTCGGGCGAAATCTCGCCGAGGCCCTTGAAGCGCGTGATCTCGGCATTGGCGCCGCAGCGTCCGACGGCCTTTTGCCGCTCCTCCTCGGAGTAGCAGTAAAACGTCTCCTTCTTGTTGCGGACGCGGAACAGGGGGGTTTGCAACACGAACAGGTGCCCCTGGCGGATCACGTCGGGGAAGAACTGCAGGAAGAAGGTCATCATCAAAAGGCGGATGTGCATGCCGTCGACATCGGCATCGGTGGCGATGATCACCTTGTTATAGCGCAGGTTGTCCATCTCCTCCTCGATGTTGAGCGCAGCCTGCAAGAGGTTGAACTCCTCGTTCTCGTAGACCACCTTTTTGGTCAGCCCGTAGCAGTTGAGCGGCTTGCCGCGCAGCGAAAAGACAGCCTGCGTGCGCACGTCGCGGCTCTTGGTGATCGAACCCGAGGCCGAGTTGCCCTCGGTGATGAAGATCATCGACTGTTCGGCCAGCTCGTGCTTGTCGGTGCGGTGTATCTTGCAGTCGCGCAGTTTCTTGTTGTTGAGCGAAACCTTCTTGGCTGTCTCGCGCGCCTTCTTCTGGATGCCCGAAATGGCCTTGCGCTCCTTCTCGTTCTCGACGATCTTCCGCTGGAGCACCTGCGCCGTCTCGGAATGCTTGTGCAGGTAGTCGTCGAGGTGCTTGCCCAGGAAATCGACGACGAAATTGCGCATCGACACGCCCGGCTCGATCTCCTTGGAGCCGAGTTTGATCTTGGTCTGCGATTCGAAGACCGGGTCGGTGACCTTGACCGAAATGGCGGCGATGATCGACGTGCGGATGTCCGAAGGATCGTAGTCCTTGTGGTAGAACTCCTTGACGGTCTTGGCGATGGCCTCGCGGAAAGCCGCCTGGTGCGTACCGCCCTGCGAGGTGTACTGGCCGTTGACGAACGAGAAATAGCTCTCGCCGTAGCCCGTGCCGTGGGCGATGGCCACCTCGATGTCGTCGCCCGAAAGGTGGATCGGCGCATAGAGCGGCTCTTCGGTCATGTTTTCGTTGAGCAGATCCAGCAGGCCGTTTTTCGAAACGTAGCTGTTGCCGTTGAAATTGAACGTCAGCCCCAGGTTCAGGTACGTATAGTTGCGCACCATCTGCTCGACGTATTCGAGGTTGTAGGCATACTCGCCGAAGACCTCCTCGTCGACGCGGAACGAGATGAAGGTGCCGTTTTTCTCGCGCACGCCGCTCTCCCACCTGTCGCTCACCTCGAGCCCCTTGGCGAAGGTCACCGTGCGGGCCTCGCCGTCGCGTACCGAACGGGCCGTGAACTCGCCGGAAAGCATGTTGACGGCCTTGACGCCGACGCCGTTCAGGCCGACGGTCTTCTTGAAGGCCGAGCCGCCGTACTTACCGCCGGTGTTCATCTCGCTGACGGCCGCCGCGAGCGATTTGAGGGGGATGCCGCGGCCGTAGTCGCGCACCGACACCACCTTGTCCTCGATCGAAATGTCGATCTGGCGGCCGGCCCCCATGATGAATTCGTCGACCGAATTGTCGACGACCTCCTTGATGAGGACGTAAATGCCGTCGTCGGCCTGGGTGCCGTCGCCCAGCTTGCCGATATACATGCCGGGGCGCAGACGGATATGCTCCCGCGGCGAAAGCGTAACGATGGCGTCGTCGCCGTAGCTGTCGTTAGGATTGGTATTGAGTAAATCTGCCATAGTCTATTTTCGGTTTCGGATCTGGGCAAGGGCTGCGCTCATGGCGTCGTGCACCTGCTCCATCAGCACGTGCGTCTCGGTCGAGACGACCTTTCCGGCCGGTACGGGGGGCAGCACGCGGATGGTGATGCGGTTGCCCCAGTTGAACATCGCGTTCTTGCGGATAAGCGTCTTGGTGCCGTCCAGCACCACGGGGAGTATCTCCACGCCCGCCTCCCGGGCCAGCGTGAAGGCGCCCGCCTTGAAGCGGTGTATCTCACCGTCTTTCGAACGCGTACCCTCGGGGAAGACGGCGACCGAAGCGCCGCGCGAGATCCACAGCTTGCCGTCGCGCACCATCTGCTCCAGCGCCTCGGAGGCGCGGCCGCGGTTGATGCAGATGTCGCCGTGGAGGATGAGATACTGCCCGAAGAAAGGCGTCTTGAAGACCTCGCGCTTGGAGACCCAGCGGAAATTGAGCGGGATGTAATAGAGCGTCGGGATGTCGATCACCGTATTGTGGTTCAGCACGATGACGTAGCTTTTCTTCCGGTCGACATGTTCGAGCCCCTCCACACGCTGCCGCCAGCGGGGCGGAATGGCGAAGAAGGTGCGCACCAGGATGCGCGACAGCTCGTGCACCACGCGGCGGCCCTTGTCGAAGGGATAGCACACGACCAGCGCCAGGGCCGACAGGATCATGAAGAAGGTGCACAGCAGCACCAAGAAGATATAATAAACCGCGCTTATCATAGTTTCAGCATTTTTTGCCGGGCATTCCCGCCCCGCCGTGCCTGCCCTGCTGCCGGATCGCGTCGGAAACGGCATGTCGGAGCGTTCGGAATCACATCGGGGGACAATGAGCCATAATAATTCAATCTGCAAATTTAGGAATTATTCGCGGGATTCCAGCCTCGCGGCGCACGATTTTTCAACAAAATTTCGACGACACCTATTTTATCGGGGACAGCCCTCCCCCGCTTTCCGCGACGCAGAAAGCGTACGCCGACAACTATCCAGAGGCGGAAGGCAGACGGCGGCACAGAGGCGGGGATGGGGGCGGAGGTGCGGGAAACGGATGCCGACGGCAACACAGAGGTGGGGATGCAGGCGGAGGTGCGGAGAGCGGATGCCGACGGAGGCACAAAGGCGGGGATGCAGGCGGAGGCGCAAAGGCGGGAATGCTAGCGGGAATGCTGACGGGAGGGGGCGGGGCGCGGCAGCCGGCCGGCCGCCGCGGGTGATAGACAGCAAAGCGGGAGATTCCGTTTTGAATTTCCTGCCTTTTTTATAACTTTGCGCCATACATATTAGCGAAAGCTATTGTTTTTGGGTAGATAAAACGACCAATTTTAACGAAGCCAAGAAAACAGTAGTACTCCCGCGTCACGCGCGGGCTCTACCTGTTTGGCTTCGGGTGCTTGGTCGTACCCATCTACCGACAGAGGGGAGTCCGCGTTTTTTCATGCATGAACGGCCGCCCCTCCCCCGGTAAAGGATAATTTTTTCGTAAAATTTAGTACTATGCATTGCAAAGTATAAATATTTTTACATATCTTTGCTCCATCAACTAAAATGCAGTGCAGATTACAAACAACGACAGAATAGTATGAAAAAACTTATCTTCCTCATCGTAATACTGGCGCTGGCCGCCGCAAACGCATTCGCAGCCCGCATCTATCCGGCCGAGGGCCGCGTGGTGGACGAACAGGGACAGGCCGTGGAGTACGCTACGGTCGTGCTGCTGAAAGGCAGCGACCAGGTGGCGGGCATGGCCACCGACGACACAGGCCGCTTCGTGCTGAAAGTGCCTTCGGGCGAGTATACCCTGTCGGTACAATACCTCGGGTTCGACCCCGTCGTGCGGCAGGTGCGGGTCGAGGAGAACAACGACCTGGGCGAGATCGTGATGAAAAGCTCGGCGACCCGGATCGAAGGCGTGGTGGTCAAGGCGCAGCTCATCCGCCGCGAGGCAGACCGCTTCGTGGTCGACGTGGCCAACGCCCCGGCGGCGATCGGCAAGGACGGCATCGAGCTGCTGGAACGCGCACCGGGCGTTTGGATCGACGACGAGAAGATCTCGATAAACGGCAAGTCGGGCTCGAAGGTCTATGTCAACGACCGCGAACTGCGCATGGAGCCCGAGCAGCTGCTCACCTACCTGCGCTCGCTGCGCGCCGAGGAGATCCAGAAGATCGAGGTCGTACCGACGACGGGCGCCGACTACGACGCCGATTCATCGGGCGGCATCATCAGGATCACGCTCCGCAAACGCCGCGAGAACGGGTTGGACGGGTCGCTGTCGATGCGCACCACACAGAACGCGCGCCACCATTTCTATACGCCGAGCGGCAACATCAACATCCACACGGGCCGCCTCGACCTCTACGCCTCGGCATGGGCCGACCTGGGCAGGGACACGGCCATCTCGGACGAACACACCGATTACACCACGGGCAATACGAACCTCACGTCCCATTCGGAAATCGCCGAACGCGACCGCAACTTCGGCGGCAGCATCGGCTCGGTATTCGAAATCAACCCCAAGCACAGCATCGGCGCCGAGTTCGAATACTGGCGCAACAACGAAAAGGGCCCTAACGACTCCTATACCGACTTCACGGACGCGGGTGCCGTAACCCGCACGGAAAGCCGCTACGGCATACACAACATCCGCGACAACTACTCGGCGACGTTCAATTACATCTACAAACTCGACACGCTCGGCTCGACGCTCAAACTGCTGGCCGACTACACGCGCCGCGCAACAAACGCCGACAACGACAATTTCAGCCGCATAACCTCCCCCGCGTCAGTCGTCGACTCGACCTACCGCGACAACTCGTCGAGCCTCTACGACATCACGACCGCCACGCTGGCCCTCGACAAGAAATTTTCGCCCCGCTGGTCGCTGCGCGCAGGCGCCAAGTTCACCTACAACGACATGCACAACGACGCGCTCTACGAATACGTGAAGGACGGCGCGTGGGTGCGCAACGACAACCAGAGTTTCACGATCAACTATACGGAGAACATCGCGGCGGCCTACGGCATCGCCTCGGCCAACCTCGGGCGCTGGAGCCTCGTGGCAGGGCTGAGGGGCGAATACACCCACACCCGGGGCAAGGGCGGCGACATCTCGCAGAACTACTTCAGCCTCTTCCCCAACGCGAACGTCTCCTATGCCCTGACCAAAGACGGGGCCTACTCGCTCATCGCCCAGTATGCCCGCACGATCGAGCGCCCGCGCTTCTGGAGCCTCAACCCGCAGCGGTTCCAGATCTCGGACTACACCTACCAGACGGGAAACCCCGAACTCGACCCGGCTTACAAGCAGGACATCAGCCTGACGCTGGTGCTCAAGCACAAGTACACCCTCACGGGCGGCATGACGATCCAGCGCGACGAGATACAGCAGACGATACGCCCCGACGCGGACGACCCGGCGCGCCTGTGCCTGGCGTGGACAAACTTCGACACGACGAAAAACTATTACCTCACGGCCAACGCACCGTTCCAATTCACCAAATGGTGGACGCTGAACCTCAACCTCACCTACATCCGGCAGGGGCAGCGCATCGACGAGCACAGCGCCGAAAAACATTACAACTTCTATTTCGTAAACAGCTCGACGACCTTCTCGCTGCCCGCGAAATTCTACATCGACCTGTCGTACCGGTTCCAGAGCCGCATGGACTTCGGCAACTGCTGGGTAAAACCGCTCCATTTCCTGAACGCCGGAATCAAGAAGCGTTTCGGCGACAAGTTCACCGCCTCGTTCTCGGTGCGCAACCTGATCGAGCGCCCGCAGCACATCGGCGCCCGCGGCGACGGGTTCGTGCGCATGGTCGACGTCAAACAGCAGTGGAACGACCGCAGCTTCACGATCGGAGTGACCTACAACTTCAAGTCGGGCAAAGCCTTCAAACGCAAGGCGGTCGAAGCAGGTTCGGCCGACGAGAAGAACCGCCTGTAAAGCTCCCGGGGCAGCACCGCAGAACACAACCCGGATCGCGTGACCGAGAATGTAACAATCCGGAATGCAGCAACCCGAATCACGACATCCCGAAACGTACACAGCTCGGCGGCACATAGCATCCCAACGTGCACAGCAGCGCACAGCACCGCGGGACACACAGCCCGGATTGCGCGCACACCGCGGAACACAACCCGAAACGCAGCATCCTGAAACGCATCCCTCCCGGCCAGTCGGTCGGGAGGGATGCGTTTGGCCGTTTGCCAAAGGCCGGCAGGGAAAGGCAGACGGCAATGGCTAAACTCATTCCGAACGATATTCAAGCGTATGTATTTTCTTTTTCTATCTCAATACCTCCGTCGAAAAAACAGATTTATTGCTCAATTCCAGTGAATCGTATATTAATATTTCTATCTTTGTGTATGCTATGTTCTTTGCAGCAAAGACAAATGGGAATCCCCATTTAAATTCTTTAATATTAGACAAAATTATTTTACCCGACACAGAAACCGACTTTGAAAAATAATAGAGGTAGTAAAGGTGGTTGGGCGCAATTCACAAATGTGCAAAATAAACTAATGAAAGATGAAACTCGAAGATCGAATAAAATTGTTAATACAACTTCTGAAAAGTAGAGGAATCCAATTTGAGAAAGGATTGACAAACGAGGAATTGATAACAGTCGAAGCAAATTTCGACATAACATTTCCACCGGATTTACAAACATTATTATGTTTGGAACTGCCTGTATCGAAAGGATTTGTCAATTGGAGAAAAGCACTTTCATCAAAAGAATACGAAGATGAAGTATTCGACAAATTGAATCGGCCGCTTGAAGGAATGTTATTCGACATTGAGAATAATGCGTTTTGGGACGAGAATTGGGGTGAAAAACCTGAAATATTCGAACAGCAAAAAGAAATTGCGACTCAAAATTTCAAGAAATATCCGAAATTGATACCGATTTATTCTCATCGTTACATTCCGAGTAAGCCGCATGAGACAGGAAATCCCATCTTATCCGTACATCAAATGGACATTATTTATTATGGATTTGACTTAGCGACCTATTTTCGAAACGAATTTCATTTGAGACTACCTGACAATTTTGAAATTCCACAAAGTCCAAAATATATTGAATTTTGGAGCGAGCATACAAGTTGAGAAACACACCCAACTCGCACCTCTGAGGGCGGATGACGCGGAGCATTCGCCTTTTGCCGCCCGCATCAACTTTTGTCTCAGCGGACAGCGGACGTGCGCCGCTCTCCGCCCCGAAGCCAATCGCCGGCACGTTGGGCACAAGCCTGACAGCTCAAAATCAAAACGATAAAATGATATGAATTGGATAGAACAAAAGAACAAACTATTCGAAGAATTATAGCAGCCTCTTTTTGCCGAGCGCGGATGTAAGAAGAGAGGTGGGGAGTTTTATAAAGAAATCAAATCAAGGACAATTTAGCGATCGCTATGAAACTGAATTCGTCGGGACACCAAACGCATGCCCTACCTGGTGGTTTACGACAAGGATACGCACCGTACCGTATCGGGACTGGTCGGTATCACGTTCGGGGGAAACGAGCCAGACAGGAACGGACTGTTCGCCACGGTAATGAACGGCCCGGTAGACGTGGCCGAGAACCGGATTACAGGTGTGCTCGACCAAACCAGGTTATCCCCCGGCATGCAAGCGGCATTGTTCGGCCAACGGGAGGAAACCGGCTATGCCAATCCGGTGATCGTCACGTTGGATTTGATGCCCTGAGTTATTCGAGCGCACCCAGTTCGGGGTCTACGAAACCAATATTTCGGTTCCAGCCCAAGCCGACCCGGCTGAATTCCCCGCCCGGCTTTCGATGGCAGGCCAGAGCGCGGTGCGGTATATAAATTGCTGCATGACGGAAAAAACACCTCGTCATGCAGCAATTCTATTATCTGGCAGTCCTGTTCGTAGCGGGCGGCATCGGCTCGGCGCTCATCGTCGCGGCCGACCTGCGTACACGCCGGCAACCGATGCGCATTATGGAAAGCGTATGGGTACTCACCGCCCTCTGGGCCAGTTTTTTCGGGCTATGGGCCTATTACGCCCTCGGACGCGCCGCGCGGCACATGCCCGTGCAAAACAACGGCACCGGAAAGCAGAAAGACTCCGCGAAAATCAGCGAGCCGGCAAAAGGCGGCGGCATCGGGGAAACCGGGAACGAGCGGCAGGTCGACAGCGCCGGGCAGAAGGAGGCAAACGGAAAGCCCGGAACGGACGGACGCAAAGACATGTCCGTAGCGGGAACGGATTTATGGAAGGTTTCGGAGCCGGAACGGGCCATGAACATGCCGGAACCGGGGATGCACGGGATGCAGATGGAGAACGGAACCACGACAGGAGCGGACGGGGCGGAAGATATGCCCGGAATGAAAGGGACGGCGCTCAAAGCGGGCATGGCAGATGAGGCGGGCATACCGGACATGGCAAGCGGAGCGAGCATGCCGGGAATGGCAGACGGGACGGACATGCCCGGGATGACAAACGGGACGAAGATGTCCGGGACGGCCGGGCCCCGGGGTATGGAAAGCATGGACGGGATGAGTGATATGCCCGGAATGAAGGGGCGGCCGCGGTGGCAGTCGGTCGTCTTGTCGACGCTCCACTGCGGGGCGGGGTGCACGCTGGCCGACATCGTCGGCGAATGGTTCCTCTTCTTCGTCCCGGTAGCCATAGGCGGAAGCATACTGGCAGGGACATGGGTCGTGGATTACCTCCTGGTCCTGGCATTCGGCATCGGGTTCCAGTACGCCGCGATCCGGGGCATGGAACGCACGCTCCCGCGCGGCGAAGCGATACGCCGTGCCGCCAAAGCCGACATACTCTCGCTCACGGCATGGCAGGCCGGCATGTACGGCTGGATGGCCGTGGCGATCTTCGCGCTCAACGACGGTGAGGCAATGCCCCGCACCTCGTTCGTATTCTGGTTCTCGATGCAGGTCGCCATGGCATGCGGGTTCCTCGTGGCGCTGCCCGTAAATATCCTCCTGATCCGGGCCGGTATAAAAAAAGGAATGTAGCCGCACCGCATCCCCGGCGGCCGGCCGTGAAATTTACGCGGCTTTGCCCGAAAACTCCGATTTAATCGTTATCTTTGCGCCGACAGCGGAAAAACCGCGACGAAACGTAATTTCAGGTATACACAGGAAAACTTTATGGAAACAAGCACCAATTACAGCAAGACAGCCGGCGTGCGCAGGGCTGACAAGTCCGAGAACACCACCCTGTTCCGCAACGTCTACCTATGGATGACGATGGCCCTCTTCATTACGGGCGCAACGGCCCTGACGGTCTCCGACTCGCCGACGCTGCTCAATGCCATCTTCGGCAGCAAAGTCGCATTCTTCGGCCTGATCATCGCCGAACTGGCGCTGGTCATCATCCTCTCGTCGTTCATCTTCCGCATGTCGTTCCTCACGGCAACGCTGATGTTCATCGCCTACTCGATCCTCAACGGCGCGACGCTGGCTTCGATCTTCCTGCTCTACACCGCATCGTCCATCGCATCGACCTTCTTCGTGACGGCCGGCACGTTCGGCGCCATGGCGCTGTTCGGGTATTTCACCAAGCGCGACCTCTCGGGTATCGGGAACATGGGTTACATGGCGCTTATCGGCATCATCATCGCAACGGTGGTGAACCTTTTCCTGCGCAGCGAAACGATGATGTGGGTGATAACTTACATCGGCGTGCTGGTGTTCGTCGCCCTCACGGCCTATGACACGCAGAAGATCAAGAAGATGGTGATGAACGCCGAGGTCGTGGACGAATCGACGCAGAAAATCGCACTGCTGGGATCGCTGACCCTCTACCTGGACTTCATCAACCTGTTCCTCTACCTGCTCCGGATTCTCGGAAGCCGCAAGTAGTCAGGCACCGACAACACAAAAGGGACGGGATACGCTGGCGCGTCCCGTCCCTTTGCTTTCTACCCCGGAGCCGGGCTAAAACTGCACCTGGGGTGCGGTTTCGGTGCCTTCGGCAGCCTCGAAGTAGGGCTTCTGCCCGAACCCGAACAACTTGGCCACCAGGTTGGCCGGGAAGCGGCGCACGGCGACGTTGTAGGTCTTGGCCACTTCGTTGAACTCCTTGCGGGCCACTGAAATACGGTTCTCGGTGCCTTCGAGCTGCGCTTGCAGTTCGAGGAAATTCTGGTTGGCCTTCAGGTCGGGATAACTCTCCGACACGGCGATCAGGCGCCCCAGCGCCGAGCGCACCTGCGCCTGCGCCTGCTGGAACTCGGCGAGTTTCCCGGGCGTGAGGTCGTCGGCCGAAAGGTTGATCGAGGTGGCTTTCGCACGGGCCTCGGTTACGGCCTCGAAAGTCTGCGACTCGTGTGCGGCATAGCCCTTGACCGTGTTCACCAGGTTGGGAATCAGGTCGGCACGGCGCTGGTACTGCGTTTCGACATTCGACCATGCGGTCTTCAGCCCCTCCTCCTTATTGACAAATCCGTTGTACGTTGCGTAGAAGAAGATCACCACGACGGCGACGACTCCAATCCAAATCCATTTCTTCATAATATAAAGTGTTTTAAATTCATTCCAATCTTATCCCGTCGGGGGCAGGGGAAAAGCATCCCGCCCGCAAAGCCAGCCTTTGTCCGGCAAACAGCCGCCCGCAACCGGCAAAGCCGCCCTGCACGCCCTGCGGCCTTTACCAGCGCGAGCCGGCACCGCCGCCACCGAACGAACCGCCGCCGAAACCACCGCCTCGCGACCCTCCGCCGAAACCACCGCCTCGCGCCCCTCCGCCGAAGCCGCCGAAACCACGTCCCCCGATGATCGTGCCGCCGCCCGCGCCGCCGCCGAAATTGTCGTCGCGCAGGTTTTTGGCCTGCCGTTTGACCACGGCGCCGCAATTCGAGCAGACGTAGGTATATTCGACCAGCCGGTAGTTGGGCGTCACCTTCAGGATGTCGCTCGACTGCTGCCGGAGTGTCAGTTTATGGCATTTCGGGCAACGCTTGCGGGCGTAGTAACCCAGCAGGATCACGCCCATCGGCACTACGACGAACCCGGTGACGATCAGGAAAACCACCCATGCGGGCAGCTCGTCGCCGCCCGTATCGGCACCGCCCAGATCCAGTTCGCTCCCCTCGAGCAGCTGCGACACGGCTTCGACCCCCTGCACCATGCCGAGGCTGTAATCGCCCTGGCGGAATGCCGGGAGCATGTATTTGAGCTGGATGCGCTTGCAGATCGCATCGGGCAGCACGCCCTCCAGCCCGCCGCCCGTGACGAAACGAATCTCGCGGCGCTCTTTGACCAGCAGGATGCCCAGCCCGTTGTCGTTGCGGGCCTGCCCCACGCCCCACGCGGAGAAGAGGTCGATGGCGAATTCGAAGACGTCGCCGCCCGCGATGTCGTCCACGGCGACCACGGCGACCTGGGCGACGGCCCGCTCGCGCAGCGCCGCGCACAAACGGTCGATATGCGCCACGGCCTCGTCCGAGAGTATCCCGTCGGGGTTCGAGACGTAACGCGTGCGGTCGGCGCGCTGGACATTGGGGATGTCTTCGACGCGGTAGGTTTCGGCCTGTGCCGCGAGGCACGGGACGAACAGCAGACAGAGGAGAAGGAAGCGTTTCATAATCATGGGCAAAAATAGGAAAAATTCCATAAAAGGAACGCGACCGCGCAGGGATTCGTATTCCGCGGCGGATAAAAACGGTACGCCGGCCCCGAGCGGGCGCCCCGGGCCGGGTTTGCAGGCCGCAGCCGGGCATCGGGCGGGGACACGGCCGCCGCACTCCGCGGCCGCAGGGGTCAGCGTGTCAGGATGCGGTAGCTCCACGGCGCCATGTCCTCCTCGACATGCCCGCGCAGTTCGCAGGCAACGCCCGTCATGGCATCGGTGTACATGCCGGCATAGATGCCCGTGTAATAATCGGCATGGATGGCGTAGGGCGAGAGGTTCATCACGGCGACGACGCGGTTGCCCTTCACTTCGCGCACGAAGGTCATCAGGCAATCCTCGGCGTTGTTGCGTATCTCGACCATCTCGCCGCCCGCCTCCCCGGCGGCGAGCGCAGGGTTGGCATGCCGGAGCCCGGCCAGGCGGCGATAGAAATCCGTGAACGAATTGGCCGCATAGGAGGGGATCGGGTCGCGGTCGAAGAAGGCGAACGAATGGTCGTAGCCGATCTCCTGCCCGGTATAAACCAGCGGCAGGCCGCGCGGCACGACGAACGTGAAGGCGGCCATGATCTCGCGGGCGTCGCCCATGCGCGTGAACTCCGAGCCGTTCCACGAATTCTCGTCGTGGTTGGAGGTGAACACCAGGCGCATGGCGGACTGCGGGTAACGGTTACGGTCGGCATAAATGTAGTCGCGCAGGGCGGTCACGCGCACCTTCTGCTGCGCCACGTCGTTCATCAGGTGGTGCATCTCCCAGGCATAGCAGGCGTCGAAGGCACCCGCTTCGAAGAGGTAAGGCTCCTCGGCCTCGGCCAGCAGGAACAGGTCGGGGTTCACCTTCCGCAGGCGGCGGGCAGTCTCATTCCAGAACTCCACGGGCACGAGCATCGCCATGTCGCAGCGGAAACCGTCGACGGCGTGCCGGCGCACCCAGAACTCCATGGCGTCGGCCTCGGCCCGCCACACGTCGCGGTTCGCATAGTTGAGTTTGGCGGTGTCCGTCCAGTCCCAGGGCACGGCGGGCGCCCCCGCGGCATCGCGCTCATACCAGTCGGCAGGCTTCTCGCCGACCCAGCGGGCGTCGCGCGCCGTATGGTTGGCGACCCAGTCCAGCAGCACCTTCATGCCCAGGCGGTGCGCCTCGGCGACAAACGCATCGAAATCCCCCATTGTCCCCAGCCCGGGGTCGACGGCGCAATAGTCGCGGATCGAATAGTAAGAGCCCAGCGAGCCCTTGCGCCCCTCGGCGCCGATCGGATAGACGGGCATCAGCCACACGGCGTCGATGCCCATGTCGCGCAGGAAGCCGAGCTTCGCGGCGGCGGCCCTGAGGGTGCCTTCGCGCGTCAGCTGGCGCACGTTCATTTCATAGATTACAGCCTGGTAACTCCACTCGGGATGCAACATAATTTCCATATTTTAATGCGGAATCCGGATTCCGGGATGTCAAATGTACGCTTTTTTCCGGAAAAAATCCGGGCGGCGACCGAATCCGGTGCAATAGGGACAAAATAGCAAGGGGCACATGTAGGTTTATTTCACAAAAATTACTACCTTTGCGCACGATATAAAACGCCTTAGTAAAAATGAAGCATTACCGCCTCTTAGTCCCGGTCATCCTGGCCCTGCTGGTCTCGTCATGTGCCTCGCAGAAACGTGCCTGGTACCTGCAGGACGCGAACCCTTTTACGCCTGAACAAATCGCCGAAAGCGGCCAGATCCGGATCAAACCCCTCGACCGGCTGACGGTCGTGGTCAACAGCAAAGACCCCGAACTGGCAGTGCCGTTCAACTCATCGACCTCGCTGAGTTCCGTGACGGGAGTCGCCTCGTACAGTTCGGCGACCAACCAGTCGCTGCAAATCCGCACGGTGGACGAGAACGGCATGCTCGACATGCCCGTGATCGGGAAGATCGACTGCAAGGGAAAGACCCGCAGCGAACTGGCACAGGCCATCGCCGACAAGATCGTCGAGGGCGGGTATATCAACGACCCGTCGGTCAACGTGCAGTTCGCCGACATGAAGATTTCGGTCATCGGCGAAGTCGCCCGCCCGGGGCATTACGACGTCACGCGCGACAAGATCTCGATCTTCGACGCCCTGGCCATGGCCGGCGACCTGACGATCTACGGTATCCGTACGGACGTGGCCGTGGCCCGCGAAGTGAACGGCGTGCGCACGATCGAATACCTCGACCTCACGTCGAAAGACCTCTTCAACTCGCCGGCGTTCTACATCCAGCAGAACGACGTGATCTACGTCAAGCCCAATAAATATAAGGCACAGGCCGGTGAAATCAGCCAGAACCGCAACTTCTACCTCTCGCTCGTAGGTACGGCCATCTCCGTGGCGACGCTTATCATAACCTTAACCAAATAAGCCGGGCCATGACCGAATACAACAACCAGCAGCAACACCTGCAGAACGACGAGAACGAAAACGGCAGCGGCCTCACGCTGCACGACCTGTTACAGATGGTTCTGGCCAACTGGTACTGGTTCGCCTTGTCGGTGCTCATCTGCCTCGGCATGGCCTACTACTACCTGGCCAGCACCCCGAAGATATACAGCCGCACGGCCACCATCCTCGTAAAGGACAGCCGCAAGGGCGGCGACATGGAACTGGGCGCATTCAGCGACCTGGTAGGTTTCCAGAACCGCCGCAACGTCGACAACGAGGTTTACATCCTCCAGTCGCACAGGCTGATGTCCGAGGTGGTAAAGCGCCTCCACCTGACGGTCAACTACTCCGTACGGGACGGGCTGCGGACGCTCGACCTCTACGGCCGCTCGCCCATCGAAGTCGATTTCATCGACGACGACAACCAGCGCCTTTCGCTCGAGGTGACCGAGCTCGAGGACGGCCGGATCAAACTGGCGGACTTCGACGACAAGTACCTCACCAAGCAGGAGAAGCGCAGGGTCATCCGCGGCCAGTACGGCGATACGATCCCCACACCGCTGGGGCAGATGGTCGTACACAAGACGCCGTTCATGGACTCGACCTATGTGGACAGGCCCATCACCGTCACCAAGAGTTCGCCGATGGTCACGACGAACGCCTACCGCGCCACCGTGAAGAGCGACGTGGCCAACAAGCAGGCGTCGATCGTCACCATCTCGATGAACAGTTCCGTACCCAAGCGTGCCGAGGACGTGATCAACACGCTGATCGCCGTGTACGAAGAGGACGCCATCGCCGACAAGCGGCAGGTATCGGTCGTGACCAACGCCTTCATCAAGGAGCGTATGCTGGCCATCGGACGGGAACTGGGCGTCGTGGACAGCGAAATCGAGGGGATCAAGAAGAGCAACCAGATGATCGACATCACCTCGGAGGCTACCCGATCCATTACCGAGAGCAGCAAATTCAAGGTCGAAGGGCTTTCGATCGAAAACCAGATCAGCGTCGCCAACTACATCCGCGACTACCTCGACGACCCGTCGCACGCGGGGGATCTGATCCCGATGGTCGCCTCGCTGACCAACAACGGGATCGTCGCCCAGATCACCGAATATAACGACGCCATTCTGCGCCGCCAGAAACTGCTCGAAAACAGCTCGGAACGCAGCCCCGTGATCCAGGACATGGACAACGTGCTGGCTGCCGTGCGCCGCTCGATCATCGCTTCGCTCAATTCGCACGTCTCGACGCTCGAAATACAGCTTACAAACATGCGCAAGGAGGAGGCGCTGGCCAACCACCGCATATCCACCATGCCGTCGCAGGAGAAAGTCCTGTTAGACATCATGCGCCAGCAGAAGATCAAGGAGGAGCTGTTCCTCTACCTGCTCAACAAGCAGGAGGAGACGCAGCTCAACTATGCCGTCGCCGAAAGCAATTCGCGTACGATCGACCAGGCATACGGCAGCCCCAGGCCCGTGTCGCCCCGTTCGATGATCATCCTGGGCATCAGCCTGCTGGCCGGCCTGGCGATCCCCTTCGGCATCATCTACCTGATCGGCATGCTCGACACGACCATCCGCGGCCGCAAGGACATCGAAGAGAACATCAGCGCCCCGTTCCTGGGAGACATCCCCTTCCTCGAAGGAGAGAACAAGGGCGGCATCGTCGTCCGGGAAACCGGACGCGACGCGTTGTCCGAGGCTTTCCGCATCCTGCGTTCGAACATGACCTTCATGAACGTATCGTCGGGCAAGGAAATCAAGTGCGTGCTCTTCACGTCGTCCGACCCCCATGCGGGTAAGACGTTCGTGGCGATGAACCTGGCGATGACGCTCGCCATGGCCGGGAAGCGGATCGTACTGATCGACCTCGACCTGCGCCGCCACGCGCTCTCCACGACGCTGGGCCGCAGCAACAGCAAAAAAGGCATCACGAGCTACCTGGCCGGGACGATCACCGACATCGGCGAACTGATCACGCCGATGGAGATACACAAAAACCTCGACGTGATCTGCGCCGGCATCCAGCCGCCCAACCCCACGGAGATGCTGCTTTCGGATCGCCTGGACAAGCTGGTCGCCGAGCTGCGGGAGAGCTACGACTATGTATTCATCGACAGCACCCCGGCCATGTCGGTAGCCGACGCGGTCATCACCGACCGGCTGGCAGACCTCTGTATCTATATCGTACGCGAAGGCGTGCTCGACCGCCGGCAGCTGCCCGACATCGAACGGCTTTACCGCGAGAAGAAATTCCGCAACATGTGCGTCGTACTCAACGGCACGCGCACCCGCCGCCACGGATACGGTTACGGCTATGGGTACGGATATGGCTACGGGTACGGATACGGGTATGGATACGACGATTACAAGGAGACCAGCTACCGCAAGCGCCTGAAAATCTTCTTCAGCAAAATCGGACGTAAAATAAGGAACAAGAAATAAATGGCTATACGCAATGCATTGATCGCCGTCGATTTCGACGGGACGGTCGTGACACACGCATATCCCGAAATAGGCGACGACGCCGGAGCCGTACCCGTACTGAAGGAACTTACGGACAACGGCTGCCGCCTGATCCTCTTCACGATGCGCCACGGCAAGCTGCTCGACGACGCGATCCGGTGGTTCCGCGAGCGGGGAATCCCGCTCTACGCCGTGAACGAGAACCCCTCGCAGCAGCGCTGGACATCCTCGCCGAAAGTCCATGCCGACCTCTACATCGACGACAGCAGCCTCGGCTGCCCGATCCGGTTCGTGGACGGCGTGAAACGTCCCGTAGCGGACTGGACGCGCATCCGGGAGCAGTTGGTGAAGGAAGGTTTTCTGGACTGAGTCGCCGCGCCGCCGGTTGTGTGACGAAGGGGGGAGGCAAAGGGCTGACGAAGGGCTGACAGAGGAGCGCGTCAAGGCGAAGAGCCGGACAAATCCGGGAACCGAAGGAGCAGGTAAGGCTGAAAACCGGCAGAGACGGACAAAACGAAAACCGAAGAAGCGGACAACACCGGGAACCGGAGGAGCAGGTAGGCTGAAAACCGCAGAGACGGACAAGATGAAAACCGGAGAAGCAGCCAACACCGGAAACCGGAGGAGCAGGTAAGGTTGGAAACCGGAGAAACAAGCAAGGCCGGAAACCGGAGATGCAGCCAACGCCGGGAGCCGGAAACGCGGACAAGACAGAAACCTGAAAAACGGATGCGGCCGGGAGCCGGCCAGACCGAAGGCAAATCAGGCTTTCCGAAGCCATTCGCGACAAGCGGCACTGCACAAGCAATAAGCAAAAGGCGGATGAAACATTAAGCAAAAGGGCGGATGAAAATATCCGCCCTTTTGCATATGCGATGCCGCAGCCGGCAATTATGCCCAGAGGTTGCGGGGATATTTGCCCTCGGCGATCATCTTCTCGATCGAGGCCACCAGCGCGGGTTTGTCCTCCTTGTAGGTGACGCCGTGCCACTGCGCCGCCGAGCGGAGCACACGCAACGAGGCCGTGCCTTCGCCGATGAGTTTGTTGACCATCGTCGGGATGTAGAACTCGGCTTTGAGGTTCTCCTTGTTCCCGGCGAGCCACGTCTTGAAATACTCCCTGGAATAGGTAAAGAAATCGGGGGTGAAGCCAAAGAGGTTCATCGACACCGGCGTGTCCCCGGCCAGTACTTCGTCGGCGCCGCCGTCGTGGAAGACGATCCTGCCGTCGGGCATACGCTCGATCTGCGTGCGCTCGACCATCGAGGTGAGGTTGCCCGCAGCATCCACACCGCAGACGCCGCGCGAAACGGTACCGTTGTCCGAAAGGGTCTTGTCGAGGTCGTAGGCGACCATGCAGTAGCGGTTCCGGCTCTCGCCCAACTGCGAAAGGTAGTCCCCGATGGTCTTGTAGGCTTCGGCACCGTAGAAGTCGTCGGCATTGATCACGGCGAAGGGTTCGCGGATGGCGTCGGCCGCCATCATCACGGCGTGGTTGGTGCCCCACGGCTTGACGCGCCCTTCGGGAACAGCAGCCCCCTGGGGCAGGTAGTCCAACTCCTGGAACACGAACTCCACGGCGATGCGGCCGCCGAAACGCTCCGCGGAGAAGACTTCGCGGAACTCCTTTTCGAAAGAGTGGCGGATGACGAAAACGACCTTGCCGAAACCGGCGCGGATGGCGTCGTAGACCGAATAATCTATGATGGCCTCGTTGTTGGGGCCGACCCCGTCCATCTGCTTGAGCGAACCGTAACGGGAGCCCATACCTGCGGCGAGGACGAGTAATGTAGGTTTTACCATACTTTTCAGCTGTTTTTTGCGTTGATTCTAAACGATCACAAAGTTAAAAAATTCGGCGCGTTCCGCAAAGGTTTTCTATGAAATTGGTTATCTTTGCATTCATAATGTCATAAACCGATGAGATTTTTCAAATCCATACGGGCATGGTGGCGCGGGCTTTTCCGCAAACGCCGTTTCAACATGCTCAATGCCACGGACAACAGCGAGGAGTGGCACATGCACCTCTCGCCGGCCAGCATCTTCGCGGCCTTCCTGTCGTTCGTGCTGCTGCTGTTCATCCTCATCCTGTCGCTGGTGGCCTACTCCCCGATCCTGGAACTGCTGCCGGGATACCGCACCGAGGCAGACCGTTCGCGCGAAAGCCTCGTGCAGAATATCATCCGGCTCGACTCGATGGAGCGCATGATGAACGACATGCTCACCTACAACCAGCATATCGCGCTGATCATGGAAGGCAAAACCCCCGTGGCGCGCACGCTCGCCACGTCGGACAGCACCCGCACCAGCAAGGTGCTGGTGATGCCCTCGCCCGAGGACTCGATCCTGCGGGCGCAGATGGAGGGCGACGGCCCGTACGCCATCGCGGGCCGCAGCGGCGGGTCGCGGCGTTCGGTACGCGAGGCGATCGAGCTGGCCAAACCCGTGGAGGGGATCATCACCGACCGCTTCGACATCCGCAACGGCAATTTCGGGGTACGCATCGCGGCGGCGGCCAGCGACCGCATCACGGCCATCGACAACGGCACGGTGGTGCTGAGCCTCTGGACGCCCGAGACGGGTTACATGGTCGAGCTGCAGCATGCGAACAACCTCCTCTCGGTCTACAAGGGGCTTTCGCAGTCGCTCGTCACCACGGGGCAGACCATCCGCGCGGGCGAGATGGTCGGCTACAACGCCGAGGCGGAAGAGGGCGAGGTGCGGCTTTTCGAATTCGAACTCTGGAACAACGGCAAGCCCGTAGACCCAGAAGGGTATATCGTATTCTGACGCACAGGCATGAAACAACGACTTGCAATACTGGGTTCGACGGGCTCGATCGGCGTGCAGACGCTCGACATCGTGCGTGAGAACCCCGCCTTATTCGAAGTGCGCGTGCTGACGGCCAACCGCAACTGGCAGCGGCTCGCGGCACAGGCACGGGAATTCGACGCGGACACGGCGGTCATCGCCGACGAACGCTATTACGGGCAGCTGCGCGATGCGCTGGCCGGCACCGACGTGAAGGTTTACGCCGGAGAGGATGCCGTGGCTCAGGTCGCGGCGGGCGGCGATACGGACGTGGTGGTCAACGCGCTGGTAGGCTACGCCGGGCTGGCGCCGACGGTGGCCGCGCTCGGCGCCGGGAAGAAACTGGCGCTGGCCAACAAGGAGTCGCTCGTGGTGGGCGGCGAATACGTGATGCGGCTGGCGGCCGAAAAGCGTGCCCCGATCCTGCCGATCGACTCGGAGCATTCGGCCATCTTCCAGTGCCTGGCGGGCGAGCAGTCGCCCATACGGAGGCTCATCATCACGTGCAGCGGCGGCGCATTCCGCGACCTGCCGTGCGAAAAACTGGCCGATGTGACCGTGGAACAGGCGCTGCGCCACCCCCAGTGGGAGATGGGCGCAAAGATCACGATAGACTCGTCGACGCTGGTGAACAAAGGTTTCGAGGTGATCGAGGCACACTGGCTGTTCGGCACCCCGGTGGAGAAAATAACGGTGCTGCTGCACCCGCAGTCGATCGTACACTCGATGGTGGAGTTCGAGGACGGGGCGATCAAGGCGCAGCTGGGCACGCCCGACATGCGTATGCCGATCAGCTTCGCGCTGATGTACCCCCGGCGGGCGACCCGCCCCGGCGAGCGGTTCGACTTCATGGCGCACCCGCAGCTGACATTCGCCGGGGTCGACCGGGCGAAATACCCGGCGCTGGAGATCGCCTGCGAGTGCCTGCGCCGCCGCGGCACGGCGGCCTGCACGATGAACGGCGCCAACGAGGTGGCCGTCGCGGCGTTCCTCGGCCGCAAGTGCGCATGGCTGGATATCGTGCGTGCCATCGAGTACGCCCTGGGGCGCGCCTCGTTCGCCGCCGCCCCCACCCTCGGGGACTACGACGAGGCGAACGACGAGGCCCGGCGGCTGGCTGCGGAATACTTAGCGTTGTAACCAAAAGACAGACATGGATATAATCATCAAGATCATTCAGTTTTTCCTCTGCTTCACCATCCTGGTGGGCATTCACGAATTGGGGCACTTCCTTATGGCGCGGGTTTTCAGGATCCGCGTCGACAAGTTCTATATCTTCTTCGACCCGTGGTTTTCGATCTTCAAGTTCAAGCGCGGCGACACCGAGTACGGGCTGGGCTGGCTGCCGCTGGGCGGATACTGCAAGATCGCCGGCATGATCGACGAGTCGATGGACAAGGAGCAGATGAAACAGCCCCCCAAGCCCGACGAATTCCGCACCAAACCCGCATGGCAGCGTTTTCTGGTGATGATCGCGGGCGTGGTGATGAACGTCCTGCTGGCGATCGTCATCTACTGCGGCGTCTGCTACGTGTGGGGCGACAACTACTTCTCGAACGAGGATGCCAAATGGGGCTATAACTTCAACGAGGCGGGGCACAAGCTCGGCTTCGAGGACGGCGACAAGTTCGTGACCATCGACGGCCGGCCGGTCGACGACATCAACAAGATACTCAATTCGCTGCTCATCACCGAAGGCGAGCGAAAGGTCGTCGTCGAGCGCGGCGGAAAGCACGTGGAGCTGACGTTGCCGCTGGACGAGCTGATCGAGATGCGCCAAGCCAAAGGTTACGAAGACCTCTTTACGCTGCGTGTGCCGTTCCTGATCGACAGCGCGGTGTACGAATCGGCGGCGGCGCTCAGGCGCGGCGACGAGATCGTGGCCATCGACGATGCACGGGGGCTGGAATACTCCGGCTACCAGCAATACCTCAAGACCCGGGCGGGCGGGGAAGTGACCCTGACGGTGAAACGCGAAGGCGACAGGCTGCTGCAGATCGCCGTCCCGGTGTCCGACCAGGGCAAGCTGGGCGTGATAGCACGCAACCCCTATACGCTGCGCACACAGGAGTACACCTTCTGGCAGTCGATCCCGGCAGGCATCGAAAAGGCCGGGAAAGTCATTTCGTCCTACTGGGAACAGTTGAAGATGATCGTGCAGCCCAAGACCAAGATGTACGAGGAGCTGGGCGGGTTCATCGCCATCGGCAGTATTTTCCCCGGGGACTGGAACTGGGAGGATTTCTGGTTGAAGACGGCATTCCTGTCGATCATCCTCGCGGTGATGAACATCCTGCCCATACCGGGACTCGACGGCGGGCATGCGATCTTCACGTTCTGGGAGATGGTCACGGGACGCAAAGTGAGCGACAAGGTGCTGGAAGGCGCGCAGTACGTCGGGCTGGTCATCATCCTGTTCCTGCTGCTGTACGCCAACGGGAACGACATATACAGGTTCTTTATAAAATAATGAAACTGACGGACTGCGCCGAAGCATTACGGCGACACCATTTTGAGGTTGAAACGGTGAAGGACACCACCGAGGCGTTCGCGGTGCTGAAAGCCATCGCGGAGCGGGAACGGCCGGAAATAGTATCGTTCGGCGACTCGGAAACGATGCACGCCACGGGCATCGTCGGGTGGCTGCGCGGCGACGGACGCTGGAAGCTGCTCGACGGGTTCGACCCCGCGATGAGCTATCCCGAACGGTTGGAGATACGCCGGCAGGCGCTGATGTCCGACCTCTTCATCACGGGGGTCAACGCCATCAGCATGGAAGGCTCGCTCCACTGGCTCGACAAGGTGGGCAACCGCATCGCCCCGGTGGCGTTCGGGCCCCGCAAGGTGGTCATCGTGGCCGGACGCAACAAGATCGTCGCCGACCGTGCCGAGGCCGAGGAGCGCATCCGCACGATCGCCGCACCGCAAAACGTCGCACGGCACCCGGGATTCCGCACGCCGTGCGCCCGGACGGGCGTATGCTCGGACTGCAACTCGCCCGACCGCGTGTGCAACACGCGTATGGAGATGCTGCGGTGCTGGCCCGCAGGGCGCGTGCTGGTCGTGCTGATAGACCAGGAACTGGGACTTTGACAAATACCGGAAGGATGAAAGCCATAAGATACATAACCATACTGATCCTCGCGGCGGCACTCGCGGCCTGCGGGGAGAAATCGGAACCGTACTACACGACAAGCTATCCGGTGAGCCGGGTCGAAGCCACCGTCACGCTCGGCGCAGCAGCAACGACAACGGCCGAAGACGAGCCGGAGCCCGAGCCGGAACCCGAACCTGAGCCTGAGCCTGAACCCGACCCGGTAATCGAGGCCATACGCGCGGACGTGCTGGCCGAAGCCCCGGTACAGGCCGGGGGCGGTTACGTGCTCGAATTCCTCTACCACAACAGCGGATGGCTCTACATCACACCCGCACCGGACGCCGCGCCGGTCACCGGGTCGTTCAACAAGGAACCCGACAAACCCGACCAGCTGCGGTTCTTCTACGAGGACGCCGACTACACCTATGCGGTTTCCTACTATTCGGAGGAGGGCAAGAGCCTCACGCTGCTGACCGTAGACCTCACGGCCAAATACCAGGCGCTCTACCCCACGGCCGGCATCACGAAGGTCGAAAGGCTGGAATACACGACGCACCCCTTCTAAGGGCTGCGAAGACCCTTTACAAACCGACAATACACCGATGGCAAAAGTCAAAAAGGCCTTTTTCTGCAAGAATTGCGGGTTCGAAGCCCCCAAATGGCTGGGGCGCTGCCCCTCGTGCGGCGAGTGGAACACCTTTACGGAGGAGATCATAGCCCGTGAAAGCGGTTCCGTGGCGGCCAATGCCGCAGGGCCGCTGCCCGCGGCGAAACCCCAGCGCGTAGGCGACATCCGCGAAAGCGAACACCGCCGCATAGACGTGGGCAACGGCGAGGTGAACCGTGTGCTGGGCGGCGGGATGGTGCCGGGGTCGCTGATCCTCGTGGGCGGGGAGCCGGGCATCGGCAAGTCGACCCTCTCGCTGCAGATCGCACTGGCGGCGAACGGGCTGAAAACGCTCTATGTCTCGGGCGAGGAGTCGGCCGAGCAGATCAAGATGCGCGCGGGGAGGATCGGAATCGGCAACGACGAATGCCTGATCTATCCCGAGACGCTGCTCGAAAATATCGTCAGGCAGATCGGCGAACACAGGCCCGACCTGGTGGTGATCGACTCGATACAGACCATCTATACCGACCTGCTGGACTCGTCGGCGGGAAGCGTGTCGCAAATACGCGAATGCGCCGCGACGCTGCTCAAGTATGCCAAGTCGACCGGGACGTCGATCTTCATCATCGGCCACATCACCAAGGACGGAAGCATCGCCGGGCCCAAGATCCTGGAACACATCGTCGACGTCGTCCTGCAATTCGAAGGCGACAGCAACAATATCTACCGCATCCTGCGCGGCATAAAGAACCGTTTCGGCGCGACGTTCGAAATCGGGGTGTTCGAGATGCTGGACAGCGGCCTGCGGAGCGTGGACAACCCGTCCGAGATCCTGCTGACGCACTACGAGGAGCCGCTGAGCGGCATCGCCGTGGGCGCTTCGGCCGACGGCGTGCGCCCCTACCTGATCGAGGTGCAGGCACTGGTGAGCGGCGCGGCATACGGTACGCCCCAGCGTTCGACGACGGGCTACGACACCAAGCGCATGAACATGCTGCTGGCCGTGCTGGAAAAACGCGTGGGAATGAAGATGTTCCAGAAGGACGTCTTCCTGAATTTCGCCGGCGGGTTCAAGGTCGCCGACCCGGGATTAGACCTGGCAGTGGTCGCGGCGGTGATCTCGTCGTACTACGACCGCCCCGTCGCCGAGGGGGTCTGCTGCGCGGGCGAGATCGGGCTTTCGGGCGAAGTGCGCCCGGCGCCCCGCACCGAGCAGCGCATCAGCGAGGCCGCGCGCCTGGGATTCAAACGCATCGTCGTATCGGGGTATCTGGGCAAGGGCGCCAAACGCCCCAAGGGGATCGAGGTCGTGACGATAAACAGCGTAGACCAACTGCCACGGGCGCTTTTTGTGGAATAGATTTTGCTCTTACACCCGTAAAAAGGAGTAAGAGATGCAAAAACGAATAGTCGTTCTCGGCGGGGTGGGTTTTATCGGCACGCACCTCTGCCTGCGCCTTCTGGAGGAAGGGCACGAGGTTTTCTGCGTCGATATCCGCGATGCGGTCAACTCGCCCCTGCTGCGGGGCGTATTGCAGCACCCCCTGTTCCGGTATGTACACCACAATATCATCAACGGGTTCAGTATCCGCTGCGACGAGATATACAACCTCGCGTCGCCGTCGCGCGTGCGCTACAACAAGGCGCTCCCGGTGGAGACGCTCCGCGTGAGCGTGCTGGGCGCCATAAACGCGCTCGACACAGCACGCACCGAACATGCGCGGGTGGTCTTCGCCTCGGCGGGAAACATCTACGGCATCGGGCAGCGCGACCCGGCGAGCGAACCGGGCAACTGCTGCTCGACGCACTACATCCTCTGCGAAGGCAAGCGCGCCGCCGAGGCACTGCACAGAGCATACCACAGCGAATACGACGTCGACACGCGCATTGCCCGCATATTCAACACCTACGGCAGCGGCGCCGACCCGATGGATCAGCGCGTGGTGATAAAGATGGTCGTGGCGGCCTTGCAGAACCGCGACATCGTCGTCAACGGCAGCGGGGAGCAGCTACGCACGTTCTGCTGGGTCGAAGACCTCGTGGAGGGGCTCGTCAGGCTGATGGAAGCACCGCCGTCGGCCGGGGCGGTGCGCACGGTGAACCTGGGCAGCAACCATGAAATCGCCATCCGGGCGCTGGCGGAGAAGATCGTGGCCCTGACGGGAAGCCGCTCGCGGATCGTGCACACGGCGGCACGGGCCGACGACGCAAGGCGGCGCACGCCCGACATCTCGGCAGCACGCAGGGAGCTGGGCTGGGTGCCCCGTACACCGCTCGCGGAAGGGCTGCGCCGCACGATCAGCTATGCGGAAAAGGAGTTGGCGGACAAGGCCTACGCCGGGGTCACATGGGCAGAGATGAACTGAAAAAGAAGATAGAATGACAACTACGGATTTTGACAAGATCATCTGGCGGGACGCGCTGACGTTCGTGGACTTTTTCGCCACATGGTGCGGGCCATGCCAGATGATGCACCCCGCCATCGACAAGTTCCAGCGGGAGATGAACGGCCGCGTGGATGTATACAAGGTGGATATCGACGACCGCGGAATGCTGGACGCAGTGCACCGCTACAACATCATGTCGGTGCCGACGCTCATGTTCTTCCGCCGCGGCGAAGTGCTGTGGCGCGAGAGCGGCCGCGTGGGTTACAACCATCTGGTAAACGTGCTGCGGGAGCTGGAAAAGCGCGAACAGGTGGCACAGCGATGAACTCCCGCGCGAAACAAACAATGCATGAAAGGGAGGCCTATGCCTCCAGACGCCAGGCGAGCTCCTCGTGGACGTAGTCTTCGGCAGGGAGCTTACCCAGAGAACCGGCTGCGCGGAGTACCGCCTGCCGGTTCTCCTCGTTTTGCGCCGCGACGGCCGCGAGCAGCGCCACCGCACCCTGAGCCGTAAGGCGGGCGGCGGGGACGGGATGCTGCGCCAGAGGCCGGGAGGAAACCTGCTGCCCGGCAGCACACGGGGAGGCGACATGCGGGTCTGCGGCCGGAGAAGCGCCTGCGGCGGCTGAGGCAATTGCAGCGGAAGGGGTGTCGCCAACGGAAGAATCGCCGAAAGCAGGCGTGGTAACTTCCGGAGAAGAGGCCTCCGTAACAGACGTATCAGCGACAAAGGCACCCGGTGCAACAGAGGTATCCGCAGCGGCGGAAATTGCGGCGGCGGTCGCCTCGGTCATCGCTTCGGCCGGCGTTTCGACCGTCGCCTCGGCCGTTGCATTGCGGTGCACGGCTTCGACGGCCGGTGCAACCCATGAGGCCGTAAGGCGGGGACTGCGCGCGGCGGCGAGCAGGGCGGCATACTGCAACAACGCATCGGGCGAGGCGATCCACGCCGAGAACAGCGCGGGGAACGCCTCGGCTCGGCTCAGCAGGGCAAAAGCGGCTTCCTCGGCGATTTCGGAATTGACGATGCCTGCAGCCCATGCGGGGAACTCCTCCGGCGTAAGGCACGCCGGACATGCAATATGCAATGCGGCAAGGCGCAGTTCGCGGACATCCTGCCGGTAGAGGTAACGGGCGAAACCGTGGTCGGGCGCCTCCGCACGCGCTATCCGGCGCAATGTGGGCAGGCTTACCCCGTAATTCAGTCCGTAAGGCGTGCCGTAATAGCGCATCGAATCGGCTACGGCACCGTTACGCTCGCGACGCAACTCCCTGAGCAGCGCCACCATACGCGACGTATAATCCATCGGTAAAAGCTATTTGCGGCGAGGAAGCGCGACGTTGATCGTGCGGCCGAACTCGAACAGGGGAAGCACCGCGCGGGCATACTCGCGGCCGCCTGCGATGACCGTGCAGACCGACGGGTCGGCCACACGGCAGGCCACGGTATTGGACTCCTTGGCCGAAGCCTCGACGGCGGTAGCCGTATTGCCCGAGGGTTCGATCTGCAGCAGCACCATGTCGCCCGAAAGGTCGCTCTCGGGGAGCAGCCCGGCGGCGGCACTGAAACGGCAGACGATATACTGCTTCTTGTCGGATTGCGGATAGACCACATAGCGGCGGGTCTCGGTGGTGACGACACGCTTGCCCAGGAAGAGCTCCAGATAGCTCTGTTCGAGGCGTTCGATCTCGGCCAGGGCGGCTTTCAGCCCTTCGCCGAAGACATTTTCGCCGGCTTCGCCCGTGATGAGCTCGATACGGTGCCTGCGAAGCGAAAAGATCGTGTTGGCGGCTTCGCGGGCGGCGTCCTCCAACGCCAGCACCGCCATGTCGTTCTTGTCGGCCTGGAGGCGCGAAAATTCGTCCTCGGACGTGGCATGGGACATCACCGTGCGCGAAGGCTGGGCCGGGGCGGGCGCGTCGAGGCACGCCTTGGGGTCGAGCAGGGCGACCGAAGCCCCCGTAACGGCCCATGACATCTTGTCGGTCAGCGGGGCGCGGACGCCGAGGAATTTCTGCGCATAGCGCGCATAGGGGCCGCTGAGGGTCACGTCGCGCTCGGCCGTGACGTCGACAGCCAGCACCGTGCGGGGCTGCGACACGACGATGCCGCCCGATGTCTCGTCGGCCCCTTGCAGGGCTATGTATGGGTTTTGCGCCGCGGCGCCGCCGCATACGACGAGGGCGAGCGCCAGAAGTCTGAGTTTCATGGGTTCGAATTTTTTAATCGCTAACGCAAATGTAACTTATTTTGCCGTGCTATCAAAATTTCAGGTAAAAATCGCGCGTCAGGGCGCGGTATTCGGGGGTATACTGCTCGTGCACACCCGTGCCGATAACCAGCTCGGTGCGATCGGGGGCCGGGGCGGAGGGCACAGAAAAGAAGGGGACGGCATCCGACAGGGCCGCCGGGTCATCGGAACGAAGGCCGGAACCCGCGGCGGAAAAACCGGAGGGAGGCGAAGCGGCGGCGGGCGGAAAAACGTCGCCGGAAGGCGTACGGACGAATTCGAGCAGCACCCGTTTGGCCGCGTGGCGGGGCGTCGTGCGCACGTCGGTACGACGCACCGGAAGCAACACGTCCCGGCAGATGCCGATGAAACGGGCGGCCTCGTCCGCAGGCAAGACCACGGCGAAGTGCCCCTCGTCGGAGAGCAGACGCACGACGGCGTCGCGCAGATCGCCGAAGGGCAGCCGTACGGCATGGCGGGCCGTGGTACGCCCCGCATCGGGACAGGTGAGCGAATCGACAAAGAACGGCGGGTTGGAGACGACCAGGTCGAACTTTCCCTGCGGGGCGAACTCTTGTACGGGGCACTGCACGAACGCTACCCTGCCGCCCCACGGCGAGGCATCGGCATTCTCGCGCGCCTGCGAAATGTCTTCCACGTCGACACCCGTGATCCGGGCCCCGGGGACACGTTGTGCCATCATCAGTGCGATAAGCCCCGTACCAGTACCGATATCGAGGATGCGCCTGTCCGACGGACGCACCGAGACCCAGGCGCCCAGCAGCACGCCGTCCGTCCCGACCTTCATCGGGCAGCGATCCTGGCGTATGGCGAATTGTTTGAAGCGGAACATCGTCTCTATGCTTTGAGGTAACCGTCGATACCCGCCCCGAAGAGCGAGAAATCGTAACGCACAGGGTCGGCGGGATCGAACATGCGGAGCGAAGCGGTGGTCTGCTCGACGGCACGCCAGTCGTTCTGGCGGCGTGTGAGCAGCCCCAGCGCACGGGACATATTGCCTGTATGGACGTCGAGCGGGATATAGAGCGCCGACATCGGGATGCGCGTCCACTCGCCGAAATCCACACCCCGCCCGTCGCTGCGCGCCATCCAGCGCAGGTACATGCAGAGCCGTTTGCAGGCGGCGCCCTTCTCGATGGACGAAAGATGTTTTTCGCAACGCGCGGCATGGCCGCAGCTGAAAAACTCGCGCCGGAATTCGGCAAAGACCGCCGGGATGCTCCGCGTCGCCTCGTAACGGGTCTCGAAGAAATTCCCGATGCCGCCGTGAAGCTCCTCCATACGGCGCAGTGCCAGCACGAAGTCACGCAGGTCGCCGCCGTTGAACGTGCGGTGGGCATAGGACGAAAGCGATGCCAGCTCCTTCTCCGAGGCGTTGCGCACGAAATCCGCCGGAGCGTCGTCCATGCAGCGCATCATCCGGTGGCCGTTCGCCACGATAGCCTTGCGGTTGCCCCAGGCGATCGTGGCGGCGAAAAATCCCGCGATCTCCCGGTCGGTACGCCCCGCATAGCGGTGCGGCACCGAAATCGGGTCGCACTCGATAAACTCGGGACGGTTGTATTTGTCGTGGAGCCGTTCGAGCAGCTCCCTGAGTTCTGTATCCATAATACAACTGTATTTATGCAATGATCCGCAACCCCGGACGGCTTCGGGAACAGCCCGAAGCAGCCCCGCCACGCCGGGAAAGCCGCCGGATACCGGAAGCGATGTCAGACGGCAGGGCACCCGGGGAACCCGTACGGCGCGGCGAACCGCCCACCGGGCGCAGCCTTACAGAATCCGGCCGTCGGACATCGTGATGCGGCGGTCGGCCATGGCGGCGAGGTGTTCATCGTGGGTCACGATCACGATGGTCTGCCCCAGCCGGTCGCGCAGCTCGAAAAAAAGACGGTGTATCTCGTCGCGGTTGTGCGAATCGAGGTTGCCCGAGGGTTCGTCGGCCAGCAGCACGGCGGGGGAATTGATCAGGGCCCGGGCGATGGCCACGCGCTGCTGCTCGCCGCCGGAAAGCTGGCCGGGCTTATGGTCGCGGCGCCCGGCGAGACCCATCATTTCCAGCAGCTCCGCGGCGCGGCGTTCGACCTCCGCACGGGGGTGTTTGCCGATCAGCCCCGGGATGCAGACGTTCTCGAAGGCCGTGAACTCGGGCAGCAGGTGGTGGAACTGGAACACGAAACCGATGCGTCCGTTGCGGAATCGGGACAACGTCTTATCGCCCAGCGAAAAAACATCCTGCCCGTCGATTTCGACCCTTCCGCAGTCGGGCCGCGAAAGCGTACCCACGATCTGCAACAGCGTGGTCTTGCCGGCGCCGCTGGCACCGACGATCGAAACGACCTCGCCCCGGGCGACGTCGAGCGAAACGCCTTTCAGCACTTCGAGGTCGCCGAAGCGCTTGTGTATATCGGTAACTTTAATCATCGGTCGGTTTTTTATCCAGTTTGTATTTCGCTTCGATCGCCCGTATCGACCGATCGACATCCGCCAACAATCCTTCGATATATCCCTCCGGAAAATAATAGGGCGCTGTCAGCATGAATTCGGCAAAACACGGCACCGAGAAAATACACTCCCACCGCTCGTACATGTCCCCGGTATAGAAACGCTCCCGCTGTTTCTCGCTGAAGTCCTTGGACATGTCGTTCTGGGCAGTGAGTTTTAACTGGTAGTACATCGAGATATTCTCCTCCAAATCGGCCAGCACGGCGTATCCCTGCGTAACGGCCAGCAGGAAGTCCTTGTCGGGCACCGAAGACATCAGGCCGGAATTCTTCAGCACCTCGAAAGCATCCCTGCGCGGATGGAAGAAATGGATCCGCCCGTAAACCGGATCGAAAGAGGCCAGCGTATCGGACGGTATCCGTTTCAGGTCGCGGCGGTTGTCCGTCAAGAACTTGCAGGCGCGCATTTCCCATTGCTGATAGTCCCAGACCTGCATGAAATCCGCGCGGTTGGTTTCCAGTTCGGCATGTACCAGCAGCATCGTCGCACGCACCTCGCGCGCCACGCGCCAGCGTTCGATCAGCCCCGAGCCGGCGAACGTAACGACAATACCGATGATGACCACCGAGAGTTGCAGCGCGTATTCGCGCCATGTCCGTGCCGGAAAAGACTTGGATTTCTTTGTCATTGCCTCTTATTTCTGGACGCCCTGCCGTTCGAAACGGTATTTTTTATTTATGGAGGCGATCACATCGTCGACCGCCCGTATCATATGACCGAAATAATCGCCCCCGCCGAAAAAATAAGCGGAAGTACCGATGAAAGCCGCACACAACGGGTCTTCAAAAATTATCTTCCACGACCCGTATGTTCCCATGGGAGCGAGCGAAAAGCCGGGAGTATTGACAAACAGGTGGTTTTGCGCATCCTGTTTCCGCCCGGAATACATAGCGACATTCTCCCGGAAATCGTTGAGCCGGTTATAACATCCGAAAATATCCGCCAAGAACTGCTTGTCCCCCACCGCCGAAACGATATCCGAGGACTTGAGCACTTCGAGCGCCTCCTGCTGCGGCCTGTAGGACGGCAGGTAACTCAAGAGCAGGCTGTAATGGGCCAGCGAATCGGCCGGAATGTCTTCCAGTTCGTCGTATTCCATGAACATCAGCATTCCCCGGCGGTCGTAGTCGAGGTTGCTGTAAACATCACGCAGCATTTCGCGGTTCTGTTCCAGCTCGGAAACCACCAACTGCATGACCGTTCTGACCTGTCGCTGGCTCGCCCAGCGGGAAATCAGGCCGGAACCGGCGAACGTAACGACGATACCGATAATGACCACCGATAACTGCAACGCATAGTCGCGCCATGTCCAGTTGAAAGCGGGCTTCCCGACCGCCGTCCCGGCCACCGGGCGGGAGCTGCCGGAGCGGCCGGAACTCCCGGCAGGGCGGCCTGACTGCGACCCGCCCTGCGGGTTGTCCGGCTGGACGTTGCGGCGTCCCCTCGGCGAGCGGGCCGACTGTCCGCCTTCGCGTTCGCCCTGCGGTCTGTTTTGCTGTCCGTCCTGCGGCCTTCCCCGTCGTCCGTCACGACGCCCGGCAGGTTTCCCCGCCCCGTTTTCCGACACCTTTTCCGCAGGTTTCTCCGCCGGGTTCCCCGCTATTTTTTCAATTGCCATACTATCGGCTGTTTTGTACGTATGCGTTGAAGATCCTCACCGTATCGACGGCTTCCCGCACGTCGTGGACACGCAGGATCGCGGCGCCGTGCCGCAGGCACTCCCACCCCAGGGCTACGGTGCCCGCGAGGGATTGGGCGGGGGTGGCGCCGAGCACACGGTAGATCATCGACTTGCGCGAGAGCCCCGCCAGTACGGGATAGCCCAGCGCACAGAGGCGGTGAAGCCCGGCGAGCAGTTCGTAATTCTGTTCCGTGGTCTTGGCGAAGCCGAAACCGGGGTCGAGGACGAGATGCTCGCGTGCGATCCCGGCGGCGAGCAGCGCGGCAACCCTGGCCTCGAAATAGGCGACGACCTCGGCCGTGATGTCGCGTTTGTAGTCCGTGAGCGACTGCATGGTCTTAGGGTCGCCCTTCATGTGCATGGCGATGTAGGGCACCCCGTATTTCGCAGCGACGGCAGGCATGGCGGGATCGAGTTCCCCGGCAGAAATGTCGTTGATGATCAGGGGGCCGAACCTTTCGATCGCCCGGGCAGCGACCTCGCTGCGGAACGTATCGACCGAAACGGCCATGCCGGGGGCCAGCCGCCGCACGGCCTCCACGCCCAGCTCCACGCGCCGCCACTCCTCCCCGGGGGATACTTCGTCCGCCCCGGGACGCGACGAGTAGCCGCCGACGTCGATGATCGACGCCCCTTCGGCTACGGCCTCGCGCACGCGGCGCTCGACATGCGGCGCATCGGGCATACGGCTGCCGGCGAAAAACGAGTCGGGGGTGACGTTCAGGATCGCCATCACCCGAGGCTGTGAGAAATCGAACAAGGGGTTATTTGCTGCCATGGCTGAAAATCCGGTCGAGTTTGACTACTGCTGGTTCGAGGTCTTCCTCGAAGATATTGACGACCACATAGTCCGCACGGGCGCTCAGCGCATCGTCGTCGAGCTGCGCGGCGATGCGGCGCACGACCTGATCGGCCCCGCACCCGTCGCGGCGGCAGGTGCGCTCGATGCGCAGTTCGCGCGGCGCGAGGACGGCGACCGTCTTGTCGACACAACCTTCGAGCCCTGCTTCGAACAGGATGGCGCTTTCGAGGATCACGTAGCTACCCTCCTGCCGCGCCGCCCAGGCATCGAAATCACGCATAACGACCGGATGCACCAATGCATTGAGGTCTGCCAGCGCCTGCGGGTCGGCAAAGACGATGCCCGCGAGGTAAGCCCGGTCGAGCACCCCGTCGCGGAAAGTCCCCTCGCCGAAACGACCGGCCAACTGCCGCCGCAGCGCCCCATCCTCCTGCATCAGCCGTTTGGCCGCAGCGTCCGAATCGTAAACCGCAATGCCCTTCTGTGCAAAAAGGCGGCAGACAGTGCTCTTGCCGCTGCCGATGCCGCCCGTAATTCCTACTTTCATCATTCCTGTCCGTCGGGAAAATCTATCTCGGGAACCACGTCGATAGAGGTTATCTTAATATCGCTGAATTTCACGGAAATCGCATTCTGCAACGACTGCGGGTCGATGATGATCCGCCCCTCGTGCCCCTCCTCGCGCGAGCGCTTGTACTTGAGCGCCGAGAGCGGGATGCGCAGCGTCTTGTTCATGTAGACCTGGTAACCGAACAGGTTGGTACCGACCCCTTCGACGGTACACGTCACATCGAAAACCTGCCCGTCGACATCCACACGCACCTTCTGTTCGGTGGTGTAGATATAACTCAGTTTGGCGATATACCACAGGATGAACGACGCCATGAGCAACGCCAGAAAGACCGGCGAGACATAGCGGTGCATCCACTTCAGCAAACTATCTATTGCACGTTGGAGTTCCATGACGCAAAGTTAAAAATAAAATGGACTGCACCAACCGTGCAATCCACTTTATTTGCATATTAAATATAGGTGTGTTACTCCTTGTCGATCTTGGCACGCTTGGCCATCAGGTCGTAAGCGACCGGCGTAGCGATGAAAATCGTAGCTACCGTACCCACGATGACGCCGACCGTCAGGGCGAAAATGAAGCCGCGGATGGTCTCGCCGCCGAAGAAGAAGATGGCGAGCAGCGTCACGAGCGTCGTACCCGAGGTGTTGATCGTACGCGACAGCGTCGAGTTGATGGCGTTGTTCACGTTCTCCTTGAGGTTGCGCTTGGGATAGAGGCCCAGGTACTCGCGGATACGGTCGAAGACGACCACCGTATCGTTGATGGCATAGCCGATGATCGTAAGGATCGCGGCGATGAACGCCTGGTTCACCTCCAGGTTGAAGGGCACGAAACCGTAGAGCATCGAGAAGAGGCCGATGATGAACAGCGCGTTGACGGCCAGTGCGAGCGTGGCGCCCGATGCCCACTGCCAGCGCTTGAAGCGGAACGTGATGTAGAGCCCGATGGCGATGAGCGAGAACAACACCGAGTAGATGGCGTTCCAGGTCATGTCCTTGGCGATCGAAGGGCCGATCTTGTCGGCAGTGAGGATACCGTTGACGTCGGTCTGGGTATTACGGAACTGCTCGAAGGAGATGTCGTACGAATAGAGCGGCTTCAGGGCGTCGAAGATGATCTGCTCCACTTCGGCGGTAGCCTCGTCCGACGTGTCGTCGTAGCGGTACTGCGTCACGATGCGCATCTGGTTCTCGTTGCCGTACTGCTTCACCTCGAAACTGATCGCCGAAGCGTCGGCACCGGCGTGCTGCGAGAACGCCTCGCCAAGGTTCTGGCGCACCTCCTCGGCCGAAACGGCCTTGTCGAAGCGGATCACATAGGCACGGCCGCCGGTGAACTCGGCACCGAGGTTCAGGCCGCGGGCCACGAACGAGATGCACGAAAGGGCGATCAGCACCACGGCGATCGTATAACCCACCTTGCGCACGCGGATGAAATCGAAATGGGTATTGTTCAGGAAGTTCTCCGACCACTTGCGCGAGAAGGAGATATGTCCCCACTTGGCGACGATCCACTCGATCAGCAGGCGCGTGATGAACACGGCGCTGAAGAACGAAGTGATGATACCGATGATAAGGGTCGTGGCGAAGCCCTGTACGGGGCCGTTACCGAAGATGAAGAGCACGATACCGGTGATGATGGTCGTCAGGTTACCGTCGATGATGGCCGAGTAGGCTTTCGAGAAACCGTCCTTGATGGCCAGCGAGAGCCCCTTGCCGCCGCGCAGCTCCTCCTTGATACGTTCGTAGATGATGACGTTGGCGTCGACGGCCATACCCATCGTCAGGACGATACCCGCGATACCCGGCAGCGTCAGCACGGCGCCGAACGACACCAGGACGCCCATCAGCAGGAAGACGTTGGTCAGCAGGGCGACGTCGGACATCCAGCCTGCGGTCTTGTAGAACAGGCCCATGTAGAGCAGCACGAGGATGAAGGCGATCACGAACGAGAGCATACCCGCGTTGATCGACTCCTGACCCAGCGAGGGGCCCACGACGGTATCCTGGATGATCTTGGCCGGAGCGGGAACCTTACCCGAGTTGAGTACGTTGGCAAGGTCTTTCGCCTCCTGAATCGTGAAGTCGCCCGTGATCTGCGAGGAACCCTTGTCGATCTTGGTGTTCACGCGGGGTGCGGAATATACGTACCCGTCGAGGACGATGGCGATGCATTTGCCGATGTTCTCGCCCGTCAGGCGCGCCCACTCCTGCGTACCCTCGCCGTTCATGGTCATCGACACCTCGGCCGTAGCGCCGCGCTGGGCGTACTGCTCGGTGGCGCTCGTCACGACCGACCCGTCCAGCGGAGCCTTGCCGTCGGGCGTGGAAATCTTGATGGCATAGAGGTAGTAGCGGCCGTCGATCTTATCGTCGCCCTTGACACCCCACTTGAAGTCGATGTCGGCCGGGAAGAGCTCGCGCACCGCGGGGTTCGCCAGGTATTCGTTGACGGCAGCCATGTCGGCCTTATAGGCGGCACCGATGGCGGCACCACCCGCATAATTCGGGTCGAGCACGGCCAGCAGCGGGTTCTGCGTACGGTCGTAGCGGCCTGCGTCCACCTGCCCGGCAGCGGCAACGGAATCGGCGCCGATCTCGGCGATCAGGCCTGCGGCGTCGCCGGAAGCGGTCTGCTCACCGACGGCCTCGGCTTCGGCCGAAGCGGTCTCGGGCTGCGTGGCGGCGGGGAGCTCGGCCAGCTCGGCCTTGACGAGCTTATCGGCTGCTGCCAGTGCGGGAAGCACCTCGCGGGCATCGTAGGTCAGCCAGAATTCGAGCGACGCGGTACCCTGCAACAGGTCGCGCACACGCTGCGGCTCCTTCACGCCCGGCAGCTCGACCAGGATGCGGTGCGAGTTGGGCAGGCGCATGATGTTGGGCTGCGTAACGCCGAAATGATCGATACGGCTGCGCAGGACGTTGAACGAAGCGGCGATGGCGGCATCGGTTTCCTTCTTGAGGATTTTCTCGACGTCGGCATCGGAGCTTTCGAGCGTGATGTCCTTACGGTCGGGACTGACGAAGATCGCAGCCAGCGAACCGCCGTTCGAAAGGCGCTGGTAGGCCTTCACGAAGTCGGAAATATAGTCTTTCGAGGTGCCGTCCTTCAGGGCCGCGTTGGCCTCGGCGATGGCGCCGACGAAGGCGGGATCATTCTGGCTGTCGCCGGCGAGCGCCTTGACGACATCCTCGACCTGCACCTCCAGCATGACGTTCATACCGCCCTTGAGGTCGAGACCCAGGTTCAGTTCCTTCTCCTTGCACTCCTTGTAGGTGAATTTCTTGAACCCGAGGTTATAAACACCCAGATTCTGAACCGAATCGAGGTAATGCTGTTCGGCCTCGCCCTGCTGGTCGAGGGGGAACTGCGCGGCGTACTCCGACGCCTTCTTCTCTACGCTCCGCGTCTTGAACGTGAAGGAGAGCTGGTAAACACACGCAAGCGCCAAAAGGACTGCGAGTAATTTAATAGCACCTTTACTTTGCATTTGAGTTGAAAAATTTTGTTATTATTTGTTGTAATTATTGTCATTACGCATAATAGCACGCAAAGATAGGAAAAAAGAATTGAAAATCGGAAATAACGAATTAAGATTTGCGTCGGGAAGATAAAAAAACTGTAATTTTGAAGCCGTATGATAAAATATACGGAGTACAAGTACCACCTTGCGGCGCTCTTCAGCGTGGCGGTATGGGGAGCGACGTTCGTTTCGACGAAGGTGCTCATCGCCAATTCGCTGACCCCGGCGGAGATATTCCTGCTGCGGTTCGCCATGGCCTACCTCTGCATCCTACCCCTGTCCGGCAGGCGGTTGTGGGCATCGGGATGGCGCGACGAAATGACGCTGGCAGTAGCGGGGATCACGGGCGGCTCGCTCTATTTCCTGACCGAAAACATGGCGCTGGAATATGCCCCGGCTTCGAACGTCTCGCTGATCGTGTGCACGGCGCCCGTATGGACGGCCGTACTGCTGAGCCTGCTCTACCGCAGCGAACGGATGACGCGGCGGCAGGCCGTGGGTTCGGCGCTGGCGTTCGCAGGCATGGTACTCGTCGTCCTCAACGGCCGTTTCGTGCTCCGGCTCTCGCCCAGGGGCGACATGCTGGCATTGTCGGCGGCACTGCTGTGGATGGTCTATTCGCTGGTCATCAAACGCATCGGCGGCCGCTACCCTGCCGTATTCATCACCCGCAAGGTATTCTTCTACGGGCTGCTGACCATCCTGCCGGTATTCGTTTTCCAGCCTTTTTCGATCACTTCAGAGGTGTTGGCCCGCCCCGCCGTGTGGGGCAACCTGCTGTTCCTGGGGATCGTAGCCTCGATGCTCTGCTATGTCCTGTGGAACGCCGCGATGCACAGGCTGGGAGCCGTGCGCACGACCAACTACATCTATTTCAACCCGTTGGTGACGATCATCACGGCAGCGGCCTGCATCGGCGAGCGCATCACCCCCGCGGCACTGGCAGGCGCGGCACTGATCCTCTACGGCATGTGGCGGGCAGAACGGGGATAGGCGCGGGATCGCCTCAAAGGGCTATTTCCGGCAACTAACCGCGTAAACGGAATCAGGAACCCGAAAGACAGCCACACCAGCAAGGAAGAGCAGCGCGGTGCAAACAGCAAACGTGGCTGGGCGGCCCATATACGCAGGGAGTTGGCAGGTATCCCAAAGATAGCGATAAAAACCGGAAATCAGGATGCCGCCGGACAAAAAAAGGTGCGACCCGAAAATCCGGATCGCACCCTGGGAATTTATATGAAAGCCTTGCGGCTGAAGTGTCCCGAACACTTCGAGTATTACTTCACCTCCTCGAACTCGACGTCCTCAGGCTGAGAGCTGTCGCCGCCATTCGACGCGCCGCCGGCATTGGCCTGCGACTGCGACTGGCCGGCATCGGCCCCGGGCTGTGCGCCCTGCGCCTGCTGCTGTGCGTAGATGTCCTGCGATGCAGCCTGCCATGCGGCGTTCAGCTCGGCGATGGCCGTGTCGATAGCCGCCACGTCGGCGTTCTTGTGCGCCTCCTTCAGCTTGGCCAGCGCACCCTCGATCGCGGACTTCTTGTCGGCGGGGAGCTTGTCGCCATACTCTTTGAGCTGCTTCTCCGTGGCGAAGATGTTCGAGTCGGCGGCGTTGATCTTGTCGATACGCTCCTTCTCCTCCTTGTCCTTGGCCTCGTTGGCCTTGGCCTCGTCGCGCATACGCTGGATTTCCTGCTCGGTAAGGCCCGAAGAAGCCTCGATACGGATCTTCTGTTCCTTGCCCGTGCCCTTGTCCTTGGCCGAGACGTTCAGGATACCGTTGGCGTCGATATCGAACGTCACCTCGATCTGCGGCACACCGCGCGGAGCGGCAGGAATGCCGTCCAGGTGGAAGCGACCGATCGACTTGTTGTCGCGGGCCAGCGGACGTTCGCCCTGGCAGACGTTGATCTCGACCGATGGCTGGTTATCGGCAGCCGTGGAGAAAGTCTCCGACTTGCGGGTCGGGATCGTGGTGTTGGCGTCGATGAGCTTGGTCATCACACCGCCCAGGGTCTCGATACCCAGCGACAGCGGCGTAACGTCGAGCAGCAGCACGTCCTTCACCTCGCCCGTGAGCACACCGCCCTGGATAGCGGCGCCTACGGCCACCACTTCGTCGGGGTTCACGCTCTTGTTGGGCGTGCGGCCGAAGAACTCTTCAACGATCTTCTGGATCGCGGGGATACGGGTCGAACCGCCGACGAGGATCACCTCGTTGATCTGCGAAGCGTCGAGGCCCGCGTCGCGCAAAGCGAGTTTGCAAGGCTCGATGGTCTTGCGGATCAAGTGGTCGCACAGCTGCTCGAACTTGGCACGCGTGAGCGACATAACGAGGTGCTGCGGAATGCCGTTGACAGGCATGATGTACGGCAGGTTGATCTCCGTGGAGGTCGAGGACGAAAGTTCGATCTTCGCCTTCTCGGCAGCTTCCTTCAGACGCTGCAAGGCCATCGGATCCTGGCGCAGGTCGATCTGGTGCTCGGCCTTGAACGCCTCGGCCATGTAGTCGATCAGCACGTGGTCGAAGTCGTCGCCGCCCAGGTGGGTATCGCCGTTGGTCGACTTCACTTCGAAGACGCCGTCGCCCAGCTCGAGGATCGAAATATCGAACGTACCGCCGCCGAGGTCATACACGGCGATCTTCATATCGCTGCTCTTCTTGTCCATACCGTAGGCCAGTGCGGCTGCGGTAGGCTCGTTGATGATACGGCGCACCTTCAGCCCGGCGATCTCGCCAGCCTCCTTCGTAGCCTGGCGCTGCGAGTCGGAGAAATAGGCGGGAACCGTGATGACAGCCTCCGTAACCTCCTGTCCGAGGTAGTCTTCGGCCGTTTTCTTCATCTTCTGCAGGATGATGGCCGAAATCTCCTGCGGCGTATACTGGCGGCCGTCGATATCGACGCGCGGGGTGTTGTTGTCACCCTTGACGATCGGATAGGGGGCACGCTCTATATCGGCCGTAACCTGATCGTAGCGCTCGCCCATGAAACGCTTGATCGAAAAGACCGTACGTTTGGGGTTGGTGATGGCCTGACGCTTAGCCGGGTCACCCACCTTGCGCTCGCCGTCCGCCGTGAAAGCCACCACAGACGGGGTCGTGCGGTGTCCCTCGGAGTTGGGAATAACCACGGGCTCGTTGCCCTCCATCACTGCTACGCAGGAGTTCGTAGTACCTAAGTCAATACCAATAATCTTTGCCATAATCGTATATAAGTTTAATGTTATTTTTTACGTTGCCTTGTGCCCCGCCCCTTCGCCCTGCGGTTCCGGCTGCCGGTCACGCCCGTAGATCGAACAAAGGTTGTACCAAACGGCAATCCCTGCCAAATTGTCAGCATAATGGCAGAATTCCCCCGCACGACCGTCCCGGCAGCTCCGGCCCAGGTGTTATTTTGGCAGAAAGGCCGGGGCGAAACGGAATATGCCAAGCGGGAGGACGGCAAAAAAACAGGAGGGCGGACAAGGGCACCCGGCAACTACACGGGCAACCTGCAGGGGCGTCCGGCAGGGATGGGGAAAAGCAACCGGGGAAAGGAAGAGTCACCAAAAAACAAGGGCCGCAGGAAAAACAAGAACCGCCGGAAAGGAATAAGGGAAAATATCGGCAAAAACAGGGAGTGCCGGCGAAGGCAAGAACCGCGCAAGGGGAAGTTGCCGGGGGAAACAGGGCAGGCCGCCGGGTGTTTTACCGGCGGCAATCGGGGTGATGCCACGCAGACAGGTATGCAGGAGAAAACAGAAAAGAAAACAGAGAAAAAAACAGAAACATGGATGCCTCGGGGAGCGGCGACAACGGTAAATACTGCGGAAAGACATTGCGGAAGCCGGACAATGCGGACGAAAAAGACGGTACGGACGGCAAGGATGATACAGATGATACGGAGCAGTGCGGACAGTACGGACAGTACGGACGGTACGAACTGGTGCGAACTGGTGCGAATCGGCAACCCGATGGACTGGCAGACGGGGCGGAGAAAGCGGAGAAAGGATAGAGCGAAAAAAACAGGCCTGCGAAAACGCAGGCCCTACGACCCGGCCCGAAAGCCGGTCTGAATCTTAACAACTATTTGTTCTGGTCGCCAAGGATACGCATTGCAACATCGAGGATCGTCGTGTCGTCCAGTGTAACGACTCCACCGTCCGGGCCCGGTTCGAAATGAACCCCCACGCACTCCTTAGCCTCGTGCTTGCCCCCGAAATAATTGCGGACGGTTTCTACGTCGAGTCCCAGTTCATCTGCAATGCGTTGCGAGCTGCCGCTGGGCAGCCTGTCCTTGATGCGGCGCAACTCGTTAAATGTGATAATCATATCCGTTGAATTTTAAGTTGAAGTTCTGCATCACTAAGTTAATACAATTTTGCGGAACTGCAAAATTTCTGCCTTAAAAAGTGAAATAAAAACGTAACATGAACGGAACAAAAATAAAACCGCCCCTTCTATTGCGAGTTTCCGGGGATTTACAAAGCAATGCTGTAACTGAATGAGTTACGGCATTGCTTTTTTATGAGGTAATGATTTAGAAACGCAAGTCTCGAATAAACTTACATCGAGGTTCATCCTGTCAAACAACTCTATACAAATATACGAAATATCTGATAAAAAAAGCAAATATGATTTTTATTACTCCATTTGCCGATTTATGGCGGACATCAGCGTCACCGTCTGTCCCGTCCTGAAAAAGGTTTACAGTGATTGATAATTAAAGATAAACATTTTGG
>ENA-OYYC01000199-OYYC01000199.1-human-gut-metagenome-genome-assembly--contig:-NODE-199-length-42798-cov-9.981096_pt1 | contig 42798 bp, 48 predicted proteins | sample MGYA00243242_ERZ653433 | MGnify/ENA primary metagenome ERZ653433 (study PRJEB26926, sample SAMN06165127) | human gut metagenome | biome: ENVO:00009003; feature: ENVO:2100002; material: ENVO:00002003... | reverse complement strand
ACGAGATTAGCTGCAGTCTCGTGGGCTCGGAGATGTGTATAAGAGACAGCTCCTCCGTCTCGACCAATATCGTCGGATGGGCCGCCGGCAACATCAACGTAGCCGTCGATCTGAATGTGAACCTGCACAACACGATCAATATTCCGGTATCGGCCAATCCGTTCAAGTTCGGAGAAACCCAGTGGAGCCATGTCGTCCTGCAACCGGGCTGGAGGCACTGGTTCGTCGAACGATACATCGGACAGTTCGTCTCCCCCTCGCTGTTTTATGCCAACTACACCATCGGCTACGATAAGCGCACCTTCAAAGGCAATGCCTATGGCATCGGATGCTCGTGGGGTTACTCGAAGCTCCTGAGCACCCGCTGGAACTTCCTCGTCGAAGTCGGGGCCGGCATCGTCTACACCCCCTACACCGAGAAGCTGCGGCCGAAATACATCGGGGAGTTCGACGACGAATACACCTACCGTCACCGCCGGTTCCTGCTCGTCCCGTTCAAATGCAACCTGTCGTTTTCCTACCTATTCTAACACACTGATTATGAAATTTTTCCTCATAAACATAACCGTCGGGATAATTTTATTCATCCTTACACTAATCGTTTTTGACGAAATGAACCTGGCGCTGAACATCGAGATACTATTCTTGATGATTATGCTCTATTTAAAGATGCAGCACATTGAAGATAGGCTCAACAGGCTTCACAAACAGCTCAAATTCCGCCAACACAGGAATCCGCAGCAAAAGCAAAAATAGCAACAAGATATGACAACGACCTTCAGCAATTCCAAGAATTATTCAATCCTCGCCGTTTCAGCCGACGAAATCAAGGTCTGGCCGCGAGCCGGGGTCTGCGATCGATGTAAACAAAAGATCGGTTCAAATGGGTTCTACGTAGGAGCCTTCGATCTCATGTATTGCCCTGAATGCTATGAGGCTTGGCATGATACAGCACCCGTCAGATCAGAAAATCAAATCGCCGTTGAAGAAAAGAACGTCAAGAGGGCGGAAGACAAAATAGTGCGGGGAAATATGATTTTCGCCATCCTCTCACGGCCTCGGATAATGGGGATGGATCCAATACTCCTAACTACCCTTACCCTCGGGTTCATTTTCTTTTTCCTCTTCAATAAAAGTGCGGTATTAGCAAGCATGGTTGCCGTATGCCTTATCGCACGCTTGGCCATGAAATATCAAACAAACAAGCTGAAATCACATGATTGGAAATCGAATATTGTAATACCCTTTATTCGGGCTATGCAAGAAGCATGTTTGATAATCATAATAGCCCTATTTTTTAAAGATCTCGCATTCATAAGTTCTGTAACAGAGAAAATACCCTTCATTCAAACTCATCTCGACACAATCCAGATCGGCGCAACGGCATTGTTGTACATGTGCATAATCTGCGATGATGCGCTCCATTTCTCTCTCGCAAAAAAGTGGCGCGAAAATGAAATCTCAACAGTACCACCATGCCCGCAGACAGATAGCAAAATCGTATAAACTTTCGCTTACGTATGGCAACGACCTTCAGCAATTCCAAGAATTATTCGATCCTCGCCGTTTCGGCCGATGAAAGCACATGCTGGAAGCGGGCGGAAAAGTGCGACACCTGTGGGAGCCGCACCGTAACGACCGGGTTCTATGTCGCCGCATTCAACCGGTATCTCTGCCCCGAATGTTACGACGAATGGTGCCTGACCGCCCCGAAGAAAGCACCGGCACATGACGAAATCGAGAAAATATTTCTCGAACGCATTCGCCGCAACCACAAAATCCTGATAACCGACCCGACATCCCCTTTGGCATAATATGAAATTACATAGAACCATCGCATACTTCGCACTCTGTATCCTGATGCTCTCCTGCGCCATGACGCACTCCTTGCAGCGCAGCACCCCGACGGCCGACATCCACCTGCCCGGCAACGGGCCTGTCGAAACGCCCGAAGTCGAAGACGTCGAGCGTGCCGTGACGCAGATGCGCAGGATCTCCATGAACGGCGGCCGCGACAGCGCCTATCTCGCCGAGGTCGAACGCGACTCCACGGGAGAAGTCACGATTAAAGGCGAAAACATTCAGACGGTCTATATCGTCGCCAAGTCGAAAACCGTGGCCGAGCGCAACGGCGAGATTGCGATCGACTTCATCGTAGGCATACCCGCTGCTCTCCAGAGCAGCACGTGGGGGTTGTCGCTCACCCCGGTCATAGAGAACAACGGGACGGAAGAGGCACTGCAACCTCTCTCTATCCGGGGTGAGCTTTTTTCCGACATCCAAAAGCGTCAGTACTGGCAGATGAACAAGTACCTGAACCGTATTCTCGACGACTCGACGGAGCTCACCACGACCACCAGCCTGGCCGCGAAGTACTACGAAGCCTACAACCGCTACGTCGCCGGCGGCCAGAAGCGCCGGGCCGACAAACTGGAGTCCACCTACAAACAAACGATCTCGTTCCCCTATCTGAACGATCCGCGGCTCGACTCCGTACTGATCCGCAAAGGCGAGATACGCTACTATTACACCCAGACCTATCGGCCGACGAAGGATACGAAGCGCCTGCACCTCTTTTTCCGCGGTCGCGTCGATGCCATCGACCGCAGCCGTTACGACCTCACGAACAGCGATACGCTGACCTACACCGTGACATCCATGTTGTCGCTTTTGGATAACGAGCCTCGGTACATGCTCAAAATCATAGACAAGTATGTCGAGGTGCGCGACCGTAACTACATCACCTTCCCCGTCGGCCGCGCCAATGTAATCGACACGATGGGCCAGAACCATGTGCAGCTCGCAAAGATCGAGCGCCTGATGGACACGCTTATCAACCAATACGAATTCTTCGTCGATTCCATTACGATCACCGCGTCGTCCTCGCCCGACGGCTCGATGGCCACCAACGGCCGCATCGCGGCTCAGCGTGCCCGGTCTATCAAGGAGCGTCTGGTGCGTAAGTTCGGCCGGGAAGTCGATACGCTCATCCGCACCCGCTCCATCGGCGAGGACTGGACGCTGCTCAAGCGTCTGATCCGCCATAACAGCGACGTACCCCACTGGCAGGAGATTACGGCCATGATCGACCAAAGCCAGAACCTCGACGTGACGGAGCCGCAGATCCGGCAGAAGTATCCGAAGGACTACGCCTACATGAAGGAGATCCTCTATCCCCAGCTGCGGGCCGTAGACTTCCGCTACAACCTGCGCCGCGTCGATATGGTCAAAGATACCGTCGTACTGACCGTGCTCGATACGACCTACATGCGCGGGGTGCAGCAGCTCCGCGACCGGGATTATGTCGGGGCGCTGCGCACCCTGAACGACTACAAGTGTCAGAACCTTGCAATCGTACTGCTCTCCTTGAGCTACGACGAAGCGGCCTTCGAGATTCTGGAGCAGCTGCCGCCAGCCGAGAAGAACGCACGAACCGATTACCTCTCGGCCATAGCGCTCTCGCGCATGAACCGGCCGCATGAAGGGTTGGAGTATTACCTCAAGGCGATTCAGGCAGACCCGGTGCTGAAGTTCCGCGGAAACCTCGATCCCGAGATTCAGATACTATACAAGCAGAACAACGTAAAATCATCGTGGTAAGATGGAACTACAAACCATACAAAGCAAGATCTACGAGATCCGCGGCCAGCGAGTGATGCTCGACTTCGATCTGGCGGCACTCTATCAGGTAGAGACGAAAGTTTTAAAACAGGCTGTCCGCCGAAATATCGAGCGGTTCCCAGAAGATTTTATGTTCGAAATCACGGAATCAGAGTATAACGTATTGAAAGCCAGCTTGAGGTCACAATTTGTGACCTCAAACAAGGGCGGTATTCGGTATATGCCGTTCGCTTTTACCGAGATGGGTGTCGCCATGCTATCGAGCGTACTGCGCAGCAGGACTGCGATACAAGTCAACATCGCCATCATGCGGGTATTTGTCGCCATGCGCAACTACCTCTCGCAGGCATCGCAGCATTCGGCGCAGATCAATGAATTGCGTTGCCGCCTCCAACTCCTCGAACAGGAAGTCCGCGAGAACCTGAAGGCCATAAACGATATGGGCGAAGACATCGGCAAGGACATCGACGCGATTTACCAAGCCATCGGGGCACTATCCGTCAAGTTGCCGCAAATTCGGAAGGAACCACAGAAAATCGGATTTAAGAAATAACACATGAAACGAACTCCAATACTGTTCACAGGACTCATACTGGCAAGCCTTCTGCCCTGCTGCGAGATCTACGACGACGTGGACGTCTCGATAAAGCGCAAGGCCATTGTCTACCTGCGCTACAACTACAACGACGGGCAGCACGATACGATGGACGAGGTGCAGACCCTCCGGCTGTTCTTCTTCGACCTCAAGACCGGAAAGCAATACCGCGACACGACGCTCACGCGCGAGGAGTTCCTGACCGATACCGGAGCCATGCAGACCTACATTTCCAATGGAGAATACGGAATTGTGACGCTTGCCAATGTAGGGCATGGCTCCACGGTGTCGGCCGACAACATCCGTGACGCCGCCATCACCTTCCCGGAAACGGGTGCCGACCCGCTGTTCTTCAGCCGCATCGAGACGCCGATCCAAAAGGGAGACTCGCTGCGCTTCGACATCGACCTGTTCAAGTCCGTCTACAAGGTCAATGTACTGGTCGAAGGGATGCAGAACCTCGACGATCAGGAAGAATTCTACTTCGGCATGGACAACCATGCCGGACTGACCTTCGGCAACGTCCCCTGCGGCGAAATGAGGACATACCGCCCCCTGCTGGCACGCGACCCGGCGGCCGGGACGATGTACGGGTCGTTCTACACCCCCTATTTCCCGACCGACTCGCCGATCGCCGTGGGGATTTACTGCGACGACCCTGCTTCCATATACGGGCATGAGCTGTTCAAGGCCACCGTACAGCGCTACATGGAGATCGTACCCGACGTCGGCCACGACGTAGAGATCGACATACACATTATCCTGAACGGCTCGGGCGTAACGATCGTCATTTCCGACTGGGAAGGGACGATCGTTCAGGAAGAGCATTTCGGCGCATAACACACAATAACCACTCTAAACAACTTTTTTTTAATTTTTTAACCATGAAACAGTTTATTATGAGACTGGCCGCTATGGCGGCAATGACGGCGGCCATCGTCGCCTGCGACAAAGAAAACCTCGAACCCACGCCGGACAACGGCGGGCAGGAGAACACGATTGCCCTGACGCTCCGGAACGCCCCGGATGAAACCCGCGCCTTCGGGGCCGGGACGACCGAGACATGGGAGAAGTCGATCTCTTCGGCCGTGCTGATCGTCTACAACGCTTCGGGGACGCAGATCCTGCGCCGCGTCCTGACCTCGGCAGAGGTGACCGGTTCGACCTCGACGCCCGTCAAGCTCGTACTGCCCGGCGTAGACGTGGATACCTCGTGCGATTTCTACGTCGTAATCAACCGTGCCGTGCCCGATGCCGTCACGACCAAGACCGCACTGCTCGCAGAGCTGGAGAGCGACATCGCCTCCTACAACGGCACCTACGCAAACGTCACAACCAAGGCCATGCGCTCCGGAGGATTCGTAATGACCGGAAGCGCGACGGCAAAGATCGTATCCGGCACCACGGCCGTAGCCGTGACCGTAAAGCGTGTCGTGGCCAAAGTCGAGATTCAGACGACCATGACTGATACGTTTCGGAGCAAATATGGCAACGGTTGTGTCGAGATCAAGAAAATTACATTGAGCAAAGGTGCCGAGAAATCTTATCTGATCGACCAGACAACGAGCAAATACGCAACCGTAAGCTCTTCTTTCACCTCGGCGCAGGACGCATACTGCGACAAGACCGGGGCCTCGAAACCGAACGCATACAAATACAACAACCTTTTCTACCTCAATGAAAAGGCCGCAGCAGCGGCAGGAGCGCGCGTGAAAGTGCTTATTGACGCCATCTACGATGCCGACGGAAACCTCACGACCACGGCCGACCAGCTGGCCGTCACCTACGAAACGGAGCTCACGGGAGCGACCGGCGGCAAGATCGCACGAAACGGCTCCTACAAAGTCAATGCGAAGCTCGACGGACTCACAGGACAGGACGTGACGCTGGCCGTGACCGTCGCAAACTGGGATGCCTTGTCCACGCAGGATGTGAATTTGGGACAGTAGCACCCCTTTCCCCGATCATCCCCGGCCGCTGCCGGGGATGATACCTGTCGCCGTAGCTCAATCGGAAGAGCACATTATATATCGCTATCGTTCGGAGTGTAATGGAAATGGAATAGTAATAGACCGGTAGCGGTTAATGAGGTTGCGGGTTCGAGTCCCGTCGGCGACACGACTCCAAATATTTTGCGTCATGAAAACTTACAAAACACTTCTCATGCTGCTGCTGGCCGCAACGGCGGCGTGCAGCAAAGAGACCGGGACGGAGGAACCTCCCCGTTCCGAATCCTCGATCGACATGGTACTCGACTACGAGAACCGGGATTACGAGCTGGGCGATGTGATCGAGGCGACACTGACAATCACCGAAAAGAATGCGGAAGCGGACTACTTCTGTCTAAACACCTCGTGCAACGGGGGCACGGCCACGGCGACCGTCGACGGAGAGCCCCTGCAATGGCAGGTCGAACAACAGATACCCTACGAGATCGTCAACGAGGAGTTCTCCTCGAAGGTGCTCCGCCTGAAGATTACGCCCCAAGCCGGGGCGACGGCCAAACAGCCCTTCAACTTCGGGATCTATGTGACATCGGCCGACGGAGACGAGGCGACGGACAGGATCTATGCCAACAGCATCAACTCCGCGCCGATCGAAGTGCAGGCAGCATACCAGAATGCCCCGATCGAGCTGGAGCAACAACTCGAAATCACGCTGCTCGCCGGCAAAGAGCTGTTCACCGGCGAGTTCTCCGTAAAGCCCGCGATCACCGGCGGCGACGGATACTTTATCATCGACGGCAGGAACTATCACACCGGCGACCGGTTCACGCTTCATGCCGATACGCCCTGCCCGATCCGCTATCAACCTCTGACCAGCGGGTCGCACGCCATATGCTTCGTCCTGTCGGACGGCATATGTTCGGCCGAAGAGGTCGTACCCGTCGAAGTGTTCAATCAGGGCGGGGTCGTGAAGCCCCAGAACGGGATATACATTTACACGACAGACGGGCTATACTTCAGCGCCGCGCGCTGGGAAGAACTCGCCGATAAAGACGCATTCTCCCCCGAAGGCGTTGCTATCATCACGGACGAAGCTAAATTCCTGCTCGCACCCGAACGCGGCTACGGGTATTGGGGTAACAGTCCGATCGGGCCGCACGACCAATACATAACCCTGCTCCCGGATGTCCCGTGGATCAAAGATAGCGACGAGGCGGCAAAAGATTTTAACGGACGTAAAAATACGGAAGCTCTGGTCAGGGCATACGAAGACGGACGCCTGAACCAAGCAAATGCCGCACGCTTCTGCTACTACTACGACCCGGACGAGCCGGGAAAATGGTATCTCCCGGCTGCCGGGCAGATGAACCTCGTGACGAAACATGTCGTAGAGATCCAGAAATGCCTCGAACTGATCGGCGGGCAACAATTCATATATGAGTACATGGATTACTACTACGCCAGCTCGACAGGTTGCGACAAACTCTCTATCTGGTGCATGTGTTTCTTTATCAGCACAGAACCGGCCTTTAACAGTTATGCCACAATAGCAAGCCCCGTGAAATATTATCCCGTCCGCGATTTATAGATGCGCACAGTGAAGTCTTTTGCTGATAACTGAACTATCGCCGCAGATCGAGTTCCACGCCCCAGCCGTCGGAGAGCATATCTTGAAGCTGATGGACAAATTGCACATGACATACCCACTCGCCAAGCCTGCCGATGGTATATAAAAATTATCCTATCGAAGTTCACAATCGTGCGATCCAGTTTAAAAATCGTAAAGTGAAAGATAAAAGACAACCAACCATGAAAAGCGAAAAAGCAAAGCAATTTATTGATAACGGTGTTATTCAAATGCACAACGGAGATCGGATGGTCGATGCTTCGACTGCATATACAGCTCTCGACCTTGCCGAGCAGGAGGCCGAGGAACGGATGCGCGAGAAGGCGGTAAAGATATTTACGGAGATTTTATACATGCCAGCACGACAACTTGCGAAAGAATGCGGAGTTAGCGTCGATGATGTTGAAGAAGACAGTGGTATCGACTACTGCAGAACATTATTCATCCAAAAACTGACCGAGAATGGAAACCATTGAGGGAAGAGCGAAAGCATTTTGCGAAAAAAACATCTGCGGTATACCCGCAGACCATAAATATATCCCGAAATATTCGACACGATTGGCTGGCGGGAAATTCACAAATAATGATTCAGGCTGGGGAACTGGAGCGTGTCGGCGGACAGGGGGGGGGACGGCTTGATCCGGTCGGCGGGGATGTACGACACCTTGCCGGTGCTCCGGTCGGTATGGGCGTTGATCCCTTTGGGGAATATGCTGGTCACGGCAATCACTTTCCCGGCGTGAAGAACGAATTGCCAATTCGTAAAGAATCGGTTTTCATAGTCACAAACAAAACGAAATAAAACAGCAAAATTATGACAGAGCAAGTAACGAGCATCGAGCAGTCCAAGCGGCTGATCGAACTGGGAGTGCCCGCGCAGAAGGCCAGCATGGTGTGGGAAATAGACGAAGATTGTGCCCGATTGAAAATATGGAACACGGATGAGAAAGCGAGGCGTATACTGCACAATAAGTATCCGGATTACTATCGTCCCGCCTATACGGTCGCTGACATCATGGAATTGCTACCGATGTTTATCGAGCGCAAGGGAACATTCTACCTCAATATCACCCCATGTTATGAAGGCTGGTATGCAGGGTACGAAACCGAGAAAGGGTCGGAGCTTACCTCCTATCGGGGGCCGAAACTGGTCGATGTGCTTATGGCTGCTACCGAATGGCTTTTGTCGAACGGGTATAAACTGAACGTATGAAAGAACTGACACTGACCGATATGGACGGCCGCACAGCCGTTCAGACCTGTAAAATATGCGGCTGTGCCAATGACAATCCCTGCTACCATGAAAAGTTGGGAATGTGCTGGTGGGTAAAGGCCGACCTCTGCTCACACTGCGCTATGATTCAGGCCGGGGAGCTTCCCGCAGACAGTGTTACCCATTGTGTAAATTCCAATCCTATAATACCATGAAAAAATACCATAGAATTTTATCGTTACTTCTGATCCTCGCGGCGGCCGCAAGCTGTGAGAAATCCGAGTACAGGATCACCGAGCCCCGGCCGACGCTCGAAGTGACGGCCTTGCAGGACGTCTACATCGTCAACCAGCCGGCGTATCTCCAGCTCAAGGTCTCGCAGCAGGGGTACGACGGAGAGTTTCAGGTCTCGGCCGTACTCAACGAAGGGGCCTGCGAGCTCTCGATGCAAGGCAGCGGCCTCGCCACCGACGGCACTTGGACGTCGATGGCAAACACCACCGAGATCCTCACGCTCACGCCGACGCTGGCCGGGCCGCTGCGCATATCCTTCGAGGCGAAGGCCGACGGCGGCGAGCAGTCCGGCCGCAGCTTCGTCAACTTCAACGTTCAGAAGAGTCCCGCACTCGCGCTGCAGGTCGAATACCCCGAAACGGCGTCCATTACCGAGCGGATCGAGCTGACGATGCTCCTCACCAAATCCGGATGGACAGGGGCGATCCCCGTAACCTACACGCAACTCGCAGGCAGCGGCACGCTCCAGTACGGGGCCGTGACCGTCACCCCCGCCGAAGCGTTCTCCGTGCCGGCCAACAGCGAACAGCCGCTATACTACGCCCCCGCCGAGCGGGGAATTCATCGGCTCCAGCTCTCGGCCACGGACGGATATACCACCGAATTCAAGACCATCGAGATCATCGTAACAAACTGACACCATGAGAACGACCCTATTTTACGCATTGGCACTGCTCGTATCGGCCGGATGCTCCTCGTCGAAATACCGGATCGTCGAGCCGACGCCGCAATTATCCCTGTCTACCGTCGCAGCGGTTTGTGAACTGGGACAGGCCGTAAGCCTTACGCTGGCCGTCTCTCAGGAAGGCATCGACGGAAACTTCTCCCTCTCGGCGTTCATCCGCGAGGGGCAGGCCGCGATCACGCTCGACGGGAGCGACATGGACACGTCAGGCCAATGGGTGCAGCTCTCGGCCAAGAATGCGCGCCTCGTCGTTACTCCGAATCAGGTCGGAGATCTGCTCGTAAGTTTTCAGGCCAAGTCCCCCGACGGCGGGATCAGCGGGCAACAAGACCTGAAGGTCACGGTAACAGCGCCATCAGAAATCACGGCCGAAGCTGTCTGCGAAGCGAAGATCGTAAACCCCGCGGCCGATGCCCGGATTCCGGTGCAGCTACACATCCAAGGCGTGCCGGGCGCAGACGGGAAATTCATCGTAACCCCGACTGTCAGTCAGGGTAAAGGCAAGATATTCCTGAACGGATATGCCGTGAACGGTCAGGCCAGCCCCGTCGATGCGGATGCGACGTTCGAATATGCGCCCGAAGAGATCGGCGAGCAGATCCTCGAATTCGAGATCGCGGCAGGGAAGGCGTCGGCAAAAGCACGCGCATACATGGACGTCGTAAAAAACATCGTCGTGACAAGCGTCGTCGAGGGCTGCTTCACCATCGACGGGGCCGGGGAGCACAACGTCGAAGGCGAAACAGTGATGCTCGCCCTCGTAAACGAAGACCTCTTCAACTTCGAGGTCGAGGGCTGGTACGACACATCCGGGCAGCTCCTGTCCGGCGAAGCGACCTATGCGCTCACACTCGCGCGCGACTGCATCACCGACATCCAGCTCAGGCTCAAGCCCCGTACAGTGACCATAACCAGGCAGGGCATCGCCCGGATAGAATTTCAGTATCTCGTCATGGAAGGCGGACGCCCCGTGCCGAAGGTAGCCTACGATTACCGCACGCAGTACTCGGCCGACTACAAGGCATCCGAGCCGGTGAAGTTCTACTACGAGGAGTACAGGCTCGACAAGTCGAAGATCCCGCCCGTCGGGAAAAAGTCGATGTCTGCACCGACGATATCCAAAGGAGCACGGAACTCAACATACCTCTGGCGCTGCGACGAGAAATTCTCCGTCTCGATACGCCCGGCCGACAATCCGGGCTTCAAGTTCAATTACAACGACAGATCCATCGAGTCACAAACGACAAAGTACTACCTGCCTTCAGACGTAGCAATGACCAGATAAACACAAATCATCGGCGTAGCTCAAGAAACAGAGCGGCGCGGCGGTTGTCGGGATAAACAAGTGGGATTGTGCTGCCGGGCGCGATGCGGGTGAAAGGCCCGCCGCCGAAGATTTTTAAACGTATCATTATGAAATATCTCTTAAACAGTTTTTTATCGTTACTCCTACTCTCGGGATGCCAACAGTTCGCAGGCGAGATCTGTCCCGACGGGAGAACAGTTGCCGTTACATTGGAGTTGCAGCCCGAACAGCCGGCGGCAGAGGCCCGGGCTACGGATGAGAGTACAATTCAGGACGTGAACCTATATCTCTACGGGAACGGACAGTCATATCATTTTTACGCTACCGGTGCTTCCCACCAAATAGATATAGCTCCCGGCACTTACAGCATTCACGCTGCGGTCAATCAGCACAAGGATCTCGGCGAACTCCCTTATAGCGCCCTCATAAATTACAGGACAGACGCACCCCGGGAAGGAACACTCACCATGTATGGCTACGCATACCAAAAGCTCGACCTGACAACAAAAGTAATTCAGGTAAGCGTCAAGCGTAACGCCGCGAAGATCGCATACAACATAACTGTCGCACCCGACAAAGAGATAGAGATCCTCTCTGTGCAGTTGTGCAGTATGCCCAATAAGGATTATCTCATATGCGAGGAACAGATGGACTTGACTGATCCATCCTACGGTTTTTATGACAGCGAAGTCCGCATACTGCCGGAAGGGGCAAAGAGTGCGTCCGGTTTATTCTACATGCTTTCCAACCGCCGTGGGGAGAACAGTACGATTAAAGACCAGAAACAGAAAAACGCAGAAAACGCGCCGGAAAACGCATCCTTCTTCCGCATACGCGGACGCAGCGGGGAAAATAAAATCGTGGATTATATAGTCTACCTCGGGGCAAACAACACCTCAGATTTCAACGTTTGGCCCAACGAAGCACACACCTACAACATCACCCTCTCCGGTGACAACGAGACCGACACACGCATCTCCAGTTATACGCTCGACATCACGGACTGGTGGCCCAGAAAATACAACGTCCCGGACAACGATTACGGAGGACTCGACATCTACGTGACGAACAAGAGCGACTACACGTTCACAGGCACGCTGAAGGTCATAAAAGGCGATGGCGAGAAATTCGCAGCTGGGGATGGCGGATGGCACTTCGGCCCCGACGTAGAGTTATACATACCCCAAAGCGGCGGCCAGCGTTACGACCTGAGATATGCCCCTTCGTTGATTAAGAAGGGGGTGAATTCTCAGGTGCAGTATCAGGTAGTCGTAAACGACGATGCCGGCGAAAGTACGACATTCAACTTCACCGGCGAGTTCGCAAACATGGTACAGGCGAACTTCCCGACCGGGACGGGCTCCGTAACCGTATCCGGGGAGCTGGCAAAAGCGGCCGGGACAACTTACGTAACCGCATACTGCTACGAGGACGGATGTACCTTCACGGCCGTGGACGGCAACGGATACGCTTTCGACGGGTGGTATGCCGATCAGGCGTACACACAGCTGCTATCGGCGAAGGCGGTATACAAACACGCCCCGACAAAGGCAAAGGATGCCATATACGCCCGATTTGCGCTCGTAAAGCAGCCGAAAGTCGAGATCTCCTGCAATCAGACAAACAAGAACTCGACCTATATGTTCAACAAGAACACCGTAACCATGACCGTAACGGACTTTTCGGGGCCCGTGACGATCGAAGCCTCCTGCGCGGCCGGCGGGATATTCACGTCGGCGACATCCTTCTCCAAAACCGTCGTAAGCGGACAGAGCTTCACCCTCGACCCGATCGTATTCGTCCCCACGGCCGTAGGGAACATTTCATACACCATAGACGTAACCACTTCGACGGGAATAAAGATCGGCTCGAAGACCGTAACAAACGACATCGCAGCAACGAAGCTAACGCCTACAATACAGATCGGATACGGAGGAAAGACCCGGCAGGCACTCTACAAGCCGGCAAACACAATATCCAGCGTATATTGGTACGGATACACGACCGTGATCGCACAAGTGACGTTCTCGCCCACACTCGACTACCCCGCCCCCATCGAGTCTGTGCAACTCCTCAAGATTCAACTCTATCCGTCACATCAGGTATCAAGAGTCGTGGGGGTAGATGACCCCGGGTCTGGTTATTGGGGTGTACAGTTCTCATGGCCGGAGCATCCCGACATTACCGTACCGGCATTTGAAGCAATAGAGGCAAAATACGGCGCTGAACCCGAAAATACATACACGTTGGCCGCAACCGCAGGAATCGCACACGCACCCGGCACTGGGGCACCATTATTTGCTCCATTTACCGAAGGGGAGACATTTCTGGAGCTGCCTGGGCTGGAGTCTGAGGCGCTTGACGCTAAAATGATGGATAGAGAGTTTGTGAAGTATAAATTAAATAAGAAAATAGACGAGTCCCAAATCACAATAACCCGAATTTATAATAAATCCGATTTGCAGGTCGTAGCGGATTTAAAGCAAATTAATATTACTCATTCAATTTATTAATTAGAATAGAATACCCCGGAGCGTTTGGCTCCGGGGTATTCTATCTTCTGTATTTGATTTTATTGATGTGGCCACAAATAATATTCACTGGCCTCCGACGAAATGGCTTTCCCATCAGCATCAGTTTGCACAGAAACATCACGGCAACGATTAAATTTATCTCGGAATACCAATTTCATTGTTATAGCACCGGTTACACCTTGTCCAATCACCATAATATCACTATCGACCCAATCCCGCCAACCGGCATCCCATTTACCAGCTTCTACCGGATAGAATGTATCTTTTTCCATTATAATCTCATTATTATAACCTTGTGTCAGAGAAATATCAAAGGGAGCGGGATCGGTCTGGCCATTCAATGAGACAAAAGCCACATAGAATTCACAACCGACTTTAAACTTATCAATCTCATTACGGAAAGAAAAGTAATAGCTTGAAGACTCGCCGATAACCTCCGGGTAGAACCCGCCGTTCGAGGCATCCGACACCTTCAGCACCTTGCGGTTCGTGCCGGTCTTGGCCGCACCGTTCTGCGTGTAATCGACCGTGAAGGTAACGACATGACTGCCCGGTGTGAGAGGAATATACCAGAAGGTCACCGTAGCACGGCCGTTCACGAAGTCCGCGTCGATCGGCTCGCCGGCATAGACATAATCCGTGTCGAACTCCGGATTCTCCACGGGACTGACAACGCCCAGCGCATCGCCTTCGGTAGCGAAAGTGACCGTAGGGGCTTTGTCGCAGCTTACGCCCAGATCCACGCGGATCGGAGTAGTGCCTTTCACGAAACTCGGAACATGGACATCGAAACAGCCCGCTGAACCGCCGTCGTCGTCCTTATCGCAAGAGGGGAACAACATCAATGTCATGGCAGAGGCGGCCATGAACACTATTTTAAAGAGATTTTTCATAATAATTGAATGTGAGGTTATTTTGGTTAACAACTCCCGATTTTAACTAAAATCTACTAAAAATCGCATTAAGGACTATCAATACGACGATAACAATAACAAATAGACATCCGGCATTCAAAGTCTTCAAAAAACACCCTTCTTGATGCACAACCTGCACAGGTTGTGCCGGCCGAGGCTTTATCGGACACCCACAATGAATACAATGAGCCGCTTTCTCTGAAATATCTTTGCCACATTCAGGACATTTTATAATAGCCATTTCTTTAAACTGATTGATTCGTAATGTGAAAAATAGTATTTTTTATTTAATATCACAAATCATTTCGCAGATTCTGACTTTTGATCCGATTCCATTAATGCGGTAAGTATTTATAAAGCCTGTCCATACAGGACTTGGGGTAGACCCAGCCCGCAACACGTTCGCCGTTCCATGTAAGCCAACCGTTGTAACGGGCTCCGAGCCATTTGAGCAAACGGCGATCCTGTCGGTTCTCAGTGAAGACGACAACGGCACGCGCCGAATAATCGACAAGACATGCTTCATCGGACAGGCGCTCGGGAAGTGCCGGCTCCCGGGCCGGGCCGAGCTCGCCGGCGATGCGCGTCTGCTCAAGTTCCAGCAGGCGACGGTCGATGGACTCAAGACGGGCCGCAAGAGTATCGGAAGCCGCAGTCGTAAGGTAAGTACGCATCGCAACAAATGCTTTCACAACAGAGATGCAAACCTGTATTGCAATAGGATTCCTGAGTACTGATGAAAGCATTACCACTCCTTGTTCGGTAAAAGCGTAAGGAAAAGACGTTTTTGGTCGTTTTGTTCTGGATGTCGTCACAAATTGTGATGACATATTTTTCCATTCTGTTTCGGAAATGCGGAACATGAATTCTTCCGGAAAACGGTGAGCATTACGCTTTACAGACTGATTAAGTGCACTTGTTGTTACCCCGTACATTTCCGCAAGATCACGATCCAGCATGACCCGTTGGCCGCGAATCTCGTAGATCTTATCCTGAATTATTTGGAGATCGTCCATATTATGACTCCTCATTGGAGGCGACAGCCGCTTCTGAGCGCTCAAAATCCCTGATAGTTTGGTATAGGTACTGGATCGTACATAAGTGTTCCCGTAATTGTGCACCACTCAGCGACAGGTCAGCCGGAGCTATGGCCAGTTGCTGCGTAAATTCGAAATAAAGAATCAGCAGCGTTTCCGCAATATCATCTGGAGTAAATTCATGGAGCAACAGCCTTACGACCGGCGACCAATCATAATTTTTCTGCTGAAATTCGGCGGCCAAATCGGCCGGCAACTCAATAGTCACAGGCACGTAGCCCGGACGGATAGGTTTGTTTTGCATGTGGTTTGAACATTAAACCGTTAAACAATAAAAAAGGTTTCGCCTGACCCGCTGTTCAACACCACATAGGCTTGCCGGGGCATTAACCACTCGGCACGGGGGTACGAAACCTAAAATTACGCGCATAATAAATGCCCGCTATTAGCGGACATCTGCCGCCTATGTGAATGTTGAACATTGCAAATATAAATGTTATAAATAACATTTCAAAGGCAGAAACTTATTTTTTGTGATTAATCCCAAAAATAGACTGAGTACGATAAAGAAGACTATTTTTTCAGAACCATACGTTCTCGGCAAGAATTTCGTTATATTTGCGAGAGAAAACTTTTTGAGTCATGACAACGGTACACATTGAGGATAGTACGCCGGAAGGCCGGTGGCTGCTCGACCTTATCAAAGATCACAAGAGCGTGACGATCGAGACGAAAAAACAAGAGGCCAAGCATACTGATGCGTGGGACAAAGCTATCGCAGAAGGTGCTATATCGGCCGATGCGTTTTTCGACGAGCTGAATTCGAGAATCGACAAATGGCCTGAAACCCGTGCGTAAGATAATCGTTTCAAGACGAGTTCGGGATAAAATTTCCGATCTTGAGACCTATATGCGCAACGAACTGAAATTGTCGAAAGAAGCCGCCAAAAGACGCAGCGACAAAATGCGACAATTTGTTTTGTCTCTCGCCAATAATGCGGATTATCCTTTTTGTCGGTTTAAGAAATGGTGCGTATTAGGCTTTCGGTGCGCCGTATTCAAGAAAGATTGGGTATTTGCCTATCAGATTTACGACGAAGGTATTATCATTCAGGATATGTCCCACACGTCATTGCTGAATGAATAAATCACTATCCGATTATAGCCCTCACAATACAACGAGTTACTTTTTTCGTATCTTTGTAACGCAATCCCCTGGAGTCCCTGTTTCGACATACCCCAGGGTTTCGTTTTCACAAACCCAGCCACTCAAAAGCCTGACGATCGAAGAAAACTATTTTTCAGATACATACGCTCTCAGCAAGAGTTTCATTATATTTACGCAAGGATAATTATCTATTACCACTATGACGCACATTATGATCGAGGATAATAGCCCTGAAGCGAAAAAACTACTGACTTACGTTCGCACATTGCCGTATGTAACAGTCATAGATGCAAAGAAAAAGGGATTCGCCGAAGAAGTTGCAGCTTGTAATGCCGTTCCGGTAAGTGTTTTCACACAGAAACTGCACCGTCAAATTGACGAATATTTCGACAAGAATACGTAAGGTTACACTTTCGGAACCAGTTTTGTCTATCGCTACTGGTACCGTATCCCTCAAAGAATTCAATACACTCTTCGAAACAGAAATCCGAAAAGTATACGGACAATAATGCGAAATACTAAAAAACAATCAGACCTCCCCAAATTAAGAGCCGGAACTTAGGTGAGTTCCGGCTCTCTACAAATATAGGATTCCCATGCAAGAATCGACAATGAGGGCATTATTGCTTATGCGCTATCTGAAAATGCAAGTTTTTAATAGCATCCATTGGCTTTGCATTATGGCCGAAGATTTTTAAATACTTTTTCATTGCAAGTGAGATTAAATTAATAGTTTGACACACAAATCTATATTCGGATTACAACCATATCTCAATGCGCAGCTCTGTCCTCTATGCAGAAACTACGTTTATTCTTTCACACAACGAATACCATAACCAATATTCGCATTTGTCACAGAACTATTATTTATGTTAAATCCATTCCATCCCGAATAGCACATATTATAATTAGTATCACAACCAGATGTCCAAAAGCCCGCACCGGTTAAAGCCATATCACCGAAAATATTTCGCGCACCATTATTTGGCATATTGAATATTTTTGTCGCATCTGTACCCTTCCCGTCATAATAAAATGCGATTCCATTAATTGTGCTCGATGAATAGACATAATATCCTGACGGATTCGTCGTGGTGAGAGACCCACTTTTACTCGCAATTCGCAACAGATCATACGGAGCGACTTTATATCCAGCAGGACAAGGATCATACACGGTTTTTACAGGTTGAAGATTATCATCAATATTATCTCCCCATAGGAACACGTTGTATGGATCTCTTTCCACCCAAGAATTTGTGCTATAATAATATACCAATGGCGTTTTAATGAGTTGCCCGATAGACACACCTCCAGCATTTACAAATTCTCTTTGGAGACTCACCGCTCCGCCACTTATATTATACATCTTCCCATCCGTCACCCCATCAGTTCCACTGGTACCAAGAGCTCCTATAAAAGGATCTTTTCTGCCCCATTGGTAAAACAATCCATAGGACGAATGTAATCCCAATGCCGCGGTAGTTGCACCTAAATTCCGATCCAGTACCGAGTACGCATTTCCAACACTGTTTTTTGCAAATTCAAGAATTTTAGGCTCATCAGTACACCAAATATGGAAGCTCCACAAAATTTCCCCTGTTTTATCGTATATGGCGACTACGGCATTACCTTTCCCCCCATTAGTATTAACTATCACCGTATTGTCATTAATACTGACGGAGCGAACCAAGTTCTTCGTATCTTGCCACAACAAAGCAGCCTTTACAGCCTCATATTCGGCTCCAGCATACACATCCGAATAGGTATATGTCAGATTTTTCGATGTTCGGTATGGAGTTACATCAAACGCTACTTGAGAACCAGTACAGATATAGCAATTTGCTTTCCCGAAATAAAGTCCTTCGTAAACGGTAACTCTGTTATCAATCTCATTCTCTCCTTTGATAACAAGATTCATCGTATGCTTGGTATTCTTCTTGATATCGAAATTTGAAGTGTTATTTTCACCCAAATAGACAATGTATTCCAGAAGCTTTCCTGCCCCATCTGCTAATATACGCATATAGGTTGCACACTCAGGGGCATTCTCAGGCGACTTGTCCTTCTGATCCGTAATCGTATCGACATCACCCTGGCAGTTGTCGAGCATATAATAGTCTCCCGAATATGTCTTATCGTTGTCGATAGCAACAACAGCATCGTTATCGTAATATATCTTATTGGTCGATGAAGCTGCATTACTGAACAAGACGGTCATTTTGGGGACATTACAAAACTGGATCGACCGCAACTTAATAGTAGAGGCAACGGCATCATCCACGGTAACACTATACGAAATCTTCGCAGCTGCGCGTGTGACCTCAAGCGTCGGCAACGTCATATTTCCGAGAATTTTCACATTTATCATCGCAGTCATAGGCAGATCTTCTACCATACTCTCTGCATGATATTTATACTGCGAAAGTTCCGCTTTAGTCATATCCCCCATATCTTTATGCACATTAGCCGCAATAAAAATCGTATAGCTGCCGGGAAGAATCTGAAACTCGAACGATGGCTCGTTTTGGGTTAAGTAGAAATGATAATTTGTTTTCGTGCTGTAAAAATATATATTCAGATCATCAATCGAATCCTCGTCCATAGAACGAGTTAGCATTTCCTTAACAACAACACTTAACCTAACCGAAACTTCAGTTTCGAGGGGGGGGGGGAATTTCGCCAGGGATTTTGCTGTCATCTTTACTACAAGCCCCCATAAAGTGCATAGCAAAGATCATCGAGGCGGCCAGCACCGGATAAAATAATTTTTTCATAATAGTGGAATTTTACGTAAGTTTTTTGGTTAAACGCTTTGTCTCTTATTTATTCTTTTTTATTGGTTTTGAATCCGATTGTTGTATGAGGTTTTTGCGCTTGGGGCAGTTTTACGGACAACGCCCCGATTGCCTCGAATACTGTATCGAAGTCTCTTCGCACATCTTCGCTCAAGTCGTTCATAGCCTCAAGGTTCTCCCGAACTTCCTGCTCAACAAGCAGGAGCCGATTCCGGAATTCAGCAAACTCGACCGATATTTGAGCAGACTGCATAATAAAGGTGCGCATTGCAACAAAGGCATCCATAATAGCAATACTTACCTGTATGGCTGTCGGACTACGAAGTACTGCCGATAGCATCGACACTCCCTGCTCGGTAAACGCATAAGGTAAATATTTGAAATGCTGTCCTCGCCCTTGTTTTTCAGCATTTTCGTTTAAGGTTCCAAATTGGAATCTTAAAGCCTCCTCTTTCGAAAGCTGAAACATAAAACGTTCTGGGAAACGTTCGATATTTCGTTTCACGGCTTTATTCAGATTACCGGTTGACACGCCGTACAGTTCGGCCAGATCACGATCGAGCATCACGCGCTGGCCGCGGATCTCGTAGATCTTATTCTGTATAATTTGAATGTCCATATTATTTAGGGTTAGTTTTCAGCATAATTCTTCATATACTCAGGCCGGCCGATGCTCATATACTGGAGATAGAGTTCATGGCAGCGTTTCCACTGTTCCTCAGGGAGCGCATGCGAATACGCTTTGATTTCATCATGGGTAAGCGTAGCCGGCAACTCTATTCCAGTCACAACGAAATACGCTCGTCGTCCCGCTTCTGTGCGTGTATATTCCCCCTTCGGCATATATTACAGTCATTTTTTAGGTTCTGGCAATACGTCATCAACGATCTCGTCAAGGATCATGGCACATATCGCCTCTTTCTCCTCATGTTTCATTGCAAAGCTACTCAATAACGCCTTCAGATATGGGATCACACGTCTGACAAAATCCATATCCATCTCCGGCTTTATCACTATACGGCCTCCGCCAAACAACCGGCCGAACATCTGGTTAGCTTTCGTATGCCCCATGTAAAACCCTCGGCGCCTCGCCTCTTCAAGCAATGCCGAATCCGCCTTCAGCGTGGAGAACACCTCTTCGACACGTTTGATCTCGGGAAACGGATAAGCCATCAGGCTCAATCTCAATTTATCTTCAGTTTGCGGCATATTTCATCCAATTTGTTGAGTCGTGAAGGGAAGAAATTGTCTGTTATTCCGCCACTTGTTCGGTATCGGCTTTCCGCAGCCTCCATGCAACAGCATATCCGGTTTCGATATAAGGATAAACCCAGTTACATACATGGTTGCCCACGATCTCCCTGATTGTCCCGTCTGAAAAAAGGACATCAACAAGGCCGGTCGTCGGAACTGGCTTCGTTGTCGGCTCCCAACCAGCTAACAACCGATGCTGTTCATCAGACCGGGCACGGTCAATGGCCAGATAAGCAGTAGACACATCGACCATGTTATCCCCGTTATTCATTTTAACCGCATCATTGACGATAAGTTGGTATACTATATCCTTATTTTCCATCTTTTTCCGTCCATTGTTCTTCTTGAATCTGCTCCCAACCGGCAGCACGTAAATATTCCCGGATACGTTCTTCAGGAATAGATTTGCCGGCCAAGAACAGGCGTTTGTCCCGTACAGCTTGCTGTCTGATATATTCGCTGTTCTTATACCAAAGAGGCTGTGTTATCAATATAGAGAATGCTTCTTTCAGTGTCATAAGATATATCTTTGACACAAAGATAGTAAGTATTTCATCAAGAAACAATTTTGTTTCCTGCTATTTTTACTCAAAACCCATTTATATTATCGTATAGACTTTATAGACGATGATTAAAAATAGTACTTCAGCCCGATATTGGCCATCATTTTAACATTATCGAACTGGGTTTTTATCAGATAACTCATTCGCGGCCCAATGGTAACAGCCCAATGTCGGCCGAGGACATACTCGACATCGCACTGCAACATGAGGCCATATACGAACTGGTTGTCGTAGGGCAGGACATTCCCTTGGCGGGATTGCTGATCGCACTGCTCCCCGCCCATGAGTATACCACCCGTCGGCGACACGATAAACCGTCCCAGCGGGATTGCATACTGGTAGTGCAATACCCCAAGCCACTGCGACGTCCGAAACGAATCGCCCTGCGTCGCATCATACCGGGTTCGGTCGAGGATCATCCCGGCCCCCAAGATCGAATGTTCCGAGAGATAGCCGCCGATCCGCGCGGTACCGACAAACCCGCCGACGTTACTTATCCCGCCGCTGATACCGAGAGCCACCTGGCCCTTATAGCCTATCTGCGCCCGGACGCTCATGGCCGCAAGCAACATGACGGCCACCACCAATGTCTTTTTTATCATTTCTTCTGTTTTTAAAGTTATTATACTTGCTGCGAGTGAAAATGCCGACCTCTTCGACCAGCGTTCCGAGCAGCGATAAAATCGCCTTCCCCGTCATATTGCCGAGCTCTGCCCCGGATGAGAGATACCCCGACAACCCCGTCCGAAAGAACTTCATAGCTTGCGGGCTTCAATGATGAATGTTTCCGGGATTCGCAGTCCGATATTTCGATCCCCGCCCTGTTCGAGCACTTCAGCCAGCAGCACCTTATCCTTGCCTATGGTAAACTTCTCGAAGCAATAGATCACCTCGGTTATGCTCTTCGCCCCTATCGTATGGACATCGACATCGGCCCCGACGGGCAGGATCTGCAATCGCTCCTGCGAAGAAGTTTTCTTCGACTTCCGTGCCGTGATCGAGAAGGCGATATAGTCCACATCAAACGGCACATTGCTATTGTTCTGAATGCTGAATTTGAAAAATATATGCGTCTTATCGACATACACGCCCTTGAGCACGAAAATCAGTTTTTGCAGCTTGGCAACATTGTGGGTCACAAGGTATGACCCTTGTTTACTCACCTTGGAAAACAGGGATGCGGAATCGGGCAGTACAGCCTCAGTTGCGGTCGCCGCATCGACGTCCGGCACACCCGGTTCCGCTACGGCCGAAGTATCCGGTCGTCCGGGCTCTTCCCGATAAAATGCCATAGCCGGCTGAATAATGTAGTTCACACATTTCGCCGCATCATTATATACCAAGTTAAAAGCATAGTAATATCCGTCACTGGTCACCACATTCAGGTTTGTTTCATCCAGCGGCATAACCGGCTGAATATAGAGCACCTTACCGTCACTCTGCGTCAAAGCGTCGAAATTATCCGAAGGCCCCGCAATATAGCCAGTACGGCACTTCACAATCTCCGCAGGAAAGATTATTTGCGTCACTTTATCCTTTCTCCACTCGATGATATTCTGGCCATACGATGTAGTTGCCATGCAACAGGCAAGCATCAGGAACAATATGCGTTTCATTTCTCTACGATTTTAAGTATTACGGTCTGATTATCTATTAACTTGACTTCGGCACTTTTTGCAGAGCGCACCTGATTTCCCACTCCGGATACGACAGACCCTACGACTCGGCCGATAGTGCCTCCATAAGAAGACATCGCAGCGCTCGTTTCCTGCAATACCGACGAGGTGGATTCCGAGTTGGTTATTTTCCCCACCTCGTCGTAGTCCAGCGGAATGCCGACTATCCCGTCCGAACCATACACTTCCAACGGCAATGCGAAGACTCCATGTCCGAGTCGTACGGAATTAATGCTTATGGTCAGGCGGCTTTCGGAGATATTCGCATATCCGGCCAACAGCGTATTCTCCGGGATTGTGATACTACCATAGCAAATCGGCTCCTTTGTCCTGAACAAAGCGGTCTGGCCACTGCGTACTATCTGCGTTCCGTGTATCACGGCCCGGAACATCGCAGGCCGTGCGGAATCGCTCCGGGCAGCCTCGGAAGGGCTGCCCATACCCCAGCTCTGGCGCATCGCCCGGCGACGACGTTCTTCGGGCGTTTCGGCCGGAGCCGGCAACTCGTCCGTAGCGGGCATCTGCGGTTGCACCTCCGGCTGCTCCCGTACAGTCGTCAGCATATTGTCAGGTGCTTCCTCATATATGCTCCGGACATTCCGGGAGATCTCTTCGTACGCCACATCGAACTGAATCTCCTGCGCCCTATTTTCTACGACCGGAGTAGCAGAGGCCACGACAGCCTTTTCTGGTTCGGATTTTTTACTTACGGCGGGCGGCGGTGCAAAACTCGCAGTAGAACGCCGGTAGAATTCATCCTTTTCATTGGCATAGGCCGCATATGCTTCAGATTTTGTCGTAAGGGTCTTATCCGCAATCGCTTCGCCGATTGTCTCGACAGAATTCCTCTTGCCGGGCCTATCTTGATCCTTCTTCATCAGATAAAGCGCCAGCACCAGCAGAACCAAGGCTCCGATGGCTATCACGCTGATTTTAATTAACTGCTTGCTCATCATCCTTGACTTGAATTATTTTTCGCTCCAAAAACGGCTCGATCCACAGGCCGTGCGGGTTGTTGGGCCAGCTGCGCTCGATTACCTGAATGTTTCCGTCGGCGAACACTCGCCAGAGCCGGGCGTAGCCGCTGCCCTTTTCCTGAAGATCCACCGCCATTTCGAACGCAAAGGTGCCATCCTCGTTCGGCGTGATCCGAAGTTCCGCGATCTTGGCCTCATAGCGGATATTACCCTGAATAAAGCGGTTGAAAAAGCCGGCTTCCCTTCGCGCGATATACATATCCCGGATACTGTTGCCGCCGAGCCACCCGGCAGCCTCGGCCTTCGCCTCCCACGTATCCTGCGTCAAGGCATACCAATCATCGACGAACATGGCCAGGTGATGGCGAATTTCGATCTCGATATTATCCCTGCGCTGTGCATACCGTGCCGGAATAACCTCTCCGTCCGTAGCCACGTAGTAGGAGAACTCCAGCTGCTTTCCGAGCGTTTCCCGACGTTCGAGATAGTTGAGTATAAACGACACCAGCACCAGTAGCAGGCACAGGACGGTTATCAGGTTGTTACGCTCCAGTGTTTTTCGAAACGATTGTATTTTTTCCGGGATCATAGCTACATTCTGAATAATTTATAACTCAATTCCATGACGCTTTGGTAGGCTTTGAATCGAGCCAATGCAATCATAAAGAAGCCGAGGATGGGCGAACCTGCGTCCGAAGCGTAAATTTTGAAACATTCTTCGCAGAAGGAGTCCGCGACATACAACATGGGGCCGCAGGCCAGCAGGGCGATATAGATCATAAACCACTGCTTCCAGAGCGCCCGGAAAGGCGGCATGGCCCCCAGCACCAAAATCAACGGAGCGCTCCAGTAGATAACCTTCAGTCCTACGGCACGTATCGTCAGAAACGTCGGGAAGCACAAGTAATTCACCAAGTCGGCCAAAGGCTTCAGAAGACCCTGAGCGATTAGATAACCTGCTGCGTTCTGACCTGTCGCGTTCTTGAAAAACGCATTCATAAGTATATTCCCGAATGACGTGGAGGAATCAGGCGGGGGAACAGACCCGTCGCCGAGATTCGACTCCTTCATAAATTCCGCGATGGCGCTATCGGCGTGAAGCTCGATAGGCATAAGAGCATTTACCAAGCTCTCCATGAACCGTATCAATTCCGGAAACAAATACACGAACAATCCGCCCAGAAACACCCAGGAGAGGTCTTCCCATATATCTTTCGTGGGATTATTCTTCTTCTGGAGATAGATCATACCGCCCTGCAACAACACGAAGAACCCCGCCAGGCGGCTTACTTCGGGCGGGATCTCCACCTGCATATTGGATAGGTCTGTGAGGAAATCGAAGCCCATATCGCTCAGAAATATGTGTTTAACATTTCGCTGTTGTACTTTATCGCTTTGGCCTGAACGTCGATATAGCTGACCTGCGAATTCAGCCGGTCGAGATCGTCGAGGACTTTCCGGGTCTCGGCAAGGCGTTCCGCATCGCTCATTACAAGAAACCTGTCAGAAAAGACTTGGGCCCCGTAAGCCGTCACGTCGATACATTCGCGGGTCGTCTGATTACACAAGTCCACCAGACTCGTCGTGTACTGGACATCGAGCTGAAGATTACCGATCATTTCATAGACCTGTTTGATGCGCCCCACGCATGCGGCCGACCGGGTCGCTATCTCCTGCACATCCCGGATCGTGGCCAACTTGTTATTCACCTTTTCCACCGCGTCGATACCCTTGTTGATCCCGTCTTTGACATTGACCATCGTCTGATAGGTCTGCACCATTTGCTGTAACTGTTCTGCATGGTTCATCGCCTCCTGCAACTCCAAGCTCGGAGCAACGACGGCCACCTGAGCCTGTACGACACCCCACCCCAGCATAAATAATCCTGCTAATAATATCCGTTTCATAGTCTGTAAATATTAAATTGTTAATGTTCTTTCTCATAGAGTTCGATCGCCGCGGCCATCGACTGCGTTTCTTCGTACAACTTGCCCAATTCGTTGCATATCTTACCTTCGGTCTGAAACGCCAGATACGTCCTCGGACTGACGCAGAGCGTCATTATCGTAGATTTCTTCTGCCGGAAGATGTAGAACGACGAGTATCTGGGATCGTCCGTATAGTTATTCTCAAGGGCAAGGACACATTTGCGGTCATGCTCCGAGAACCGCTTGGCATACTTCTCAAAACCTGTCGGATCTGCCCCTGCGAGAAATATCGTCGTGGCGATATTTTTCATCAGGGCACCCGCAGCTCCGCCTTCCTTCTTGTAGCGATCCCCAGCATTCAACGCCAACTGATCCAAATTCTGGAGTACGATACATGCCGAGCCGTCCTTCTTTCGAATCGCCTGCATCTGGTATAACACGGCCGAGAAAATCATGTCCATCTGCATCAGCTCCGCGAACTCTTCGTAAATAATGAATCCTCGTTTGCCGGGCTGCTCCCAGACAAGGGTGCGGATCGCAATACCGATCAGGTGGACTACGATACTCAGCAACTGGGGCTTGGCCTTGATATTCTCCAATTCGAAGATCAGGAGCCGCTTACCCTTGAGGCGTGCCGTAGGATTATCGCTTTGTGCCAGCACATTCTCATAGATACCCCCATGGCACCACTCGCTGCCGTTATGTATGAACTGGTTTATGTTGAAATATTCCGGCCGGATCTGGCAGCCGTCCAGAATTTCCGTATAATTATTACTCAACCACGCATAGAACCCAGGCCACGACGACTCTGAAGGCAAATGCAAATACATCATAACGATTTTGCGCAGCGAAACCCTCTCCTCGGCCAACGGCACCGCATCCGGCTTGATGATAAGCCACAGTGTCTCGCAAATATCATCGACACGCTCCTCTTCGGACGAAGAACCGAAAGCGAACGGATCGAGTCCCAATGCCTCGCTGGGGCTATATCTGAAGGTAAATACTTCCTCCGGATCATAAAGACGCGCGGCCTTATCGTAAGAGCCGCCGCAATCGACAATGATATTGATGTATTCGGCGTTCTGATCATGGTGGTAGGCGTCCACGACCTTCTCCAAGGTCACGGTTTTACCGCCGCCCGTCATACCGACCACGGCAATATTCCTCGAATCCGCATACTTCTTATTCGCATCGTAAAGGTCATAGCGCAACGGCATATGATCCACAGGATCGCTGAAGAACACACCCTCGGCATCCGACTCGTATCCCCCGACGTTCTGGAACAGGGCGATAGCCTGTGTTATATCCGCGATATAATAGGCATCGCCGTCCATGCACGCCACGGTCGCAGGATTGGAGCAGTAGACCACATTTCGCAGTTCCACGCCCGTCGGCACCACCGGTTCGAAATGCCGGTTCTGCTTGAGGAAATTCGTGACGATCGTCCGGTATTCCTTGACCTGCTGCTCGCTTTCGCCCCAGTAGATGATATTCGTATGTCCCCGGACAAGCATCGCCTCCATGTTATCACCGATATTGTGGCGTGTCGTTTCCATTCTATTGCGCTGATCCTCGGCATCGTCCGAAAAGCCCCGGTTTTTACGCAACATTTTCAGCGTCGCCTCGATCATGGCATACTCCGTATCATGCCCGGTAATCGTGATGATCTGGTTGCAAATGTGTGGGAAAGGCAGGCTGATACCCAAATCTTCGAGCGTACCGATCGGAACTTTCACCCGACGGCCCGGATAGGGCGTGCGCAGCACTTCGGGGAACTGGCGCTCATGTTCTATACTCACGGCACCGACATAATTGTCCCCGGCACGGACATATCGCTTCGTTGCATAAACATCCGTCAGGAAATCGCTCTGATACCCGTTGAAATAGTAGTGCATGTAATCCCGGATGTCCTTCTCGGCCAAAGGCTGAATATCCAACAGCCCGGAACCCTGCAACTGCAAATACATCGAATCCAGCGAATTCAGGAAATGAGAATAGGCGGCATCCTCTTCCCGGAACTCCTTATGCGAAAGGGCGACAAAAGGATTCTGCGATTTGGGATTGCGCGTCTCACGGAAGCCCGTGTAGACGATGAACAGATACGAGGTTCCGCGGGTTTTCATACGCGACCGGGCATAAGCCTTTTCCTCCCGCTGGATATAGGACGTCTCTGGCATACACGACGCATCGAAGTACGACCGGTCATAACGGTCGCTGCGCATGATGATCGTACCCCGCGGCAGATCCTTCAACGCCACGCGCCAGATCTCTACGATCTGGTCGTATGCCTCCGCAGTATAGGAATAGGCCGGCGGCAGCTGAAGCCGGTAGCAGAATACGACGTCGCCCTGCTGCGTAATCATCCTGTTATTCGCGTACTCCTCGACCAAGGACGAGGCATCGTACCGCTCGTTCCTTGCGTGCGAGAACGACCGTGCGACCAGATAAAGCACCAGGCCGACGATCGCTATGAACAGTATGAAGATAGCTACGAGCATATCAACGGTTTTTTAAGTGCGAGGGAAATTGCTTGCCGTACGACAGGTTCCGGGACAGGCGGTCTATATTGCGGAATAGCCAAAAGACGATAATACCCCACGGAATCCAGAACAAGACAAAAAGCGGATTGAAAATGACTATGAGGATCGGTATGCAGGCAATACCCACACAAGCCATGAACCGCTCCGCAGGCATTCCGGCGACCATCACACGGTCGCGTAAGCGTCGGTTGATATAAGACTCCATTATCGCAACAAAACATTCATACCGGCATAGATCAGCCCCGTAATTATCGCAATGACGATCACGGCATAAAGAGCGTTCGAGAGGATTTTCTTATAATTTTCCCCGTTATCCATCAGGTTGTTTACCATCCAGTAGACCAGCGCTACGAGCGCCCCCAAACCAAATAGTACGGGAATGAGGGTCTTCACATCGCTTTTTACGGAGGAAAGGCTCCATTGCGACGCCTGTTGCGCGAATATCGAGGTCGCACAAACAGTCGCTACGATCGTAAAAAACAGTTTTTTCATAATACCTTATAATTTATTGTTAATTAAATGATTGCATAAACTCATTCGCCTCACGGCGTATTTTGACGGCAATTTCGTGCAGCGCCGCACGATCCATACTGCGGATTTTCGGCGGCAGTTCTTTTTTCGGAGTGATGTGTTTGAAGCGAAAGCGTTTGACATCCCCGTAGAAGTACACGAACTCCCCTTTTTTCAGCAGGTAAAAATCACTGGCTATATAGCGGGGCTGCTTGACGCCGCGGCTCGTAACCGTCGTTCCGTTCGAGGACGAAGAGTAGGATTTCTCGGTTTTCACGATCCGGGGCATCAGCCCCTCGTAATATTTCGCGGTCTGCTCGGTACGAGTACGGCCGAAGAATTGGTGCGCCAGATTCGACAGGACTGTACGCTGGTTGAATTCCTTGCCTCCTTGGGTACGTTGTATCTGGCTCAAATCCTGAGTCGTATACACCACGCATACGTGCAAGCTGCGCAGATAGGCCATATAGTTCTGGACGCGGGGACTGGGAAGCTCCGCGGCTTCGTCCAGCAGTGCGACCGCATAATCGTTCTCCTGATCGCCCATCATCAGCAGGCCGGCATCGGCGATCATAGCCAGGATCGGGGCGTTGGATGATGAATTCTTGGGTTCATTGACCAAAGCCAGCGCTTCGCAGTTCCCCGGACGGTTGATCCGCAAATTAATGTCATTGCCGCTCAGCAGGAAGAACCCCGCATCCGTATTGATCGTATTGAGGGCCAGGATGACAGTTTGCAGGATATTGCTCGTCGTTTCAGGATTATCCGCCCCCTGAAAGAACACCGACGCCATAGAGAAAACCTGCGGATCGCGGCTCAACATCTTCTTCAACCTTCCGAACGGGATCACCTTTTTGCCATTTTGCAAATGAAGGTTATCCGGATCGTTTATTATCGACATCAGGAAAGGAAGGTGGCAGCACTCCGGCTTATAGAGCTTCAGATACCACGTTATGCTTTCCAGCAGCGAGGCCGCCGTATTTTTGAAGAAGCCACCCGTCGATGTCGCATCCTTCGCCTCCCCGCCCTGCGCAGCAATCAGGAAGGAGTCGATTCTCGACTTCAGCGACTGCTCGTCTTCGATATACATGGGGTCGATCGGATTGATGCGCACACAGCGCTCATAGTCGAACAGCGCGAATACATGGTAGGGAATCCCGGCCTCCGCAAAGAGCGGATAGACTGCCTGCGTAAGCTCGTATTTTTTCAGGTCGTGCAACAGCATGGACATCCTGAACCTGACGGCATGCCGCACAAACGCCATGTTGCAGCTCTCCGTTTTTCCGCTGCCCGATCCCCCGTTGATGTAGGTCTGGTCGTCGATGCGCTTGATATAGTGCACATGGCCGCGGCTGTCCTCGACCTCCATCGTCAGCTTCGACCAACCGTTTGTCCATCGGGAAACATGGATATACACCCACCTATATACGGGGAGCAGCACAATAAGCCCAGCAGCAAGGGGCAGCGCCCACGACCAGAGGTAAGTCACGATCTCCAGTCCGGCCCAGACGTAGATACAGCCGGGAGCCACGAACGCCAGAAGTATAGCACAGACACCCAGCGGTTTGCACCAAATATAAAGTACTGGGAGCAGGGCTGCCGCTATCGCCAACCATCCGATCAGATTCATAACGTCGATTTATTTCCCAGAATCAACACAATCACTATCAGCAACATGGCAATAACTGCGATAATGATATTCGAGCGCTCCACGATCCTCGGCACAGGCTCGGAGCCATGAGCCTGTCCGGCCTTCTCGTTTTCTTCCCGGTACTTCTTATCCAGCTTCGCCTGCTTACGCATCATGTACCATACGGCCGCCAGCAAGATCCCGCCCAGCAGCTTCATGGCAGAAAGCCATGTAAATTCATATCCATTCATCCGTATCAAATATTTAAATCCGTGTTCGGTTTACAACTCAATATCCCTTCGTGAGTACATTCAAAAGTTTGAAAGCGCCTTTCAGCAACACCTGCTGCGGCGTCAGGGGTATGACCTTCACCTGATTGGCTTTCGCCATTGCTTGTACCGCAACTTTGTGACGCGCAGCATGTCCGAAAGTCTTATATTCCGGCATCGGGATCACAGGGCGCTTACAGGCCGCCGCAACCCTGCGCTGCACCTCTTCCTTGTAGGTCTTAGCCACAGCAGGCGAAAAACGCTTGTTGATGTAGCGGTTGATATAGTTTTGCTGATTACGTACCTTTGCCAGCTCCTTCGAGGGAATCTTCGTCGAGACATAATTCTGGATCAGCTCACGGCGCTTCTCGTCGATCAGGGGATAGATCTTCTCCTGCAAAGCCTTTTTATAGTATTGCGCCTGCTCTCCAGAAAACGCCTTATCCACGTAGGCTACGAATTCGTGCTCGTTTTTCAAACGGACATCCGGGCCGAACTGCTGCATCCCATATCGCTCGAACAGCCTTTCAGAATGAGGCGACAGCTGGCGCATCAACTCGTTATTCGCGTCGAGCAGCCGCTCGGCATATTTATCCTGATCGGGGGTCAGTTCGCGTAACAGCTGCTCCAACTGGCTCTGTTTTTCGACCACGACATGATAATCGGGAAGTTCCGACGCGAGAAATCCCTCTATCGCCTTCGCCAACTCTGCCTGACGCTCGATCTGGACTTTCTCCAGCCCTTCGAATATTTCCCCCAACTCTTTGCGCAGAGCAGCATATTTCATGTCGGGGTGTTCCTCTTCCAATATGTTTACGACACCCCGGCGCAGATCGCGTATCGCCTTATCCAGTTCTTTATCCTCCATGGCCAGGCGTAATAGGGTTTCCTCTTTCGCATGGACAGATAGCCCCTTATCCGCGAGAATCTCCTGCAAGCGCACCATCTGCTGTCCCCGCTCAGCGACATACGAATCCAGATTCGCAGTCAAGGTTTTTACACGCTCCGGTTCCAGCCCGAGGAGCTGGTTCTTCAGCGATGCGAAATCCTGCGGCCGCTCGCAGCGTTTCGTAACTTCCGCGATGCACTTCCGGGCGTCTTCCGGCAGCAACCGTTCACGGGCCATCTCCTCGAAGTCGTGCATATTCCGGATCTCGGCCGCATCTGTACCGAAGATAGCGAGAGCTTGACGGTTCACGAGCTCCTGTTCCCTCTCGGCCCAATACTCCCGGATGAAATCCGCGACTAAATGTCGCTCCTGATCCGCTACGTATCGACAGGCGTTGTCCAGAATTACCGACCGGCCGAGCCTCTCCTCCAGAAATTCCGTTTTTGCAAGGAAGCAATCAGTATCCCGGCGCATTTTGATACTGTCGAAAAGGTAATTTTCCCGGCACCATGTATCGGAGTAAATCTCGGCCCACTTGTCGAAAACATCGCGGCGGCGGTCGATAGCCCGCCGCATCACGATACCGCGTTTCAGTAATTTATGCGTGGTATAAATCGGACTATACCCCTGAAACCCCACGGCCTGAATAGTTTTATCCCCGACGTTCGCGGCCACGCCTTCCGCCCATGCCGGCATTGCCACGCCTTGCAGGGTGTCCAGTCGGGCCAACTCCGTCTGAAGCTCATTCAGGCTGTACTCCATCAGCTCATCGGCGTTCATCTCCGGACTCAGGGCCTTGATCTGCCGTACCAGCTGTCCCTTGATCTGGTACAGCTGCCGGGCATCGAGGGACTCGCATTGCAGCAAATTTTCATAGTATTCCCCATAGCTGCCGACTTTCAGCCGGCTGAACTCCAACGCTTCCTGCCGCCGGAAGGCACGATCCTTCATAAGCTGCCGTTCATACGCATAGGCGGACTGTTTGCGCAGCTGTTTGGCCCGTTCGTAGCTTTCGGTCTGAAGCCGGCTATGCACAAAGGTCTTATCGAAAATATGCTCACACTCGACTTTATAGGCTTCGCGGTTAAACCCGATCCTCACTTTCCGGCCATTCAGTACATGTTTCTTGCTGCCACGGCCATTTGCATTAGGACTCAAGTTGAAGGAATTGGTGGCGTCTCGCCGGCTAACGGCGATATGCACGTGCCAGTTATCGCCGGTCTTGGCCATCATCGGCTGAAGGATCTCCTGACTACCACCCGGACGCACCTCGTTTTCCCGGATGAGTTTCCGCCCCAGCGTCGCAATCTTACGTGTGATCTCCTTTTCGTTATCCTCAGTAATCTGCTGCCGCAGTTTCTCGATCTCCTTGTAAATGTGCGTATTCTTACGGACTTCGGGATCGCTCTTTTTCCAATAGCGGTCTTTCTCGACCATGCCGAACCACAGCAGGTCGTTATTATCCTTAACATCAGGGTGGCCGAAGTTGCGGGCATAGGCATCCATACACTTCACAGCGTACTCCTTGAGATAAGAGCGCATCAGACTATCTTCGAGATCCGCCGGAACAACTTCACCGGCATCGGAGAGCACTTGCCGCGTGTCGGCAATGGTGCGGCGCAGGTGCGCGATCTCCTGCGCCGAGGGCGAAATCGAGAACGTATAATACCGGGCCTCCTTCTTTTTCAGACCTTTGACATTGGCGTCGATCGCCTTCGTCACATCTTCGCAATCGAAGGTTCTGCCGCTGCCATTGAAGAAATATTCGCGCCCCTCGACACGAACCGAATCGTTTTGCTTATCCAGATACGCCGACAACTGCCGGGAAGTAGCCTCCCCCAGCTGCTCCTGAACAAGACTTTCCTTCTCAAGATACCCGGCAAAATCCATCACGGAACTCTGACCGTATTTGGTATTATCTACATAGTCTGTGACGTACATAATTTTTCGTATTGGCTCTTGTAACGCAGAAAATCATCTTTCGACAGACGAATTTGCATAATCGGGTTGCCCCGGAAGTCAAAGGCGTCGGTCGCAGCTGAGAAGAATTTTTCCAGAAGCGACAGCGCTTCCGAGAGTCGATTATCCTCTGCTTGGACGGCTGAATCATCATCGAGATACGGAGCTCCGGGATCAGCGTGTTCCGAAAGCACTGGGCGATCATCACGACGCAGCAGGGACTTGATAAAATCTTCTGTCCGCGCTACCGAACCCGCAACTTTCACAAGCGTGACCTGATGGCCGACTTGGTTTTGAAGAATAGCTTTCAGGACGTCACCTGCCGATACCTCATAATCCAAATTATTCGTTGCATAATGCAGAATAATCCGGGACGCAGCGATCCCCAAAGTCGTACATTTTCGCTCGGCTATAACACATAACTTTTCCTTAGCTTCTTGTGTTAATCGCACCGCAGAAAGACTCTGTTTTCTCGCAACCTTTTTTACCATTTTTTATGAGATATTTGATTAAATCGCCTAAAACAAGCGAAAAATCACGTTTTATTTTACACCGCAAATATAATTGTTATTTAGTTATTTAAACAATTTTTATGTATTACTTGTATAATTTGTTTAACACTCATATAACATAAATATACATTAATTACATATATATCAACATATTATAACATACAAACAAAACCAAATTACTCTTTCATCAGACAATACACAAAAAAGCGCAGTTACGTCACTTGCAACAATCATTTACCTGTAAATCAACACACTACAATATATACGTAACGCAATATGCAACAAAATCAAGAAAAATTCGCCCTGCCCCACCCCACACAAACATCTACATATCAACACATTAGTAATAAAATCATAAAACCAGAGTCACGCTTCAGCGTGATTCCCGCTTGTTCACAAAAAAAATGTTACAGGATCAGCCGGAATTCGGCGGACGTAAAGGCGACCCGAAGAGGGGCAAGGCGTAATGCCCCTCTTCGGGTCAGATTGCGCTTGCGTAATCGCGCCTTCGTCCGTTGAAATCCGGATGTCCGTAAGGCATCGGGCGGGCACCGGGCTATGGAAAATTTCCAGAATTTTCCGAAGCCCGTTGTCCGCAAAATTCGCCCCGGCAAAGCCGGGGTAAAACGGGCGGGAATAACCGCCCGGAATTTTAGATGCCGGTAACATTTTTTCACCTATCTCCGGCGTAGCCGGGTGGGCGGCCGATAGCCGCCCGCGGACAAAATCGGCCCCAGTTGATTTTGTCCGCCCTTTGCTTCTTTCTTTACGAAAGAAGGAATCCCCCATTCGGGGGAGAAAGGGGGGCTTTGTCAGCCGCCAAAGCGAGGCTCCGGCGGAGCGCATGGCGGCGTATAGACAATATCCGATAATTTGCGCCGAGCTTGTCGAAGGCGCAAATCGCGGCACCGAAAATCTCCGCAAAGCGAAGTTTTCCGGTGTCCGCCCCGCCGAGGCGGGGTGTTGAATAGTGAAGGGAAGAAAGATAAAACCGAAGCTATTCTCCGAATCCGGGTTGCGAAACACGCCTCGGCTGCGTCCGCAGACACGCGGCGAAGCCCTGGGCCGAATGGCCGCGCCGGCTTTGCGCCGAGGACTTGGGCAGGTAGCGGACGTCGCCGCTACCTGCCCAAGAAACGGGGTGAATGACTTTTCTTGGGTTCCGGTTTCTTTGTGTCCCTAAGACAAAGAAAGCGGACGCGGTTTTGCTCCTTTTATCGCGCTGGCAGGATAAAAGGAGGTCTCCCCTGCGGGGGACGGAAGGGGGTAGCGAGGAGCGAACCGAGCCTTTTGAGCCCTCTCACGGAGCTCGAAAGGAGAGGCGCGACGAGCGGGTCGATCACAGAAGGGCACGAAGTCATCGGGTTCGTGCCCGCAGCCGGAGGCTTCCGCTCTCTGCGCCATTCGGCACAGGTAGGGGCACGTCCCGGCGCAGCATGGCCGCAATATGGCCATGCTGCGCCGAGGGCGCCCCGGAGATTTCTTTGCCCCGCTTTCTTTGGCTCCGGTAGGCAAAGAAAGCGGGCGGGCTTTTGCTCCTTTTGGCCCGGTTCCAAAAGGAGGCGCATGCGGACAACACGAAAATGCCCCGGCAGCTTGGCAAGCTGCCGGGGCATAATATCGAGCAAAACCGCTCTAAGCGACCATCGCGCATGCGAGCGTAGCGAGTCGTCGGGCATACCTGACCCGACGCGATGGCCGCGCAGTCCATAACGATCCGACCCGATCACCTGTCGGCTCAGATGTGCCGACAAAAACAACATTCCTCATAATAAACACCGGCCGGGCCATGAGGCTCCGGCCGGGATGTTGATATGTGAAGGGAAGAAAAACAAATTTTACGCCGCAAACCGCTGCGGCGTGGTGTTCGACTCGTAAAGTTTCGCCACCAGCGCCTCGCAGAGTACCCGCGCCATGTTCACTTCGACGGCGTTGCCGATGAACTTCTTCTGCTCGCCCTGTGTCCCGATCAGTACGTAGTTCTCCGGGAAGCCCATGATCCGCTTCAGCTCCGGGATGCGCAGCATCCGCATCCGGATATCCACCAGTCCGTACAACGCCATGAATTCCTTTATCCGCACCAACATCGGCGTATCTTCCGGGTAAATCTCGTAAATCAGCGTCCCGTTCTCCGGCCTGATGAACGAGGGCAGCTCCTCGCCGACCGCTTCGGCCGTCACCAGCTGCGGCGGCCGCTTGTCCATGCGGGCGATCAGCGTGAAACACGGCCGATCGGTCGCGGCACCCGCCGAGGCGAACTGCGGGTTCATCAGGTATTGCCACTTGCGGTTGGCCGTCACGGTTTGGGCCGGAGCGTCGAGCGAGCTGCCGACGTTGCTGAAGTTGGTGTTCATGATCCACGGCGTGACGAGCCGCTGCTTCGGGTTCGTCATGACGGCCGGAGCCGGGCCGTCCGTTCCCGCCGTCTGGCCGCCGCCGGAATAGTAGTTGGCGAAGAACGGACGCACAAGTTGAAAACGGTCTTTCGTCGTGACGGTCGGTGACGGCCGCTCGATCGACGAGTTGAACCCGTTGCCGTAGTAGGCCGAGACGAAGGCGTGGTGATCCCGGCAGGTAATCGCGCCCGCGGGCGCATCGACGGCCGTACATTTTCCTTCGGGAGAGCCGCCGAAGTGCTTGCAGAGGTAGTACACCTTTGCTACGCCGAGGCGGTTCTGCGTTGCCACGGTCGGGCACGGTGCGTCGATACCGGGTGCAACATACTTCCCGGACTGGTTCATCGAGTTGTATTTGACGAGGAACGCATCGCGGCCGCCGGCGACGAACTTCACCAGCCCCGCGTGGATGCGGGCCAGCGATGCCTCGACCAGCGGCCGTTTCCGGTCGAAGATCGACTTGCCCTCGTCCTCAAGGTCGAGGACTTCCCGGACTGGCCGCCACTTGCGAAGCTGCTGGCCGAACAGGTCGCCCTGTGCCGGGTTCTTGGCGTGCGTCTGCTCCGGCCATACGACCGGAAGGCCGTGGCGGGCGAAGATCCCGAAGAACCGCCTGCGGGAAGTGTACGCCCCGAAGTCGGCGGCGTTCAGGATGCGGTGGCCGAAGGCGTACCCGTAGCCCCGCACGTTGTCGATCCACTTCCGGTACAGTCGCCCGGCATCCTTGCTGACGGGCTTGCCCCGCTCGTCCAGATCGCCCCACGACATGAATTCCTCGACGTTCTCGATCTGGATGTAATCGGGGTTCAGCGCCTCGATGTAGCGGAACAGGTGTTCGGCCAGCGTGCGGCTGTCGGCGTCGCGCGGAAGGCCGCCTTTGGCCCGCGAGAAGTTCGTACACTCCAGCGAGGCCCAAAGAACGACGAAGGCGTCCGGGTACAGGTGCCGCATCCGGGCCACATGGGCCGCGAGCGGCCCCAGCTCAAGCGTGCGGATGTCCTCCGTGTAGTGCAGCGTATCGGGGTGGTTGGCCGCGTGCGACGCGATGGCGTTCGCATCGTGGTTCACGCACGCGATCACCTTGGCGCATGCCTCTCCGTCGTGCCGCGCAAGGTGAACCCCGGTCGAGGTGCCGCCCGCGCCGCAAAACAGGTCAATGTACAATAGTCGGATTTTAGCGTTTGAAGTCATTGGGATAGCTTTTTTAAACAGGAGAAATAGGCAGCCCGGCCGTGATGGCCGGGCTGCCGTGTTGAATCGTGAAGGGAAGAAGATTACAAACAGCCTTCAGCCGCCGTCAGTTCGTCCAGCTTTTCGACGAACGCCTGACTGAAAGGACAGCAATCGCAGACCGAACAGCACTGGTCGCCTTCCCGCGGGCAGGTTTCCCGGTAAGCCGCGACAGACACCCGCCGCATCCTGTTGCGCTCCATCTTCCTAATAGTTTCTACGGCTGGAGATCGAACCCCGGCTATACGGCTGTAAATGCCGTCGAGTTCTTCATCCGTAACTTCGGCGTCCATGTCGGGATAGTCAAGGAGTAACGCCTTTACGAAATTGAGTTCCCGACGGGCAGGTTCCAACTCGCCGAGGTTTATCAGTTCTTGCACATCGCTCAAATGCGACATGGTAACCATGCTTACTTGTCGTTTCATATTATTCGTAATATTCATCCCAGATCACTTCATCTTCCCACACGCTGATTTCGAGACCGGAGCTGATCTGCACGCGAACCCGCGGATAATCGTACTCCACGAATTCAACATGTCGATAGCCTAAATAGGGTTTCTTCAGCGTGCCCGTTTGTCCTTCCTGCAATTCGTCATTGTCCATTGCCTTTAATTTTAACTTCATAATTCAAAAACGCCCCTATTTGCCCCTGTCCGAACAAAGTCGTCAGGAACTCATAAAACGTCGCAACCCTTATCTGGGTGGTACGATCGGGAAGAGTACATCGGAACATTCCGTCCGTTTCTTTGAATAGTCTCCATGTAGCATGGTTCCAATCCGTAATGAAAACTACGGTTTTCATCACCGTAACCTCTATTGTCCGCATAATAAAATAGCGGCTGACCTATACGCCGCAAGGTCTTAATAGTTGATGATTTCCCTATTGCCGATCGTGATTTCCCGAAGGACGCAATCGACGGTGATCCGCCGCCCGTCGATGTCGATCTGCCAGCCTTCGCAGAGGTTCCGAGCCCAGACCAGCCGGGTCGTATCCATTTGCAGGCCGTAGTAGATCCGGCGGCCTTCGCGGAACGTGAAGTTGTGCCGCCGGATTTTCGTGACGATGGTTTTAACGATGTCCATACCGGTAGTTTTGTGCGACGTAACGCAAGGTGAAACTCTTGACCGCCTTATACCACGACTGCGGCGTCTCGATCGAGCGGTTCATATACTCCTTACAGCTGTACTTGCCGTTGGCCGAAAGCGCCATGTACTCCCCAAGCTCGCCCGTGATCCGCGTCCGAAACAGGTAGAACCACTCCCACTCGCAACACAGGGCGAGCTTGTCGGCATAGCACAACCGCGAAGGCCGGGCGCCGTCCCGCCGGGAGTGGAACCGGGAGTGATGCCGCGTGAACTCTTCCCAGCGTCGGCCGAAGATCCGCATGATCCGGGCTCCCAGCTCGACATGCGTTTCGCCTTCCGGGCCGTCCATGTTCGGCTTGCCGAAGTAGCCCCAATCGTGGACGATGAATGCGATCCACAGCCGGGGATCGAACGGGAAGCCATACAGCCGATGCCAGGCGACAAAAACCAGAATGGGATGGATGAAAATATTATGCGCTCCGTATAGGAGACTTTTGGTTCCGACTTTCATAGGGTATGTGGAATTTAGACGGTTACTACTGCGGCCAGCTGCGATTGCCGATACTTAGGGAAGATCCAGCCGGCGACTTTCCGGCCTTTGTACGTCAGATGGGCGTTCCGCTTGGCCTTGATATGCTCCAGAACCGGCACATCGGCCGGTTCGTCGGTGAAGATGGCAAAGGCTTTCGCAGAATAGTCCACGACAAGAGCCCCGCGATGCAAGCGCCGCTGAGCGATAGCCGCTTCCTCGCGGCGCTGCTCCTCTGCGGCCGCCGCACGGGCAATGACCTGTTCAACCTGTTCGGCTGACAGGAAGGTCGGGTAAGCGAGATCCGCGAAGAATCCGCTGGCAGACTCGTGTTCATCGAAGATGAAACGCGTGCTGAAGCTCCGGAGCGACTTGAGCCCGACCAGCGTATAGGTATAGCCGGCCTGCTCATCGAACATGATTTCGGTGACGATGCACTTCTCACAAAGCGAGTCCCCAAGCATGAAGCGTTCGACGACCTGGTGCAACGTCACGACCTGCCTGGACGTGTCGTACACGATTCCTTTCGTTAATAATGCTACCTGTGCCATAATCGTTTGATTTAGGGAGCGGGACGTCGCCCGCTCCGGATTATCGAATCGGTCAATACGGATTTTACGACCAAAATTATTCAAGTCGTAACGCTTTCAAAGAGGCTGGCATCCAATAGCAATCATAGTCAAGATACACACAATGTTCACCAGATGTCGGCTTACAAAAGCCAAGAATCCGATGTCCCGGAAATTTCACCCCGTAACCATTCGTAAAAGTCACTTTGTCGCCGACTTTCAAGGTGGTAGAAATACCAGCTTCTTCCGGAGTGTCGCATACATCAGGCCTTTGACATACCCGCCATTTTGCAAAATCCGCCGCGTGTTGTTGATTGAAATTTGTCATATTCGTAAAAGTTTGGTTAAACACTGCGCTCCGCTGGGGCTTCGCTCCCCGCCATCCGCCGATCACATCGAGCGGAGCTGGTTAATACGTCAAAGAACGTTGTTGCTGAAATCTCGCTAACATCCTCGTCACGCCCTTTATCCTTTCTATCGAACATATCATTTTCTCGAAGGTTTGCCGGGCTGTGGTTTCCCTGCCGACGGATGTTTTCAAGATTTCAAAGAACGAGGGTCATCCCCTTACACGTTGCCTTTAGAGCCTTTCTGATACTTGTATGGGACGCTGACATTTTGTAATCGATATAGAGCGGCCGCCCGTTCCTTGGGAATGGGCATAGGCGGCCGCTCCCTACCTCTAAACCGGCGCAAGGGTTCCGGGAAATATTTTTGAAAAAATTTCTTCAGCGTGCCCCGGCTCGCCGGGGTAAATTTTTTCATCATAAACACTTATCCCGAAGGGACTTCTAAGAAAATATTTCACGGGTTCATTGCCCGGCAAAATGCAGTGTCACAACTTTGTATCAGAATGGCCTGAAGGCAATGTGTAAGGGGTGAGCCTCAGGTCGCAGAAATCTCGAATTCAGACAGAGGCCGGGCAAAACCACAGCCCGGTCAGACCCAGAGAGAAAATACCGCTCTCCCGAACCAAGTGAGGGGTGCACTGCCGCGACGTGGAGAAAAGCGCGACTTGCAACGCCCTGCATGTCGTGCTTTTTAGGAGCGACCAATGCCCCGCCCGCGGGGCATGGTATGATATTACGAACAAAAAAAGAGAGCCGGCGAACCGGCCCTCGAATAATCAAGGCACATTCCGCCGAATTACTTTTGAGCGCGGAACAATTTTTTTCCGCCTCATCATTCTGGCGAGTTTCTGAAGTGGATTATAATTCGTACCGGGGGCAATAATCCAATTATCAATGTCTCCAACGTAATTCTCCGTAACCTCGACTGCCTGGTCAATAACTTTAACCAGAGACTTCCGGGGAACACATTCGAACATTTGTGTTTCTTTACCATTTCGGTCATACAACTTGACATCATAATGTTTTGAAACCTCGCCGGGGAAAATAATAACCGCTCCTTGATGTTTGAACCCAGCTACATTGAGTTGCCATCCGTCCCTTCCATCAACGACTACACTTCCGCCAGTGCGGACACCCCAAGCAAGCATCAAATGCACCTGCTTTTCAAGCAGTCCTCTGATTGAATTAAGTTTCTTTTTTTCTTGACCCATATTTAAATTGCAGACTTTATCCTCCTGCCCGGAGTTCTAATGCTGCCGAAACACTCGGAACAGCGATGCGGCTACCAGCCGGTCGCAGCGACTGCATATAGGCAAGGACACGGAAGGAAATATTTACCGACGGCCCGCCGGCGGGCGAAGCGGATCAATATTTCCGCACCGGGCCTATGGGCGGGCCGCATGGCAGGGCGGCCCGATCCTTGCCGCTGTCGCCGCGACTTCGGCTAACTTTGCGTCGTGTTGTGAGTGAGGCTTCCGCTCTCCCCCGGACGACGAGCGAGCTGGCCGAGCGACGGCGGACGCGAGCAGTGCCCGGCGGCATCCTCGCCGGGCTGCGCGAGTTCAGGGGGCTGCGGCCGGGTCGCCCTCATGGCAGGCGAAGGCTGCCGGGCAGCCGGCTGCCATATCGGCGTAGGGACTTTTTGTGACTTATCACAAAGAATGAGGCACGAACAAAAAAGGTGGGGAAAATTCCCCACCTCGATCAGTCGATGATAACAATGTCCCCGCCAACACCGAGCTCCTGAAGCTCGCAAACCAGCTTACCGAGATCCTTGGCTGCCTGTTTATCCGGATCGGATTCAGGTGTATTCTTCCAGACCTCGATGTCTGCCTCATAGTTGTCGGTACGCTCGACCAATTCGTCGATTTTATCGACAAGTTCTGTAAAGCAAACATCTTCGACACGGGTTTTGGCATTTCCCATGTCGTCCTGCAGCTCGACCTCGAAATAGTCGGAGCCCGGATTATACAGCACGGCGACATATCCTGTGTGCTTGAAACCTTGCACCCGGAAACGCACCCCTTCCATGCCGTCCTTTTCATAGACGGCAGACTGATGGTATCCCCAAGACATGACGATCTGAGGAGCGGATTTCAAGATCGACGTGATGTACTGTGCCATTTCTTCCATGACTTTGATGCAGACTTTATCCTCCTGCCCGGAGTTCTAATGCTGCCGAAACGCTCGGAACAG
>ENA-OYYC01000193-OYYC01000193.1-human-gut-metagenome-genome-assembly--contig:-NODE-193-length-43946-cov-6.285867_pt1 | contig 43946 bp, 43 predicted proteins | sample MGYA00243242_ERZ653433 | MGnify/ENA primary metagenome ERZ653433 (study PRJEB26926, sample SAMN06165127) | human gut metagenome | biome: ENVO:00009003; feature: ENVO:2100002; material: ENVO:00002003... | reverse complement strand
ACGAGATTAGCTGCAGTCTCGTGGGCTCGGAGATGTGTATAAGAGACAGTAATATTACTTTCGTAGTCTAAAAAAGATGACTGCATCCCCAAAAACTAAGATCTTATACCGCAATAAACGGTCACGTCCCGTTTCCTCAAAGAAGAAAACAACGTTAGCCGCACTTTGGCTTCCTTATCAGACTTTATATTCGATTTCCGTTTTCGACGACATGTTTCGGATAGGGTGTTTAGAACCCGGCAATCCCTTGCAAAAATTTCCGATCAGACATATCCGACGGATAGAATACCGATCGGGATATATGGCAATCGTGCTGCCTGCCTGCACATTGTTGCTCCACACCCGGCACAATGACATCCGCATCATCTTATCTCCCATGAACTACCGAAAGACGGTCTTCGATAAATTCTTCCTATTCATGCACCTTTTTTTTAATCGTATTTTTATCGCAAGAAATAAAAATCATAAATTTTAACGCGCATTTCAGCCACATTATGCTACATTTGCAAACGAAATAACAACAAAAGAACGCAAATATCTATGAATAAGTGGAAAGCTGCCATCGTAGGTTATGGTAATATAGGAAAATTCGTATTGGATGCCATTCTGACATCGCCCGATTTTGAAGTCGCCGGAATCGTACGCCGGAATCCGGAAAACGTTCCCGACGAATTGAAACCCTATCGGGTTGTAAAAGATCTCAGCGAATTGGGAAAAGTCGATGTCGCAATACTTTGCACTCCGACACGCGAAGTGGAAAAATATGCCTTGAAAGCCTTGTCGATGGGCATCAATACCGTAGACAGTTTCGACATACATACCCAGATCGGCGACCTACGCAAAACGCTCGGAGCCGCAGCTAAGGAGCATCATGCAGTATCGATCATCTCTGCCGGCTGGGATCCGGGAACGGACTCGATCGTACGTACGTTGATGGAAGCCTGTGCCCCCAAAGGGATCACCTATACCAACTTCGGACCGGGCATGAGCATGGGGCATACCGTTGCTGTAAAAGCGATCGACGGCGTCAAAGCTGCCTTATCCATGACTATCCCGTTAGGAACCGGTATCCACCGCCGCATGGTATATGTGGAGATAGAACCGGGACATTCTTTCGAAGAAGTGGCACACAATATCAAGACCGACGCATACTTTGCCAGCGACGAAACGCATGTCATGCAAGTGGAAAGCGTAGATGCACTGAAAGATATGGGACACGGCGTGAACATGGTGCGCAAAGGTGTTTCGGGCAAGACCCAGAACCAGCGCTTCGAGTTCAACATGACAATCAACAACCCCGCCCTCACGGCTCAGGTATTGGTAGGGACAGCCCGTGCCGCCATGCGTCAGCAACCGGGTTGTTATACCTTGATCGAAATTCCGGTAATAGATCTGCTCTACGGCGACCGCGACGAATTGATACGTCATTTGGTATAACCGATTTTATTGCGTACTTTTACAACTCCATCTTTCTCCGGAGCGGAGAGAGACAATGAACATGGACTTGTATATCGCAAAACGGAAATAAAAACAAATACACTATGCTCGACTATATTACTTGGACTGTACATCCGGATATAATCAACAGCTTTATCGAGATCCGCTGGTACGGATTGTTCTTTGCTATCGGGTTTATTGCCGGCTACATGATATTCGACCGCTTTCGCCGTTACGAAGGCTTTCCCTCCCAATGGCTCGACTCGCTGTTTGTCTACGTAGTGATCGCCACGATTGTCGGCGCCCGGTTGGGCCATTGCCTGTTTTACGGCTGGGATTATTATTCGCAACATCCGATCGACATACTGAAAGTATGGGAAGGCGGATTGGCAAGCCACGGAGGTGCGATCGGTATTATCGTCGGTATACTGATCTACTCGCGCCGGGTAACCCACCTGCCGGCATTATGGACCTTCGACCGGGTCGTAATCCCGATCGCCTTGGTGGGCGCATTGATCCGCATGGGAAATCTGATGAACCATGAGATTTACGGACATGCCACCGATCTGCCGTGGGGCTTTCGGTTCATAGACAATCTGCACGCGTGGATGCAAGGGGCGGCTCCGATCTTCACCGAGCCGTCGCACCCGACACAGATTTATGAGGCATTGTGTTATCTCGCCCTATTCGGATTGTTGATGTACCTGTATTGGGGCAGACATGAAGAACACCGCAGCGGTTTGATCTTCGGTACATTCCTGATCGGTACTTTCTTGTCCCGCTTCTTTATCGAATTTATCAAAAACGACCAAGAGGCGTTCGAAGCCGATATGCTTCTGAATATGGGACAACTGCTGAGCATCCCGTTCGTCATTGCCGGTATCTGGTTAGTGATCCGCGCCATGCGCCGTCCGAAGAGTGATTGGAAATACCCCAAAGAGAGTGTAAAAAACAAATAACGGATTATCTTTGTCAAGGGGTTGCATCGAAACGCGAATTTCGATGCAACCCCTTTTCCGTACGTCAGAATGGCAATAGTCCATCAATCCAGAGTGTTATAAACAAAAAAAGCGTCCGTGGAGGAACGCTTTTCGAAGAGCCGATAGAGGGAGTCGAACCCACGACCCCGAGATTACAAATCACGTGCTCTGGCCAACTGAGCTATATCGGCAGGTGGGTAAGCGATCTACATCGCACCGCTACGACCTACTACCCTTGCTGCGGTCAAGCCCTGGGGGATTCGCAGGGAGCTGGTCGTGTAGGACTTACCCGGGCACAAAAGTAGATATTTTTTCTTATACTGCAATAGCTGTACGATAAAAAATGCGCCGGTTATCGTTCATCCATCTAATATATAACCGGTTACACCGCAATATTTTTTTTTAACCGAAAGCATCGAACGACACGGCTGTCTCGGATCGCCGCCCTCCCCTGCCCCGACAACCGGAGTCCATAACTTAACAAATTCGCAACGGCTTATTGCCATATTTTAATATTTCCCATGTTGTCAATTTAGATTATCCATTTCTTGCAAATTTATTTTCCAATCGTAAATTTGCAAGAAACGAATCGACAATTTCCGCATGGGTTTCTATATTAGAGGCAAGCTATGAAACAATGTTTTGCAATCTACAACGGAGAAAAGAATATGAAGACTTCTGCCGGAGAACTTATAACGTGGTCGGATTTAACAGTTTGATATGCACCATACGTGTATCCAAGACGAAAAATCGTTTAAGATATGTCGAAAGCAACGATAGAGAGTTGAGAGAGCTTTTTATACGAATGCCTTAACATAGTTCAAATAAATTCGACTCTGCTCTCACCTTTCACTATCTTTGGATAAGACAGGATGCGGTTCGGCATAATCAAATCGTGAAACTTTGTTTCCCATTTGCTTCTGCTCTCACCTTTCACTATCTTTGCGCTATGCGCGAATATAGGATGCGGCTTGGCATAGTTCAAATAAATCTGACTCTGCTTCCGCCTTTCACTATATTTGCAAAAGACAGGCGGCTGTTGCGCCCGATTATCAAAATCGATTTGAAAAGAAACGAAACAATGCACGAACTATTACATACCGTTAAAGAACGTATTCTCTCCGGAGGGGCTATCTCTTTCGAAGAGGCTGTACAATTGGCTGAAACTGCGCCACGTATGGAACTGTATGCTGCGGCAGATGAGATCCGGCGGCATTTTTGCGATACGGCACCCGATACCTGTTCTATCGTAAACGCCCGCTCGGGGAAATGTTCCGAAAACTGCAAGTGGTGCGCCCAATCGGCTCATTATCATACCGGGGTGGCTACTTACCCGATCATAGCAACCGACGAAGTGATGGCAATAGCACAGGCTAACGACAAACGGGGAATAGACCGGTTTTCCTTAGTGACAAGCGGCAGAGCGGTATCGATGAAGGATATGCCGGAGTTTTGCAAGTTATTCCGGCAAATCGGCGAATCGACCGGATTGCAGTTGTGTGCTTCGATGGGACTGTTGGGGCGCAGCGAGTTGCAGATGCTCAAAGATACGGGGGTAAAGCGTTACCACTGCAATCTGGAAACGTCGGCATCCTTTTTCCCGTCGCTCTGCACCACGCATACTCCCGAAGAGAAGAAAGAGACTATACGCCTCGCCAAAGAAGTGGGGCTCGAAGTTTGTTCGGGAGGAATTATCGGAATGGGAGAAACAATGACCCAACGTATCGAACTGGCATTCGAACTTGCCGAGCTGGGAGTCGTTTCGGTGCCGATGAATATCTTATGCCCGATCAAGGGGACGGCTTTGGAGCATACGGCTCCGATCAGCGACGAGGATATATTGGTGTCTATCGCTATTTTCCGGTTGATCCTGCCTCGCACAGTCATTCGTTTTGCCGGAGGCAGGGCGCGGTTGCCGCACCACATACAACGGCAGGCATTACAAGCCGGACTAAACGGGTTGATGGTGGGCGACCTGCTGACTACGCACGGTTCGCAAGCCGATGCCGACAAACAATTGTTCGACGAAGCGGGCTACGACATCAGCCAATGGGGTTGATGCCGCCAGATACCATGTAACCCCGAATCGGTATCTACCCCGAAAAGCCTTACTTGTTCTTAAAATCTTCGCCCGAAATATCCGATATACAGAGAAAGGAGTTATCTTTGTAGAAGATAAGCGGCATCTCGGCATAGCCTTTCAAACAAGTTTGATGTCTCTGCTCTCGATTTGCTTTATCTTTGTAAAAGATAGGATGCGGCTCGGCATAGTTCAAATAAATTTGACTCTGCCCTCGCCTTTCACTATCTTTGTAAAAACACATAACCCAAAGCGATTTCCCGGATAATCAAGAAATGAAAGTGACTATCGAACGCAAAGGCATACTCAATTTTTCAATGGAATACGGCTCCTACTTAGGACTTTATTTCATCGTCAAATTCCTGTTAGCCACACTGAGCCTGCGTTTTGCAATTTGCGACGTGTTGTCGGCATTGATGTTGGTCGGCATACCGTTCGTACTTTACTACCTGATGATACGTTTCCGTCGGCAAAACGGAGGCGCATCGTTCTACTCCCTGTTATGGATGCTGGGCATATTGCTCTTTTTCTTTGCCTCCATGATAAGCGGACTGGCGGAATATATCTATTATGCCTATATCGACCCGCAATATATACACAATCAAGTGACCGCATTGTTGTCTCTGCTCGAATCCATGCCCTCGCTGCAAGAGAACGAGATGATGAATCTGGCTCGTCAGGGCTTCGAAAACGGTGCTATCCCCTCGCCTATCGAAATGGTAATACAAACCATGTGGGCGAACGTATTTTTCGGATCGTTGTTATCGATGATAGTGGCATGGCCTGCCAACCGCAAACGTATCGCTTCCCAGAACGATACGGACAATACATTGTAAAAAAAGGAACGACATGGATATTTCATTAGTAATCCCGTTGTATAACGAAGCCGAATCCTTACCCGAACTCGCCCAATGGATCGAACAGGTAATGGAGAAGCATCATTTTTCGTACGAAATCTGGTTTATCAACGACGGCAGTACCGACCGCTCGTGGGAAGTCATACAGCAACTGCGGGAACAGAACCCGAATATCAAAGGGGTTTGCTTCCGTCGCAACTATGGCAAATCGCCTGCTTTGTACACCGGATTCGAACGGGTTACCGGCGACGTGGTCATCACGATGGATGCCGATTTGCAGGACAGCCCCGACGAAATTCCCGAACTCTACCGGATGATAACAGAAGAGGGCTACGACCTCGTTTCGGGTTGGAAAAAGAAACGTTACGACCCGCTTTCCAAAACATTGCCTACCAAGTTGTTCAACGCTACCGCCCGCCGGGTGAGCGGCATACATCTTCACGATTTCAATTGCGGGCTGAAAGCTTATAAGCTCGAAGTGGTGAAAAGCATCGAAATCTACGGCGATATGCACCGTTATATTCCTTATCTGGCGAAGAATGCCGGCTATACCCGTATCGGGGAAAAGGTGGTGCATCACCAGGCACGAAAATACGGAAAGACAAAATTCGGCCTCGACCGTTTTGTAAACGGCTATCTCGACCTGATGACGCTTTGGTTCTTCTCCCGGTTCGGAGTGAAACCGATGCACTTCTTCGGTCTGTTAGGCAGCCTGATGTTCATTCTGGGCTTTTTCGCCGCAATAGCTGTCGGCGCATATAAAGTGTATTGCCTCTACGCCCATTTGCCATATCGTTTAGTGACCGATTCGCCCTACTTCTATATCTCGCTGACCTCGATGATACTGGGTACGCAACTGTTTCTTACCGGTTTTCTCGGCGAATTGATTTCGCGTAATTCGATGGAACGCAACAAATATCAGATCGAAAGCGAATTGAAATAACCTGCTATTTTCCGAAACGTTTATACACAAAATACAATGACGATACCCGAAACAAAAAATTTCCTCGGTTTGGTACGGCAACGTTACTCCTTGCGCGATTTCGCACCCGTTCCGGTGGAACAGGAAACGCTGGAATATATTCTCGAAACGGCGCGTCTGGCTCCGTCGGCTGTCAATTTCCAACCGTGGGTGTTCATCGTAATACGCGACACTGCCCGGCTACAAGCCCTGAAAACCTGCTATCGCCGCGACTGGATCGAAACGGCTCCGGCGTGTATCGTCGTGTGTGCCGACCATGCCGTGTCGTGGAAACGCCGCGACGGAAAAGATCATGCCGACATCGATGCGGCAATCGCAGCCGAACATATCGCATTAGCGGCAACCGAACAGGGTTTGGGCACTTGTTGGGTGTGCAACTTCGATACGACGATATGCCGCGAGGTGTTGCATCTGCCCGAATCGGTAGAACCGGTAGTATTGCTTCCTATCGGCTATCCTTCCGACCAAGCGATTGAGCCGGAGAAGAAAAGAAAACCGTTAAACGAAATCGTAAGATGGGAAGAGTTTTAAAAACAATCGCCCCGATAGGCGCATTACTCCTATTCCTTTGTATGGCGGCGCTTCCGTCGTGCAACAATCTGGGGTGTCTCGATAACCGAAGCAGCATTCCGCTCGCCGGTTTCTATGCCTCGAATACCGATCCGGTAAGCTCAATAGCCATCGACTCCATTTCGGTATACGGGTTGCACCAGCCCGCCGACTCCATGCTGTTGGACAGCGCCACAGCGGTTTCGCGTCTTTACCTGCCCCTGCGATCGACCGACAACTCCACGCAATATGTCATCCGCTATTTGCAACACGATTTGTCGTCCGCCCGTTATAACGATACCATCACATTTGTATATCAGTCGTATCCCTATTTCGAATCTATCGACTGCGGGGCTATGTACCGTTACCGGATAGATACGTGCATGTACACCCGAAATATCCTCGATTCGGTAGGTATGGTCCGTACCGAAATCGACAACAAAGAGTTTGAAAGTATCCGAATATTCTATGTCGTACAACTTGAAGAATAACATATTATGCCTCATCGTGCTGCTCGTATCGACGGCTCTCTCGGCACAACAGCGTAAGATCGTGCCGGTAGATACGTCGCAACCTCCGGTCTATGCCAAAGAGATGGAACGGGAAGCGACCGAGGGGAATGAGCCGGAGAAACAAGTAGAAGAGGCGCCTGCCGATTCCACCGCCAAAAAGAGCCGCTTCGGAGCCAAACCGATTGCGCCGCTTTGGAACGGACTGATGGTGACCGTCAATATCTTCGACCCGATCGCACAACTGTTCGGGCAACGCTACGGCAACTACGAAATCGGCGTAGAACTCGATCTGCAAAACCGTTTTTTCCCCACATGGGAAATCGGTATCGGATATGCCGACAATACCCCCGAAGGCAATAACTTCAACTACTACAATCCGGCGGCTGTCTACAACCGCTTCGGATTGAACTATAATTTCATTTACAACAAGCCTACCGAGAGTTTCGTGTACGGCGGATTCCGTTACGGAGTCTCCGCTTTCCGCTACGACATACGTGACGTAACCGTCGATTCGCCTTATTGGGGCACGACCGAGCATTTCGATATTACCAACCAACATGCCGTGGCGCATTGGCTGGAACTGTTGGCGGCAATCCGGGTAAAGATCTACAAAGGGTTTTATATGGGATGGTCGGCACGATTCCGCATCCTGCTCGATTGTTCCCAACCGCATAATTCCAATCCGTGGTATATCCCCGGTTTCGGCAACCGCAATATGCCTTTCGGATTTACCTATACGCTCGGCTACCGTTTCCAGCTGACGCAACCGAACAAATTGATGAACCCTCCGGCAGGGTTGTAGCATCGCAAACCGAATTCCTTTTTCTAAACTATATAAACACATCCAGACGATGAATAAAATAGTCGATAAACAATTCTTCTCCGAGAAGGTGGTCAAACTCGTGGTCGAGGCTCCGTTGATAGCCAAAGCCCGCCGGGCGGGGCACTTCGTCATTGTACGGGTCGGAGAGAAAGGCGAACGTATTCCGCTTACCATCTCTTCCGCCGATGTCGAAAAAGGTACAATCACATTGGTTGTACAGGCTATCGGCAAGTCTACCTCCAAATTGTGCGCCCTCGAACCGGGCGACTATATCACCGATGTGGTAGGTCCGTTGGGGCAAGCTACGCATATCGAACATTTCGGAACCGTAGTTTGCTGCGGAGGCGGTGTGGGAATCGCGCCGCTACTGCCTATCGCCACGGCTATGAAAGCTGCCGGAAACCGGGTTGTCTCGGTATTGGCTGCACGTAACCGCGATCTACTGATTCTCGAAGACGAGATACGGGCAGTTTCCGACGAGGTCATTATCATGACCGACGACGGCTCGTACGGTAAGAAAGGATTGGTAACCCAAGGCGTAGAAGAGGTTATACAACGCGAGAAGGTAGATCTTTGCGTTACAATCGGTCCTGCCGTAATGATGAAGTTCGTATCTCTGCTTACCCGCAAATACGAAGTTCCGACGGTGGCTTCGCTCAATACGATCATGGTCGATGGCACAGGCATGTGCGGTGCCTGCCGTATCACGGTAGCGGGTAAGACCCGTTTCGTCTGCATCGACGGACCGGAATTCAACGCACACGAAGTCGATTTCGACGAAATGCTGATGCGTCTATCCTCATACAAAGAACTCGAATAAACTCTCCGGGCTATGAATAAAGAAGAATTAGCGACCTTGCGTGCCGAGGCATGGCGCGAAGAGTTGCGTAAAAGTAAAAAGAATAAAGAACGCACCGACATACCTCGCGTGCAGATGAACGAACTCGATCCGGCATACCGGATTACCTGCAACGAAGAGGTGAACCAAGGGCTCACCGCCGAACAGGCACAGATCGAAGCCTCGCGTTGCCTCGACTGCCCCGACCCGCTTTGCATCACCGGTTGTCCGGTGGGCATCAACATTCCCTGTTTTGTCAAGAATATCGAACGGGGCGACTTCCTCGAAGCTGCCCGTGTACTGAAACAAACCAGTGCTTTGCCCGCCGTATGCGGTCGGGTCTGCCCGCAGGAAAAGCAATGCGAATCGAAATGTTTTTATACCCAGAAATTGAAAAAACAGGCAGTGGCTATCGGTTATCTCGAACGTTTCGCAGCCGATTACGAACGCGAAAGCGGACAGATCTCCATTCCGCAAATCCCCGAAAACAACGGCATCCGCATCGCTGTGGTAGGATCGGGACCGTGCGGTCTCTCCTTTGCCGGAGACATGGCAAAACGCGGATATTCGGTCACGGTATTCGAGGCTCTGCACGAAATCGGAGGAGTGCTTAAATACGGCATTCCCGAGTTTCGTCTGCCCAACCGCATCGTAGATGTAGAGATCGCGGGGCTGCGCCAGATGGGGGTGGAATTCGTTCCCGACTGTATCGTAGGAAAGACTCTCTCGTACGACGATTTGCACGACATGGGCTTTAAAGGGATCTTTGTAGCCAGCGGTGCCGGTCTGCCCCGCTTCATGAACATTCCCGGAGAAAATCTGATCGGGGTGATGTCGAGCAACGAATATCTTACTCGTGTCAATCTGATGCAGGCTGCCGACCCGACTGCCGATACTCCGGTATTGCGGGGTCGTAACGTAATGATTGTAGGCGGAGGTAATACTGCCATGGACTCGGTACGGACAGCCAAACGGCTTGGTGCCGAACGTGCGATCATCGTTTACCGCCGCACGGAAGAAGAGATGCCCGCCCGTATCGAAGAGATACATCACGCCAAGCAAGAGGGTGTAGAATTCATGACCCTGCACAATCCGATCGAGTACATCGGCGATGAACGCGGACGTGTGCGGAAAGTGCGTTTACAGAAAATGACCTTGGGCGAACCCGACGCATCGGGACGACGTTCTCCGGTAGAAATCCCCGGAGCGATAGAGGAACTCGAAGTAGATGAAGTGATCGTAAGCGTAGGCGTATCGCCCAACCCGTTGGTGCCGAATGCCATCTCCGGACTGGAAGTCAGCAAACGCGGTACGATCGTGGTCGATGACCAGACAATGCAATCGTGCATCGCCGACATATATGCCGGTGGCGACATTGTGCGCGGTGGCGCCACGGTTATCCTCGCCATGGGCGACGGTCGCCGGGCTGCGGAGGCTATGGATGCCCGTATCCGATCGCAACAGCCGTAACGGAGAGCCGATCCCGACAATACGAAATTGAGCCCAAACGCTCTAAAAACCGAACAACCCTCGCCACAGAATTTTGTAGCGAGGGTTGTTCGAATAAAAAGGATACCTAAAAGGTGATATTTTTTAAGTGTATATTCATGCTCCTTTTCCCGCCTCGGCATAGTCCGGAGACAAGTTCGGCTCTGCTTCCTTATCGGAAAGGAGCCATTACATCCGCACCTTAATCGTCTGCTCTCCGGCTTTTACTAAATAAACCTGACCGGCAGGCAAAGCGATTTGCATCGTATATCCATCAGCCTGCTGTTTTTTCAACAACATACCCTGTACATTGTAAACGGATACCGGCATTCCGGCATGCAATCCTTCTACAATTACCGAGCCGGCTTGTGCATAAGCCTTTACCGACACAACATCGACAACTTCCACCGCACTGCTTTCGGTGACGATCGTCAGGTCTTTCCAACCCTCTGCCGCACGATAAGCCTCTTCCGACCCGGCTGGAACATATACGGTGATCGTATTTGCTGCTGCCGCCCGAACCTGACTACGATTATCGGCAGAGAATCCTCCCCCCGGATCTTCCTGCGATACGAAACAGTTTTCTCCACATACCGGAGGCTCTACGGCAGCACAATGGATTTCAGTCAATGAAGTTGTATTCGAGAAAGCCTCATCACCTATTTCAGTCAGTGTAGAGGGAAGTGAAACACTCACCAGCTGTTGGTTATCGAAAAATACGGAATTACCGATCTTCTTTACTCCTTCGGGCAAATCGACGCGCTCCAATCCACAACCCAAGAATACCAAGTTGCCCAGCGATTCCAAACCTTCGGAAAAGGTAACCGATTTCAAAGAATAACATCCATTGAACGCATTATTGCCGATCTGCTTTACCGATGCCGGAATAACAACATCCGTCAGGCCGGCATGAAAAAATGCAGACTGTCCGATCTCGGTCACACTCTCCGGCAAAATAGCCTTCGTCAGATTTTCGCAATAATAAAACATAAAGCTACCCAATTTATCCGTAGCAGCATAAACAGGCGACAGATATTGGAAATAGGAGTCCCCCCCCTCTACGATACGGACTTCCGACAAATCGATTTCGGACAGGATGCCTTCGGTGGTGGCATAACTATTGGGAGCACGCCCCGCCATTTCGCGGACATAAGCGATATCGGTACCATTCAGTTCACCGGTCAGTTTCAACGAAGCTATCTGATATTTCTCCTGTCCGCTTGCGGCTACCGCCTCGGACAATGTACCCGGCGTTTCAACATGTAAAGAGAGCATTTGCGCCTCCGCACTCAGACCAAGGCTTGCACCCAGCAGCACAGCGGTCAATCGAACAATTTGTTTCTTCATCTGCGTAATTTTTTTCAATTCATATACTGTTATTTACAATAAGTACTGTTCCTCCTATTCAGCCTGCCGGCACGAGCCAAGGTAAAATCCTCCCCCTCCGATTTCGCCGACACGAATATTCGTGATGTAAAACTACTAAAAAAGCGGAACGAAGAATCACAAATTAATAGAATTTTTAATCAAATTCAAGCATTTGTGTATAAAACCGAGTTATGGATGTCGTTTTTTCATAAAAATTCGACAGCTCCTACTCATCCGGAAACAAGAAAAACGGTGTATCATCAGCTCCGACCTGCGGCATTACCATCGGAATTCGAACCAAGTCGATTACGACACGAAACGCCTGCTCCCCTCTTCCTATGCGCCTTACATCCCGGAGATTCCGACACACAGAAAGGGGTTGCATCGAAAACTTCATTTCGACACAACCCCTTTCTTTTATTTTCCATCCGAATACTAACCGAGGAAGCCGAGCAATACACCGGCGGCAACAGCCGAACCGATTACTCCGGCAACATTCGGACCCATAGCATGCATCAACAAGTAGTTGGTCGGATCGTATCCAAGACCTACATTGTTGGAGATACGTGCTGACATAGGCACTGCCGATACTCCGGCATTTCCGATGAGCGGGTTGATTTTCTTTCCTTTCGGCAAAATCAGGTTGAACAGTTTCACGAATATCACACCGGAAGCCGAGGCAATGATAAATGCCATGAATCCGAGGAAGAAGATACCGATGGTCTCGCGGGTAAGGAATTCGGATGCTTGCGTAGAAGCACCGACAGTAACACCCAACAAAATCGTTACGATATCGCACATCGGACCGCTTGCCGTTTTCGCCAGACGGGTGGTGACACCACTCTCACGCAACAGGTTTCCGAAGAAAAGCATGCCTAACAAGGGCAGACCCGACGGAACGATGAAGCAAGTGAGCAACAAACCGACGATGGGGAAAATGATCTTTTCGTTTTGTGAAACGACACGTGCCGGTTTCATCCGGATCAAACGCTCTTTCTTCGTTGTCAGCAAACGCATGATCGGAGGTTGTATTACCGGTACCAACGCCATATAGGAATATGCCGAGACCGCAATCGCACCCATCAGGTTCGGTGCCAGTTTGGACGACAAGAAGATTGCCGTAGGTCCGTCAGCACCACCGATAATGGCAATCGCACCTGCCTGATCGGGATCGAAGCCGAGCAAAAGCGCTACCATATAAGCTCCGAAAATACCGAACTGCGCAGCCGCACCGATCAACATCAGTTTCGGATTGGCGATCAACGCCGAGAAGTCGGTCATCGCACCGATACCCAAGAACACCAACGGCGGATACCATCCGGCACTTACACCTTGGTACAGGATATTCAATACAGATCCTTCTTCGTATATTCCGACTTCAAGACCGGCATCGATCTTGAACGGTATGTTTCCGATCAGAATACCGAATCCGATAGGAACAAGCAACATCGGTTCGAAGTTTTTCTTTATCGCCAGATAGAGAAAGAAAACTCCGACCAATATCATAATGAAGTGTTCGTAAGTAGCATTGGCAAAGCCGGTGTACTCCCAAAACCTCAATAAATTATCCGTCAGAAATGATGTAAAGTCCATATAGTTATTCTATTACGATCAGATCGGTACCTTCGAGAACCGACTCACCCATGTTTACTTTCACTTCGATTACTTTACCCGACTTCGTCGCATTGACGTTGTTTTCCATCTTCATGGCTTCGAGGATAAGTACGGTTTGTCCGGCCTTCACTTCATCTCCGGCTTTTACCAGAATGTTGTTTACAACACCGGGCAGCGGCGACTTGATAGCCGAAGCAGCCCCTTTGGCTTGAACGGGACGGGCAACGACCGGCGTTCCGGATTCGGTGCGAGGCGCAGCGGCGGGACGTGGTGCAGCTACTACGGGTGCAGCGGCAGCCATCTCGGCAGCACTCTCAACCTTGTAAGGCACGCCGTTCACTTCGACCTGTGCCGTGTTGTTGTCGATTTGGCTTACAGAAACATTGTATGAGTTTCCGTTGATTTTAAATTTATATTCTTTCATACGATTCTGAAATTTGAATGGTTACTTTTTAGAGGGAACTTCCCGCAACGTATAGATCTTGGAACTCCACGGCGAGTAGGCTTTCTTCACTTGGTTAATGGTGAGTACTGTATCTTCGACATCGTGCGTATTGAGGTAAGCATGAAGTGCCATCGCGATCGCAGCATACACTTCGCCCGATTCGCGACCCATCTCTTTGGCTTTCGCCTCTTCTTTGTCGGAAATACCATGCGATTTCATCGCATTGCGTTTCGACAGACGCACCGAAACGGCACCGATCAAACGGAACAGGATGAACAGCAACAGCAAACCGCTGAATACAACCGACATCGCCATGATTGCCATCCCGAATCCGTGTTTGTCGAATCGGGCAAACATATCGATATTCTCGTTCGAGTCGATAGTCACATTATTGGTACTCGGCGTCACATACCCCATCGGAGTGCTTCCGCCTTTCAACACCCAACCGTCTTCACCGTCGGTCTTGCGTGCCCACGAATGATCGACGGGAATACCTGCCGGAACCGTAACGGAGTCCAACAGCGTCTTGCCGTTTGCATCATAAAGTCCGATCCAGTTTTCTTTTTCAGGATCCAAAGTAAAACTCACATGGAATGTTCCCCGGTCGGGCATACCGTCCGCCCAGAAAAGCAGATGCTGACGCGGCGCGATGACCGTCTGCACATCGCTCTTGGGAATCGGATATTTTTGGGGATCATTCTTGTCGTTGGTCAGATAGCAGCTTTTGATATCGACCGTGGAGAACGCCGTATTGAAGATTTCGATCCACGCGCTACGCACGCCGTAATCATCTTCAAAGTTTGCTTCGTTCTGAATCAACACCTCGTTGATCTTCAAGCTCTTCCGACCTTGTGCCATCACAGAAAGCGACAGCGACAAAAAGAGGACTAATATCCCTATGTTTCTTTTATTCATTGTCTTACGAGTTTATGAATTACAAAGGAATATTACCATGCTTCTTGGCAGGGTTGGTCACTTTCTTGGTCTGCAACTGCTGCAATGCGCGGATTATGCGGAAACGAGTGTTACGCGGCTCGATCACATCGTCGATATAACCGTATTTGGCAGCATTGTAGGGGTTGGCAAACAGTTTCGTGTATTCCTCTTCTTTTTCTTTCATGAATTGTGCGGGATCGGCAGCCTCTTTGGCTTCTTTTGCATAAAGCACCTCTACGGCTCCGGCACCACCCATTACGGCGATTTCGGCAGTCGGCCAAGCGTAGTTCATGTCGCCACGGAGTTGTTTACAGCTCATCACGATGTGCGAACCACCGTACGATTTACGCAGCGTCACCGTTACTTTGGGAACAGTAGCTTCGCCGTATGCGTAAAGCAGTTTGGCACCGTGCAGGATCACGGCATTGTACTCTTGACCCGTACCCGGCAAGAATCCCGGCACATCGACCAAAGTAACCAAAGGAATATTGAATGCGTCGCAGAAACGAACGAAACGTGCACCCTTACGCGATGCGTTGCAGTCGAGCACACCTGCCAGATATTGCGGCTGGTTGGCAACGATACCTACGGCTTGTCCGTTGAAACGGGCGAAACCTACGATCAGGTTCTTCGCATAGTCGCGTTGTACTTCGAGGAATTCGCCGTTGTCGATGATTGCACCGATCACCTTATACATATCGTAAGGACGGTTTGCACTATCGGGGATAATTTCGTTCAACGAATCTTCGAGACGGTCGATCGGGTCGGTACATTTTACCAACGGCGGTTCTTCCAGGTTGTTTTGCGGAATGTAGCTGAACAGTTTACGGATGATCGCCAGACCTTCTTCTCCGTTCTCGGCAGCAAAGTGAGCCACACCCGATTTGGTAGAGTGTACTTCCGCTCCACCCAAAGCCTCTTGCGACACATCTTCGCCGGTCACGGTTTTCACCACTTTCGGTCCGGTCAAGAACATGTACGAAATACCTTTGGTCATGATCGTAAAGTCGGTCAATGCGGGAGAATAAACGGCACCGCCGGCACACGGACCGAAGATACCGGAGATCTGCGGAATCACACCCGATGCCATAATGTTGCGTTGGAAGATTTCGGCATATCCAGCCAACGCATTGATACCTTCCTGAATACGGGCACCTCCCGAGTCGTTCAAACCGATGACCGGAGCACCCATCTTCATAGCCATATCCATGACTTTACAGATTTTCAACGCCATCGTTTCGGAAAGCGAACCGCCGAATACCGTAAAATCTTGTGCGAAGACATATACCAAACGACCGTCGATCGTACCGTAACCGGTAACGACACCGTCGCCTAAATAAGATTTCTTTTCTTGTCCGAAGTTTGTACATCTGTGTTTTACAAACATATCCATTTCTTCGAAGCTACCCTCGTCGAGCAGTTGGGCTATACGTTCACGAGCTGTGTATTTACCTTTCTCGTGTTGTTTCTGGATAGCCTTTTCACCACCACCCATGCGAGCCTCGGCACGAAGTGCGATCAGCTCTTTTACTTTTTCAAGTTGATTGCTCATAAAATTATTTGTTAGGATTTTCACAAAGTTCTGTCAATACACTGCAAGTGGATTTGGGATGCAGGAATGCGATGTTCAAACCTTCCGCACCTTTGCGGGGTGCTTTGTCGATCAGAGCCACACCTTTGCCTTCAACTTCCGCCAAAGCGTTAGCTACACCGTCGGCGACGGCAAAAGCCAAATGGTGGATTCCCTCGCCACGTTTTTCGATAAATTTGGCAACCGCACTCTCCTCGCTGGTCGGTTCGAGCAATTCTATCTTGGTCTGTCCCACTTTGAAAAAAGCGGTTTTCACCTTTTGATCTGCCACTTCTTCGATCGAATAGCATTTCAGACCCAATACTTTCTCGTAATACGGGATCGCTGTTTCCAAACTTTTTACGGCAATACCCAAATGTTCAATGTGTGAAATGTTCATAATAAAATATTTAATAGTTGTTCCTAATTTTTCTATCGGTATAGACATACCAAAGTCGCAAATTTAGGTGTTTTCGTTTTAATAAGGAAATTTTTCCGTAAAATAAACTCGGCGATTTTCAACTATCCGACAAGAGAAGTTGTTATGATTTCGGCAATCCTGTTTCGAGAAACGAATTCGAGCGCAAAACCTGTCAAATCGTCAGTGTTTCTGACAAAACGAAAAAGCGAACCGGAACGGACTGACAAAACAAACCGGATTGTTTTACGATTTTTTTTGGCACAGGATTTGAATATTGATTTGTGTCCGCAGTTCGGAAGGCGGGGCTCCTCCTACCGGAAGCAGATAAAAAGAACTGATTAAAAACAATTAAAATATAAAGATTATGGGAAAAATCATTGGTATTGACCTTGGAACAACCAACTCCTGCGTAGCCGTAATGGAAGGTACGGAACCGGTAGTAATCGCTAACAGCGAGGGTCGTCGCACAACACCTTCCGTCGTCGCATTCGTCGATGGTGGAGAACGTAAAGTAGGTGAACCCGCCAAACGTCAGGCTATCACGAACCCTACCCGTACGATCTTCTCGATCAAACGATTTATGGGTGAAACATACGATCAAGTCGCAAACGAAATTGCCCGCGTGCCCTATAAGGTAGTACGCAGCGACAACAATATGCCGCGTGTCGATATCGACGGACGGCTGTATTCTCCGCAAGAAATCTCGGCTATGATTCTTCAAAAGATGAAGAAAACAGCAGAAGATTATCTGGGACAGGAAGTAAACGAAGCCGTTATCACCGTTCCGGCTTACTTCAACGACGCACAACGTCAGGCTACCAAAGAAGCCGGTGAAATTGCCGGTCTGAATGTTCGCCGTATCGTAAACGAACCGACTGCCGCCGCTTTGGCTTACGGTCTGGACAAGGCAAATAAAGATATGAAGATCGCCGTATTCGACTTAGGTGGCGGTACGTTCGATATTTCTATCCTCGAATTGGGCGACGGCGTATTCGAAGTAAAATCGACAAACGGCGATACCCACCTCGGCGGTGACGACTTCGACCACGTAATCATCGACTGGTTGGCAGACGAATTCAAAAACGACGAAGGTGTAGACCTCCGTCAAGACCCGATGGCATTGCAACGTTTGAAAGAAGCTGCCGAAAAAGCTAAAATCGAACTGTCAAGCTCCACTTCGACCGAAATCAACTTGCCGTATATCATGCCGGTAAACGGTGTGCCCAAACACTTGGTAAAGACACTGACCCGTGCCAAGTTCGAACAATTGAGCGACAAGCTGATCCAAGCCACCATCGAACCGTGCCGCAAAGCATTGCAAGATGCAGGTCTGAGCGCATCGCAAATCGACGAAGTAATCCTTGTCGGCGGTTCTACCCGTATTCCGGCTATCCAGGCTGTCGTTGAAAAATTCTTCGGAAAAACTCCGTCGAAGGGCGTGAATCCCGATGAAGTGGTTGCCGTAGGTGCTGCCATCCAGGGAGCCGTATTGTCGGGCGACGTAAAAGACGTATTGCTGCTCGACGTTACACCGCTGTCGCTCGGTATCGAAACGTTCGGTGGCGTTATGACGAAGTTGATCGAAGCCAACACGACTATACCTACCCGCAAATCGGAAATCTTCTCTACGGCTGCCGACAACCAGCCTTCGGTAGAAATCCACGTATTGCAAGGCGAACGCCCGATGGCAAAAGACAATAAGACGATCGGTAAGTTCCACCTCGACGGCATCCCTGCCGCTATGCGTGGTGTGCCTCAAATCGAAGTGACGTTCGATATCGATGCCAACGGTATCTTGAACGTTTCGGCAAAAGACAAAGGCACCGGAAAAGAACAAAGCATCCGTATCGAAGCTTCCAGCGGTTTGAGCGAAGCCGAAATCAAACGGATGAAAGAAGAAGCTGCCGCTAATGCCGAAAGCGATGCCAAAGAGAAAGAACGTGTAGACAAACTGAATCATGCCGATGCCATGATCTTCCAAACTGAAAAACAGTTGAAAGAGATGGGCGATAAGATTCCGGCAGACAAGAAGAGCGCTATCGAAGGGGCTTTGGCAAAACTGAAAGAAGCCCATAAAGCACAGGATATCGCCGGTATCGACGCTGCTTCGAACGAACTGAATACCGTTCTGCAAGCTGCCGCACAAGACTTGTACAACGCACAGGCACAAGCCGGCGCACAAGCACAACCGGGAGCGGAACAAGCTCAACATCAGAGCAACAACAACGATGATCACATCACGGATGTGGACTTCGAGGAAGTGAAATAATCCGTCAATTTAGAAATATCTAAATCTATATAAATGGAGTGTAACTCAAATAGTTACACTCCATTTTTTATATAGCAGTAAAAATATCGCAAGAAAATCCTATTGAATAGGATTAAGTTCTATGATTTTTACTAATTTTGAGACAGGAATTCAGTATTGGCTAAATATGGCTGCCGGTAACTGCGGCGGTTTTGGCGTTAGAGTTGCCGGAATTTCAAAAAACGGGGCAAAAACTTGGTCTGCTTGAACGAGATGAAGACATTATCCGGCTCAAACAGGGACGACTAAACCATGAGCGAAATACAGAAAATATCGATACGATTCTTTGACGACCGCGAAGTACGGGCTGTCTGGGATGAAGAGGGCGCAAAGTGGTGGTTCTCGGTGCTTGATATTGTCGGCGTGCTCAACGCACAGGATGACTACGCAAAAAACCGCAATTACTAGAAGTATCTGAAAACCAAGCTCCGCAACAATGGCAATGAAGTGGTTAGTGACACTAACCAGTTGAAACTGCTTGCACCAGATGGGAAACGCCGTCTAACCGATGTACTTGATAATGCCGGTGTTATAGCTTTGGAGAAGAGTTTCCCGAACAATAAAGCCTCCAGATTCATTGAGTGGTTCACCAACAGCGATGAGAGCATAGACGGCAAGAGCCAGTCAAAGGCATACGCTTTGTTTGAGAGCACCCTTGTCGATAACATTGAGATCGGCACAGTAAAAGGATTGCAGCAGATTCATGCTTATCTTTTCGGAGGTCTTTATGATTTCGCCGGACAAATCAGGACTGTCAATATCGCCAAAGCAGGTTTTCAGTTTGCGATGGTGCAATATCTGGGTCAGACATTGGAGAATGTTGAACGTATGCCGGAGGATTCGTTCGACAATATCATTGACAAATATGTTGAAATGAATGTCGCCCATCCGTTCAGAGAGGGAAATGGTCGCGCCACCCGCATTTGGCTCGACCTCATATTAAAAAAAATCTGCAACTGTGTATCGATTGGAGCGAGATTGACAAACGTAGTTACCTTGAAGCTATGACGCGCAGCATTGCCGACTCAACTGCCATTAAAGATTTACTAAGGTCGGTACTTACTGACAAAATCAACGACCGCGACACCTTTATGAAAGGTATCGACTACTCATATTATTACGAACAAGAAGACTGACTTCAATATCACAAAAACCGAGGCGTATCCAGACTGTTATTCAGATCTTTGCTTATTTCATGTATGAATACAGGATATATGAAACTATATCGAATAAAATTTTAAATTACAAAGACAAAACCAAATCGGCTAAGAGGACTGCGGTTTCCGATTCTTCTTTTGGAGCATCCTTGGGTTTCCATGCCACAACAAATCGTACAGATGAAGATTTCACTTTATAACCTCTTTCTTCCCACGTCAATAATGTATTCTGCATTTTTAAAGATAATTTTGCTACGGGCTTATCTGTAAACGAACTATATAAAATATAATTATCATATTTTAAAGGATCGCCACCCCTTAGTGCTAAAACATCTTGCTTCCGGTCTTTGAAAAATCCCAGATTGACATCTTTATGAGAAAGTTGTAAAACAATTTCTTCGGGCATGGCATATTGTCGTTGATCGACAAAATATCGGTCTACACTCAAACGATCAAAACAATTGCCGTTCGTATGTATAAACAGCCGGTTTTTGGCACGAGTTATTCCGACATAATATCGCCTCATCAGATAATCATCTTTTGAATAATTATCGGATACCAACATGTATACGTCGTCAAACTCCCGTCCCTTAGCTTTATGAATGGTTGATACCACTACATCTGCCCCTGAAACATCGCAGAAATCTTCCACCGACGACTCAAAAACAAATTCTTTAAAATCATTGACATATTTTGCTTTGTTAGTTTGCTCAAATTGCTCCACACACCGCTTCACATACGCCAGACTTGAACTTCTATCATACGTAGAGAATGTTGTACGTTTAGCCTCTTCCCATAAATCATCTGAAATTAACGGAGTCTTCACGCGTTTATCTATATATCTCAAAAAGTATCTTATTTCGGATATATTCCAAAAGCGCAACCCCTCCATAGACTGAATCAATTTGCTATTTACTCCCTGTTTCTGCAATAAAGCGATCAGTATAACAGCTTCTTCATTTGTTTGAGTGAGCACACACGAAGATCCTTTTCCTCTATGAAGAAGCAAGTTATCAACAAGAGGCAGATACATATATTTTGATTGATGCCGTGTCACTTCCACCCACCCCTCTTCTTTTCTCATGGAGATAATCGGCATGCTTTTCATCCGATTTCCGATAAACTTCAAAAACTCATTGGCAAAATTCACCGGGTGATGTGTACTGCGATAATTCTCAGTCATTTCAACAAATCTGCTTTCACGTTCTTGTACCAACCGATACATGTGTCCGGAATCAGAACCTCGAAATTCATAGATATTTTGGTCATCGTCACCCACTGCAATCACACGCATTTCCTCATTGTTCATTATGAGAGCCTTTACCAATGCATATTCATCAATACCCATATCTTGGGCTTCATCTATAACCAGCACCGTCTTGCCGATTTTATTTGGCTCTACATCGCCTTGACTAATCATCTCCGCTGCTTTTGCAACAACATTCTTTGCTTCTTCAAGATTACCTATCCGCCCCAAAAGATCAAAGCAATATGAGTGAAATGTTTTTATTTCAACAAAATGAGCAGCATTGCCTATCAGTTCCATAAGCCGCTGTTTGAATTCGGTAGCAGCGGCTCTCGAAAACGTCAGCATTAAAAGCTGTTCATGCTTTACATCTTCGAGCATCAGAAGCGAGGCGAGTTTATGAACCAAAACCCGAGTCTTTCCGCTCCCCGGACCAGCAGCAACCACAATATAACGTGAATCTTTGTCGGATATGATTTCCATTTGACATTTAGATAACTGCCCAAACAAATGATTATATTTCTGTGGTGTCAAGTTTCGCTGTATTTCACTGGCTCTTTCTTCCTTAAAATACTTTATAATAAACTTCTTATAGTCCATCTGAAAATAATCTTGGACATATCGTAGAGCTGCATCGTAGTCCCTCACCATCAGATTGGCATATTCTCCTACAATATGTACCTGCTGAATTTTCTGTTTGTAAAATTCATTAAGCATACGATAGTCCTCTTGTTTATATCTCGACTTATTATCTTTTATTCTTTGGATGCTCATGGCATTATAAAGGACCAAGAATCCACCTTCAAGTTTTAATGCGCCTATTTTCGACAAGTATAAAAGCGCTTCTTCCACATCTTCCAACTGAATATCATCCAAACCGCCAAAAAGTGATTGAGGACTAGACTTTATCCGTTTTAAAAGTTCTACTACGGAAAATTGAACAGCATTGTTTTGAGACGGCATCTTTTCCTTATCCACTGCTAATTTGTATAACCATTCCACGGCAAAACGACTTATTTCCAATCGTTTTTCAAAACGTCTAATAGTTGATTCCAAATCAGCCTGACGGCTTATTTGTATATTCCGGGATGAATCTTCTTTCTTACGAGTATATCCCTTGACAGTGAGGAAGTAAAGTAGTGTTCGAATATCTTTTTCTTTGGACGTACTAATTCCATCGTTCACTGCATTGTCATTCAGTTGTTTGCAAGATATTCGCAAAGATTCGTCAGGAATATGGTTAAGGATGTATTTTTCAAGTTTTGCAAAACGTTCAAGGAGCATTCGCGACTTTCGTTCCGAGTCGCCCGAATCCAACAGATAGGCAGATATATCTTTACTATCCGCCAATATTCCGTCTTGTCGCATTCGTTCTACAACAGATACAATTTCTCTTTTACTTAGCCCCAAGATGTCTGCCAGATAATCGATTCTCGACTCTGCTTCTGAATCCTGAGCTTTGGCAATATATTTACTGGATATCAATGATTTAATAATTCGAACAGCCTTTTCGATCTCGTCACTACCAAAAAGCAATGATGCAGATATGCGCTTCCTTGCCTCATCTATATTCTTTACCGTGATACCTGTGGCATATACATGAGGGACATTGTTTCCTCTGACCAAATATCCACTTTGTTCCAAAGTTGCCAATGCTGTTCGTACACGGGTTTCAATATCAAATACCGAATCGTCCCATCCTGCTTGCCGGGCGATTTCCAATGCAGAACAACAAACTCTCATGCGCTGTTTAGTCAGGTCTTTTACGGCTTTCCATACCTGCTGTATTTCGCTAATACTTAATTTTGTCTGGTTAAGTAAAATAAAATGCTTATCCAAATCATTATCTCCGTAAAGCACATAGCAACGAGCGTTAAGTTTGGGATCACGGCCGGCTCTACCTGCTTCTTGTACATAATTCTCCAATGAATCGGATATATCATAATGCACTACAAGTCCAACATCTTTTTTATCTACTCCCATACCAAAAGCAGATGTAGCCACAATAATACGAACATGGTCTTTCATGAATGCATCTTGATTGGCTATTTTTTCATCCGACTCGATTTTTCCATTAAAAGGAAGAGCTTTATAACCGTCACGAGTCAATTTGTCCGCCAGTTCTTTTGTCCGTCTGGTACGCGACACATAAACAATTGTCGGGCAATTGTTTTCTGCCACAAGTTCCCTTAATTTTAAATATTTATCATTATCACTATCTGTATGTATGACGGAATAATGCAGATTGGTTCTTGATGCCGTTGAAGCGAACAACTCTAAATCCAAATTCAACATTTGCTTAAAATAGTCGCAGATATCCTGTATTACTTTCTGTTTTGCCGTAGCTGTAAAACACGATACCGGTATCAGATTCTTGCATTTCTTCCTTTTTTGGTATTCTTGAATAAATTTACCTATATAGAGATAATCAACCCGGAAATCCTGCCCCCATGAAGAAAAACAATGCGCTTCATCTATCACAAATCTTACGACATGACGTGCCATCAATATCTTTTCGATCGTTTTTGATCGAAGCATTTCGGGTGATATATACAAAAGAGAAGCATCTCCGTCTTGCACTCTTTGTATAGATAAAGCCCTTGTGATAGGGTCTAACATCCCATTTATGGTTACAACATCCGTGATACCCTTGTCGGCAAGGGTATCTACCTGATCTTTCATTAACGACTGCAATGGAGAGATAACAACCGTAAGCCCATGAACAGAACGTCCTGCCATAAGAGCCGGCAATTGAAAGGTCAATGATTTACCACCACCCGTAGGAAATATCGCCAACAGAGATTTTCCTTTTACCGCAGCCCGAGCGGCTTGTTCTTGCAGAGGTTCTCCGTCATAAGTTCGAAATTCGTTATATCCAAAAAATGTTTTTAAACTTTGATGTACATCCAATTGCGTATTGCAATAATCACAGCCTTCATGGCAACAGGTATGGCGTAGAAGTTTTATGATAAATTCCACTTCCGGATAATTATAAAGTACCCATCCGGGAGTGATAGAACGATAATCGGTAGTATCAATCAGAGCCAATGCATATGCCAATCCGCATGGAAATTGTTTGATAAGCATATCAAAGTCGGCATGTTGGCAAATTTTCCCTTTATACAGTTCTTTTATAAGATCAGGTATTCCCTCGTTGATATACTCCGCATTCACCATACTGAGAAAACCCTCAAACTCTGTCTTTCCTTTCAGCAACGATGCAAATATCTGTTTTTTTTCGTTCGGCAACGAATGCCAGGATTCTATTTCGTCCAACAAAAGAGTTTTCGCTTTTTCACAATCATTTACAGGATTGTTCATTTGCTCACTTAGCAATTTGTCATCTTTCACAAGTCTGTGATATGGACGCTCCGGAAACAACAGAGGTGAGATATAGAGCGTATCGACTAAAACCCAACGACAAGTTGTGTTTGCAAACAAATACTTAGCATCATGATGAATAATATTATGCCCACAGATGTAATCCGTACCGTCAAGGAACTTAAACAGTCCTTCTTTCGATGCTTTATGGTATGTTGCATCATCGTGGCGAAGTGCTCCTATATCATGTATTTTATGATCATTCAAGCCAATTTCAACATCTACTATGGCATAATGGGCGGGATTCAGTGGTACATTACCGATTATACTATTTTCCTCTGTTTTCTTAATCCCTATGAGTCGGCTCCATATTGACATATATTCAATAAAAAAACTATTTTAAACTTTTGGTTTATTTATTATATCGTTCTCTACGGTTATTCACCGAATACAATAATTAACGTCTTATACAAAGATAGTGAAAGGTCAGAGCAGAAACAAATGGGAAACAAAGTTTCACGATTAGATTATGCCGAGCCGCATCCTATCTTATCCAAAGATAGCGATAAAACCGAAAAATTCTCTAAAAAAGCCTGTTTTTTTGATTTGTATAAAATTACAATATCCCCTTGTTGCTTATGAATGCTTATTTTAGAAATTACAGCATATTGCGGCTACTCTATACGACATGAGCCAATCAACATAATTACTAATTCAAAGGAAGTAGTAAGGTCAAGCCCGTCCACAAGAAAGGGATATAAAGAAAATGAACTGCATCCCAAAAGTTGGATACAGAATTTTTAGGATGCAGTCCGAAACACAAGGAAATAAGTTTTGTCTATCTTCGTTATTTTGTAATACCCGATCGAGGTAAGGCGTTTTTATAGCGAAAGTCTCGCCTCGATACACAGGCAAGTACCGCAACACGCTATGCAAAAAGACTGGAATCAAAAGAAGTAAGTAAACGCCACGGTTATAAGCCCGTTCATCCAATCGCCATCGCCGCTTTTCGACGTGTCTATAATCGAATTCCGCACTTCTATCCCTATATCGAACTTATCTTTGATAGTCACCGACGGATTTATAATGTAACCGAAATCCCCCCGATTCATTACATCCCATATTTTGAGATCTCCGCCCCCTGTAATTCCGGATCCGCCTTCGGTCTTTGTACTCAGACTGCCCCAAATAGCAACACCTCCGTAAAATCCGGCACCCAGATTAAAACGTACCTTAGGTGTGAAATACAAGCTATAAACCGCTTCGACAGGCAATTGAAGAGCCCCGACCGTAAATTGATCTTTCCGCTCTATGCGGTTGCCCATCAGATAACCATATTCGGTATAGGTGGAATTATAATTGGCAAGTTGAAAGCCGGTTCGGATTCTAAACGATTTTACGATAGGCTTTTCGTACACACCGCCTCCAATGACTCCGAACCCGTCATCGCCGGGACCGCAATAAGATACACTGAGCCCCAACACTACGCCTATTTTCGAGGGGGCTTTTTCTTTATTCCACCATACTACACGCGCATCTGCAACGCCCATACAAAGCCATATCAGAAGAATGGAAACAATTATTTTTTTCATCTTGTTTTTCTTTTTGTGATTCAATGAATATTAGATTTCTTTCGAATTCCGATCCGTCAGCATATCGCTCTATTCCGATCCCGATTACCGACGATTCGCCTTGGGATCACAACGATAACGTTCGGGATCGGTAAGAAGACCAGACCTCTTACCTACCTCTCTCCGGATCATAACTACACATGCTATAACCGAACCCGATTACATCACCGGAAAGGGATTTCTTGACATTAACAAATTGAAGGATATAATAATATGCACTCACCCCATATTGAATTTCGAAGATAAAACAATCTCCAAAATCAACATCTTCGAACTCATAACCGGAGGCTGTCGGAATCCATGTAAGATGGTCATTAATAGAAGCATAGGAATCTGATATTGTTTTAAAATTCCCAATAAAAGCGACTTTTACAGGATAAGAAGAGAAGTGTGGGGCAAAATTTATAGCATAAAAATTTTCACTTGGGCTTTCTATGTATATATCTATTATATGACGTTCATCAGACCCTTTTGTAATATAAAGACTTTGTCCTTTTGCCAAATATCCACTATGGGTACTTGAATCTTCAATTCCTCCGGATTTTCCCGGTTCGTCTTCATTGTCGCCACCACACGAAGTGAGACTTAAACCGAATGTCGTGACAAGCAACAACATCAGATACTTGAAATGTTTTTTCATTGCTTTTGGGTGTCGCCTCCATTCCCGATTTGACGGTTAATCGTTAATACAAAAAAAGCGTGGAATGATTTCTTGTTTACTTTACAGGAGGCATCGCCAAACGCCCAACACGAAATAAACAGTCCACTCCCACGCCTTATCGAATATCGATACTCCCCGCGTCGAGGAGTGGATATACGACACGCATGAGCGTCTCCGACTGCTTTCTCCTTCGTGTTTTGAAATTGGCGATTTCCTGTAAAGGATAAAGCAAAAAACGCTTTTATATGTCCGCGCATTTCTATGCGCAATACAAAATTACAAAAAGCATTTCATTCACACAACGATATGGAACTTATTTACCAATAAAGCCCGGATTCTTTTATTTCCGGATTCTTAACGATACACCTTTCCATCCAATCCGGTTCTGCCAAAGATTTACAGTTCTCATAGATTGTTTTCTAAAAGATTTTTATAACTTTGCGATTGCAGATCGCTATGCAGAAGCCCGATCGGGATTTGAGTGGCGGGATGCAGACATAATGAAAAGCGTTTACTTACGCTCTTTCTTGACTTGTTGAAACTTCGCAACTTTCAGGATTGGTCAAGGAATGATGCAACAGTAGATGCCTTATGGGGTATGTATATCTGCGAATGAACGATACGGGAGTATCGTCCTATTTGCGTATATCACATATTTGCGTGAGGCTTCTGCACTCGTTGCTCGTTCAACCGATCCGGGCAATGCGAAGGCCTCAACAAGTGGGACGGGCAATGGTCAGGCTCTCACGCTTTTTTATTAATAAACTGCCGACGAGGGGAGTCCGCAGGCATTCATCACATCATGCAACGATTCAAATTTATTATCGCAACACTGCTCGCGGTATCGTTCTGCCTCCATTCGAGTGCAAAAGTCAAGTTTTCCGACCTGTTGGGCACATCTTCCGACCAAACCCAATCGGATCCTCAAACCAAACCGGCTGCCCGAATCAAGTACTGGGACTCTTCAAAAGCAGAAAAAGGGTTCTCACTCTCGGTACAATTGGGTCTGAACCTGAGCCAGTTCACCCACTCAACACTATGGAACAGCACCAAAGCAGGACTCAATGTCGGTCTTATGGTGGAAAAGCCCATCCTTAATTCCCTTGCCGTAAAAGCCGGAATACTTTATACGATGAAAGGGAGTGTCGGCAACAATAACGGTGGATTCGGAGGCAATCTCAAAACTACTTTTTCTCCCTCCTATCTCGAAATTCCGCTTCTTGCGTCCTATCGTCTACAATGGAACGACAATATCCGCTATTCTTTCGACTTAGGTCCGTATTTCGCTTTCGGTCTTCATGGCAAAGACAAAAAGAAATATTCCGGCAGCAATATCATGAATGATTCCCATACGGAAATCAACCTGTTCACGGAACAATTGAAACGGTTTGATTTCGGATTGCAATTCGGTCCTTCTATCGTCTTTAAAGAGAGATATTCCGCCGGGCTTATCTTCGACACGGGGTTATTAAACGTTTCAAATATGGGAGGCAATATCGGGAACTTTACTTTCATGCTAAACCTCGGCTACACATTTATAACTTTCTAATTTTATGCTACCATGAAACACCATCTTCTTACTCTTATATTATGTCTGGTTTCATTCAGTGCATCTGCCGAATGGTATAACGAATACACATTCGTCGTGGGGAAAGATGTCTGCGGACCGATTACCGTAAGGTATGCAGGACGCAACTACACAGTGTATAATTCTTTCACGCTGAAATTTACCGGATCCACATCAACCCCTTCCGCAACAGACTGTAATGGCAGAGACTTGAAATACGAAGCCACTTACCGGACTCAAAACCGGGGATCCGACACATACCACTACAATACCTACGTCTTTCTAAACCGAACGACCTACGAAAACAATTCCGGCAGGTCTTACGGAAGTTCAAATAATTCGGCATTCGATTATTCTGAAATAGGATCGAACATCGGTCGAGGATTAGCCGAAGCGAGTGCATTACGCAGTTTGAATGAAAGCGGAGGTGCCTATCCCGGATTACATGCCGGAATAGGTATATCGAAAGCCTTCGGCGAGTTTCTCCGCGTACGTCTCGCAGCCTTCGGATTCCAGATCTACACCGGTATCGGCAAAGACTGGATTTTCAACGGAGACAATAAAAAGAAATTCCTTTGGCATGCCGGTTTGGGCGGTTATATGTCTCTCGGTTATGATGATATCCGCTGGGGCGACATATCGTACGGTCTGACAGTTGCCGAAAATGCCGCATGGAAAAATCTCAGTCTTACGTTCGACTTCAACTTCACATATTGGTTCGACCGACGTAAACGCTTCGGCGCCTTTGTCGGAACAGGCGTCGGCTGGGGTAATCTCAAAAGTGTAACCCAAAAAGGAGAACATACGAAATGTGCCTGGAATGTCGAGGTCGGAGCTGCGTTCTGTATAGTCTGCTTCGACTAAACAAATATCGCCAAATATCTTACAACCAACCTATTATACTCATACATAAAATCAAAACACAATGAAAAAGTTACAGAAATTACTTTGGGTCGTATTGACCAGTGTCATGGCAGTCTCTTTCAGTTCATGCAACAGCGAAGAAGATGAACCTCTCGATCCCAGTGTCGCCCAAAACATCGTCGGGACATGGAAAGGGCACAACATCATTCAAGCGGCTTCGGACGATCCGATGTGCGCCAAGTTCTATGAAGACGGTACTTGTGAAATATGGTGGTACCAGAATCCACTCTTAGCCTCATACTATTTCACCGGTGAATACACTATGACCAAGAAAAAACTTCATCTCAAAGGATTGTTTGGCGATCAGGGCAGTCGTCCTCATATCGAATACGACAGAACTGCGGATTATACCCTCAAAGGGGATGTTCTGAAATTCAGATTCGACCTGACCGACTGGACTCTGACCAGAAAGTAATAAGCGCACAAGATTTAACAATCAAGGCATCGTCATAATGCCCAATCTGCTACGTTGCCTCGGGATTCAGGCTAAGTCTACATAATGCACTTATCCTCAACAATTTGCATTTCAGGCATTCGAACGCGCCGAAAAGGGGTTGCATTACAACGTAAGTTTTGATGCAATCCCTTTGTATTTTCCATAAAACCGATTCGGAAAAAGCCGCCGGAGACAAAAGACTGCGATCGAAAACAAAGGCGGACGACATCTTCGGTTTTCGAGATATTTAGTAACTTTGCGCGACAATCGGATATTTTTATGCACTCTGAAACCATACTCAGTAAAAAATACTACCTCTTTCTCATTGTTTTCTTAGGTATGCTGTCGGCATTCGGTCCTTTCGTCACGGACATGTATCTGCCGACCCTGCCCTCTATGGCAGACATCTTCCACACCACTCCGTCATTGGTACAAATGGGACTTGCAACCAGCATGTTCGGTCTCGCCATAGGACAGGTGTTTTTCGGTCCGTTGAGCGATAAATACGGCAGACGCCCCGTGCTGATCGCGGCAATGATTCTTTTCGCCCTATCGACGATAGTGAGCATTTTTTCACCGACAATAGAATTTTTCAACGTATGCCGTTTTCTCCAAGGATTAGGCGGATCGGGCGGAATCGTACTGTCAAGATCGATCTCGACCGATTGCTACTCGGGCAGAGAGCTCGCCAAAACCCTTGCGATCATCGGCGCAGTAAACGGAATAGCTCCCGTAACGGCACCTATCGTAGGCGGTATGGTATCGGAAGCCATCGGCTGGCAAGGCATCTTCTGGATCTTGTTCGGCATTGGCATCGTACTGCTCGCTATGTGCTTCATATTCCGGGAATCGCTGGCAAGCGAACAGCGGCATACCGGAAGTGTGCTCAGTCTGATGAACAGTTTTCCGAAGCTACTGAGGCTCAAATATTTTCGCATCTACGTTCTGATGTTCGGCTTTGCCAACGGCGTATTGTTCTCCTACATATCATCGGCATCGTTCATCATTCAAAACTATTTCGGATTTTCGGAAATCGTATTCGCCTGTATTTTCGGAGTAAATGCGATAGGTATCGGTATCGGATCGGCACTGTCCCTAAAATTCAAGAAGTTGTCAAATGCAGCACTGTTCGGGACATCGGGCATCACAATCGTTTCAATCATCCAACTGATCTGCTTCGTTTTGTTCGATCAATTCATTACCTACGAGATTCTGACCTTCGTCATGCTCGTATGCCTCGGTTTTGTATTTACCTCCGGCACAACCCTCGCTATGGATGAAGGACGCCAATATATCGGAGCGGCATCGGCGATCTTCGGCGCCACCGGATTTTTGTTCGGAGGTATCGTATCGCCACTGGTCGGAATCGGCAATATCATGCTCACTACGCTGATCCTGATAACGGTTTGCGGGGTATCATCCCTCTGCTTTGCTATCGTGTCGAAACAACGTAAAAACTAAACAGATATTACCGCATCCGACATCCGGACTTTTTATCCGCACCTATCTTACCTGCTCGAAAATCCATTCGAGCACGGGTGTCAGCTTGTAAGCATAATCGAACGAGTACATGTGTTCGCTGCCTTTGCCGTCGTCGGGTAATACCGATCTCGGTGTAAAGTTGATGATATTGACAGAAGCTCCTTTCGCCAGCATGGCTTCTGCAAGCAGATTCTGTTCCGCCTGCGGCAGCCGGGCACTCCACCGGGCAAAGTCATACGTGCGTCCCTCTTTCTCAGCTGCTTTCACAAGCGGTTCGATATTTCCCCACGAATGCCCGCTCGTGCCAGCCGTCACGTAGACAAACTTATGCCGGACAAGCTCGTCGAAACCGGAGGTATCCCAATGACAATCCACAAACAGCGATGCGGCGAATAGATCGGGATAAGCTATGTTGTAGTACATTGAAATCATACCGCCCATCGACTGCCCCGTCGTGTAAAGACGGTTGGAATCAACAGGATTATTTTCCACAACATTGTCGAGCAGGCGAATTACCCTATCCACCTCGTCGGTATGTTCGTAGGCATCATTAACCCCTACTCCCGCAAACTGCGGCACAAGCACATAACACGGGTTTCGTGCCTGCCACTCGTCCGTAGCCCACACCAAAGCCCCGTAGCCTTGTGTAAGAGGTGCCGTATAGCTCTCGCCCGGCGTACTGGCATCTGCCATGAACAGGACAAGAGGATATCGCCTGCCCGGTTTTATATCAGCCGGAGCAAACAAATTGTATTTCATAGTCTTCCCTGTTCCGGCATCGGTGTACACCAATTGCCGGAACTTAGGCACTACTTCCCGAATCATAGCCTGCAATACCGTATCGCCCGATTTATCGATCGACGGACCACCTCCGGGACGACCCAACTGCGGTCCTCCGGGACGTCCTTCCCCACGCTTTTCCTGCTGCCGGGTTTCTTGTAATGTTTGCGAATGGCTTCCTCGGCAAGAGGCTAACAACGGAAGAAGGGATATACATACCCCTAAAAACGCAATCTTGAAAGTGATATTCCTAACATCCATATCTGTACCGAATAATGTATTATATTTATAAGACCCCAACCGGGCAAAAAGTTTAATCTTGTCCGTAAACGACACGATTCCGCTGGCAGATGACAACCTGCCGAATGATTATTCCACTTTCAAGACCGCTCTTTGCAAGATCAAATAAAACAAGGTTCTGTCCCACCCCGTTATTTCGAGTAACGACAGAACCCTGTTCATTATCTGTAAGGAGTGCCGGAGTCCGGTTTCCCGTTTCAGGATTCGAATGACGGCTTGCAGTTGATTTAGATAATAAACGCTGCGCCTCGGCATAATCGGTTCAAGTTTCACTTGACCGCTTCTGCTCTCGGCTTGCAGTTTATTTTAATTCCTTGCCGTCGGAAAACGCATTCCCGACTTTCTTGCCGAGCGATATGTAGCCGTTGTGAATCGGGTCGAATGTAATCAGCTGCATCTTCTCCACATCCGGTTTTCCGTCCTCGGCAAGATATTTTTCATCGCATAATATATTCACGATTTCGGCAACGATGTAGTAGCCGGTCGAAGATTCGAACAATTTTTCTTTGATACGGCATTCCATCGTCATCGGAAAACAGTCGAACACAGGTGCGTCGATATGCTCCGCCTTGACCGATGTCCATCCGGTACGGGCTATTTTATCGGTGTGCGACCGGGCACTGACAATTCCTACATAGTCGGAAGCTACCAAAGTGTCCTCGGTAGCGAAAGCGAGGGTGAACTCTCCGTTCCGGTTCAGGTTATCGGTAGTGGCATGCGCACCCATCGAAATCATTATTTCAGTCATATCCCATTGCCCGCCCCATGCCGCATTCATGGCATTGGGAGTTCCGTCGGCATTATACGTTCCGATAATCAACACGGGTTGCGGCAGCACCCATGCTTTGGGCTTGAAGTTTTTCATTATATATTATTTTTATCGTATCATACCGAAATCTCACTCAATCCGGATCCGGCAGATCCGCTCCACATCCGAACGGTACTGTTCTGCGGTCGTGAAAAGCACGGCTTGCATTCCGGCTCTCTTCGCCCCTTCGACATTCACCATTTTGTCGTCGGCAAACAGGCATTCCGACGGTTCAAGAGCGTACCGACGGCAAAGCCGGAGGTATATCTCGGTTTCGGGTTTAATCACCTGCTCCTCGCACGAAACCACCCGCCCGTCGAGCCAATCGAATATCTCGTATTTGCGCATCACTTCGTAGACTGCGCTACACCAGTTACTCAATCCGTAAAGATTGAAACCCAATGTTTTGAGTTTTTTCAGCAACTCACTCATACCGGCGACTTCTCCCGAAACAAATTCCACATAGTTGTCGTAGAAAAATTGGAGCGCGTCGCGGAAATGCGGATGTTTATCCTGTGTCTCTTTTATCAGTTCTTCGAACGGTATCAGTTCCCGATCGCAGGCATCGATAAATTCCGCCGAAGTGAAGAGATCGCAAAAACGGTCTTCCTCGACTTTATTATCCTTGAAATAGCGGTCGAGGACAGGTCGGAAGTCGTAATCGACCAATACTTTCCCGAAATCGAAAATGAGGTTCTTAATCATAGTTGTCCGATTTTTTCCAGCCTCCGGCAAACGAGGCAACAGCTATTTGTTTTTCGTCTGCCGATATTCAGAACGGCTCTGTCACGACACGGATATCCGCCCGATTGGCAAACGAGAAGATCATCCAGATTTTACCTTCGTCGTTTACTTTTTCCACCGATACCGCCTCGCATGCGAAATATTCTATCGGAGCATCAGCCGAAGTGCGCAAAGCCGCTATCCCGTCGGACAATGTACCTTTGCGGGAGAAATCGCCCCGAGCCGACAAACGTAGAAATTCGCCGGTGGCAGGGAATATGAATCCGTACGTGCGTACATCGGACGACGCGGAACCACCCGCTACGTCTATCCCCCGTTCGTACGTCACCTGCAAACCCGGCGTATCGGCAGTACTTAACGTCTCTCCTTTCCATGCCTCCACCCGCGGGCGGGAAATCACCGTGAAGCCGATCTGATAGGCGTTCTTGGCAACACGGAATGTATAATTGCAACTTTCGTCCGCCCGGTCGGTAACGACAGTCAAGTCGGTCTGTCCTTCTTTGATCGCCGTCACTTTCAGCCGATTTCCGCTACGGAGATATTCTACGGCAGATCCGTTTGCCGTAATGCCATACTGTGTGGAGGACGGCATAGACAATGTCAGCTCCTCTCCTACCTTCATCGAATAGATACCGCTTTTTACGATCGTTTCCTTATCTTCGCACGAAGCCATGCCACAAACGGCAACCAAACAGAGGCATAAACGAATCGCGTTATATATTTTATTTTTCATCATGGTCGTTCTTTTTAAAAATTATCCTTACAAACACCGGTGCCCGCCATGAGCAACCATTCCGATATAGGGTTTATTTTCATAACAAACGCTGAGCCCGGGCATAATCGGTTCAAGTATTCACTTGACCGCTTCTGCTCCCGGCTTGCAGTTTACTTTACAATTTCCACCCGCATCAATCCCGTATAGGTAGCGGTTTTGAATCGAATCGTATGAATACCGACATCGAACGATGCGGGATCGAAATAGCCCGATACAGAGCGTCCGTCGATCGTCCACGTAGCCGATTCGGTAGTTCCGCTCAATCGCAAAGCAACCCGGGCATCCGTCTTACGATAAGTCGCTTTCAAGCCGTCGATCAATACCCACGGTATTTCCGATGCCATACACAAACCTTTCAACTTTATTTCAAGCGGGGTTTCCAGATCGTCGCTTTCAACAAGCAATATGCCTTCGTGCTGTCCTTCGGAACGAGGCGAATAGGATAGTCCGAGATCTACGCCCGTCGTATTGAGTTCGCCGGCATACAGCGTACGACCGGACGTAATGGCGAACATGGCATTCCCGGTTTTTATACTGACACGGATATCGGACGACAGATTCGCCCCTTTGATGTAAAGCGTGCGGTTTTGCATATCGCCCGACGGGACACTGCCGAAATCGACCACATCGCCATCCTTTATATTCAACGACGAAGCCAAAGAGCTGTTTCCGGAGAATGAGAAAGCGTAATCGATCGAATCGCCCCAGATATACTCTACCAGATTGGGATAGTCGATATAGGGATTCCGGTTGTTTTGGAACGAATAAACGGCGTTGTTCCGGTCTTTCTCCTTCTGGCTGACAGGATCGTTCCGGTGCCAACGCAACAGCAGGCTTTTGCCGTAAGTCGTCAATGTGGGATAAGCGTTCCGCTCGAACATCAACGGGGCAAGCGAAGCCCACGTATAATCTTGATAGCAAGTGACAAAATAGAAATACATACGGGCAAAATCGCCTTTGTATTCATCCGCCGGTTCGAATACATTGGTCGAGCGTCCCGATACGTAAGCCGTTCCTACTTTGGACACACCGTTGTCGAACGTGGCAGAAGTTACCTCTCCCAACGGATAGTTGCTTTTTGCCGAGTTGGCTTTGGCTTCGGAAGGCACCAGATGGTGCAAATCGTAAGTAGCGTCGTATGTGTACGGGTATCCGGGAGTCGTATCATCGTAATTACTGTCGCCCCACCAGCTTTTAGGTACGCTGTGTTCTATATTCATTCCCGATGTGGCACCCCCCGAAAAACGAAAAGTTTCGTCGGAATACATATCCCACACCGTTCCGTCCGGACGGCGGTCGCTCGTTTTGAATACCGTCCAAGTACAGCAGTTATCGTAATTGCGCGATCCGTATGCAATACGCCTGTGATTCTTCACCAGTTCATGCAATACGGTTTTCAATTCCCGCTGATTTTTGCCCTCCATCGTAGAGGGATAGTAATCACGAGGCATTTCCGCCCGAAGTGTACCGACCACACAACACAAGGCGGCAAGCCATACGATTTTTCTTTTATTCATCCGTTTCTGTTTTTTTTGATTCAAGTACTTGCAAACCGCCAACGGCATATCGGATCCGAGTTCCGGCAAATGCAAGCATACAAAGATACAAGAGTTTGTGATTTATACCAATTCCGGAAACATTTTTTACCACATTCGGGATCTGCAATGATAACTAAAAATAAGACTATGCCTTCCTTGATCAAGAGATAAATGTTTTACAAAAAAGTGAAAAGCGAGAGCAGAGTCAAATTTATTTGAACTATGCCGAGCCGCATGACGATGTGTCATAATGCCCAATCTGCTGCGTTGCCATCGGAGTTCGGGCTAAGTCGTTTACGTTGGTAAACCATCCTCTGCGCCTTGCATCTTAGACATTCTAACGCACCGAAAAGGGGTTGTACCGAAATTTTCATTTCGACACACCCCATTACAAAACCGCCGCAATTTTCCTGATGTTTGCAATCCGTTCCATGAAAGATTTGTCTTTCTTTGCTGTATGTATGTTGTAGTCCATTTGCATCCTCAACCAAAAATCAGATTCAATACCCAAAGCCGCTTCTATCAACAAAGCATATTCCGTTGTAATGGCACGCTTGCCATGCAATACTTCATTAAGTGCGGTGTATGGTATTCCGGTTTGCCGCGACAATTCTTTTTGGGAAATACCCCGGCATTCAAGTTCTTCTTTCAGCACTTCACCCGGATGCGTTGGCACAAACGGTTCAAGGTTGTTTGCAATCATTTGGGGGTCTATTCCTTTAATCGTAATCATAACTATGCTATTTATAATGATTTGACAATTCTAATATATTACAGATGTAAACAATCGTTTCGGGTTCTTGGTTTGACACGGTAAATTCTATTCTGTACCGGTCGTTTACTCTGATAGATGAAATGCCCGCCTTATCGCCTTTCAAGACCTCGTAATGCAAGGATTTCATGTTGTATAACGCTTCGACAGATTTCTTGTTTTTCAATGTGTTTATCCGGTCTATGTAACGTTTTACAATATCGGGTTGAAAGCGGTGCTGTTTATCTTTGCTTTTACCCGTATTGTATAGTTCTTGCAAGTATTCCTTTTCAAATGTTACAATCATGCCTTTCGTTTTATGATGTAAAGATAAAGCTTTTGCCCAAATATTCACAAAAAAGTGAAGTTTTTTTTTACCCTAAACCTATACGATTCCGATAAAACGCTCAACAGCCTTGTCCGAAAAACAGATAAAACACAAGACGGTTGGCATCATAGTGTCTTATCTACTTCGTTGATCGGACCCCACAAGCGACGGTGTGCAGAATGTTCACCCTACTGTGTTGCCATCGGAGTTCGGGCTAAGTCGTTTACAAAGGTAAACTCCTGTCTCCTTCATCCTCGATGCCTTGCATTTTAAATTTTTAGTTTTCAATAAATGCTTCGCCGCGGCATAATTCACTTGACCGCTTCTGCTCTCGGCTTGCAATTTATTTTAGGCACTCTTACACACCCAAAAGGGGTTACATCGAAAACATTCGACGCAACCCCTTCCGGTTATTTTAACAATCTAAACGATAATTAGTCGAGCAAGTTCCAGCCTTCCATATCTCTTACCATCGGAAGCGATTTGAAGCCTACCATTTTTTTACCTTTTACGCCCAACACTTTACCCAAGTTCACGCTACCTACTTTACCGTTATAGTCGGAAAGTTGAGCGGCAGAACGCAAGCCGTCGGCTCCGGGGTACGAAGAAACCTGATCGTTCAGTTTCACAAAGATACATTTCGTAATATCTTTCTCATCAGCGTTATCGGCAATCAGAACCGTCGTAGAACCTGTGAAAGGAGCAGCCCATTCCATAGATTCGGCAGCAGCTTCAACCGTATCGAAGCTGGTCGGACATCCGGCAGCCAGACAGCCTACGATATAACCTTTTACCTTGACAACGTCCTTAGCGGCATTATCGTGCGTCAATGCTTCTGCAACGGTAACAGCATCGCTCAGATCGAGTTTACCGGCATCCTGATTTACTTCAAGAGCTTCGTCTTCGGGGTGAGCCACTTGTTTGTGACCGAATGCGAAGTCGTCGATGCGGTAAGTCGTCGAGTTGCTCTTTCCACCTTCTGCCACGTAGCAGAAACCGATGTAAACCACGTCGCCTTTGCCCGAAAGGTCGATGTCGCCCGATTCAACCCATACATAGTTTCCGTCAGCCTCGGTAGCTACTTTTACAGTCAGCTCTTCCTTAACGGCAGCCGTCGATTTCGGTTCGGAAAGAACATATACTTTCAAAGAAGAAGTAGCTTTCCAGAACGAACCTTCGGAACGGAAAGAGAATACTTTCTCGGCAGCATCTTTTACATTCAAAGCCGGAGAGATCATCCACGATTCGTAGTGAGTACCTGCATTGGCACCGTTGCTATCGTGAGCAGAAGCCTGAGCGAATTTTTCGATTTTCAAGTTCGTTTTGTCTTCGAAACGATAACCTTGCCATTTACGGTCGCCGGAAGCCATTTCGCAAGTCCAAGCGGGATACCAAACGTCTACATCTACATATCCTTCCGTTACTACGGAGAAATCTACCGAAAGGTCGGTTACAGCCTCTACCGGATCGGGAGTAGGATTAGGATTGGGAGTAGGTTCATCAGGATCATCCGTGTTATCACATGCAGTAAATCCGGCCACTGTCATAGCCGCTGCAAACATCCATGCAAATTTTTTCAATGTTTTCATACTTAAATGTTATTTTAGGGTTTGTATAAAAGTTTTTTGTTCGAAAGGTAATTATTCGTTCGGATAGCTGAATCCTTCCAGATCGTCCAACGAACGGATCGTCAGCTGCCAGCTGCCGTCGTAATTGGCATTATCCTGGAACCAGCCGACAATCGCCGTTACCGTACCGCGGTTCGATGCTCCCGGTGTCGGGATGCGATGCTCGGCAAACCGGGCATATTCGCTCGTAGAGATATAGATGCCCGAGGTCGTACCGTCGGATATTTCACGCGAACGGGGGAAACCGATGTTATAGCCCTTGCTGATGTCGTAGGTCGAAGGAGCGAACCACGGATTGAGAGCGTAACGTTGCAAGATGAGTTGCGCATCCTTTTGTCCGTCGGTAGGGAACTCCGTTACGAAACTGTTCAAATTCTTTCCGTCCGAATCTTTTCCGGTAAAGTACACATTTTCGAAACGTACCAGTTTGAAGTAATCGTATTTCGTAAAAGAAGAAATATCTGCCAGCGTCTTGTTTTCGATCACGATTTTTTCAGGCTCGGGCTTGCCGATCTTCCGGATCAGCGTCAAAGCCAACGAGTAAGGGATACGACCGGGTTCTTCGCGGATCTTGTTGTCGTTGCGATAACCTCTCACGCCCAATTGGGGTGCTCCGGCATAACGGCCGAGTACCAAACCGTTGCATTTGATCGAAACGACCTGCCCCAACGGGAATGCACCGCTCAGACTGCCGGCATCGATCGAAACCTTCAATGAGGTGTGATCGTCGTCCAGACTTTGGATAATGAAGTATTTGTAGACGTTTCCCTGACGATCGTCGGTGATAATACGTCCTTGTACGATCAACGGTTCCGCAGCATCGATCGTGTCGATGGTAAACAGATCGTCTTTTTTATCGTATTCATCGATCAGTTCCTTGATCGAAATGGTCGGCTGCCATGCTTCATTGTCTTCGGGCAACAATACGGAATCGACTTCCGGTGCATCATACACGCACGCCGTCACTCCCACCATCGCCAAGAAAAGCGCCGAAATATATTTTATTGTTTTCATATCGTTTGCTTTTTAGAGATTAGAATTTGAAACCGACATTCAGGAAGAAGTTGAATCCCCATGCATAGTAATACTTGTTCGGGAATTTGTCTACCATCTGAATTTCTTTGGTCAGCGATTTGGTATTGCGGCTGATACGTCCCTGTTGGTATCCGCCGGTAACCATGTGGGTATTGTGAGTCAGGTTGCTCAAACTCAAATTGATGTTCAACTGCTGCTTGCGGTTGTTCAGATAAATCAATTTACCTACCGAAGCATCGAGTATGAAGCGCGATTCCCACGAGGTGTTCAACCGTTCTTGCGTACCCAGCAATTTACGTTGGTTTTCCAGACGCTTGACTTCTCCGTTAAGATAAGCCTGTTCGCCCGATATGATCACCGGTTTGTCGGTTTTTTCGTCGTATTTCCATGTTGCAACGACTTCGTTTGCGGCGTTATATCCGAGAATACGGTAACCGGCATATTCCTGTTCCTGACCTACATCGTTCTTGTATTTTCCGCCGTACATGTTCATCTTCGTAAAGTGCGAGGGAGAGAACGAAAGGTAGTTTTTATCGTGGTAAGTCAATGTAATATCGGCAAACCACATCTTCGGATGGAAGAAGTTGATCGCAATACTTCCGATAGCTTGCGGACCCGAACTTACATGCAGACCTTTGGTATATACTCTTTCACGCATATCGGTCGAAGCGATACGACCGGTAGCCGGATTCACTTTCGGCAGTTCGCCCGAGAAGAGATCGACACCGCTCTCTGCACTCATCGTACCCATACAGTTGTTGGTGTAAGTGTAGTCGGCGTATGTTCCTGCCAGCGACAACGAGAACATATCGGAAAGTTTGATCTTCAAACCCAATTCCACACCCATGTGGCGTTTGTTCACACCCGAAAGAGTATGGTTTACAAACGTACGGAATTCGTCGTGATAGTATCCGGTGCTTTCCACTCCGTCGCGGAATTCGGTAAAGAATCCGGTGACACGACCTTTCACCCGTGCATAGTTGAATTCGTAAGTAAGGTCGGCAGAATAGAATTTCTCGGAGGTAAGCCCCTTGATCTGCGTGTCCTTGATACGGGGCGCAACATAGGAATAGCCTGCCAACGGTGCCCGGGAACCTACAAACGCATTCAATGCCAAGCGGTTGTGACCGTCTATCTTGTAAGCGAAACCGGCTTTGAATTGCGGATCGATAAAATAGGTCATCTTACCGAATCCTTTCGACTGTACGCCGATCACTTCGGCACGACCGTTACGCATCAAACCTTCGCGTTGGAACGAGGTATAGCTCAAACGGGCGGCATAGTAAATGTCGAACAACGAAAGTTTCCATGTATTCTGGATGAATGCGGATGCGTTGATCACGTGCATGTTGTAGTTGTAACCGAAACGGTCGCCGTCTTTCACGACACGATACGGATTATCCACATCGTTCTGAATGATCGTCGTATTGTCGGTAAAGTCGCGTTCTGCGAACTGGTCGATATCGATCCACTGGTTTCCGCCCAACAGATCGTCTACGGTTTTGTAGTGCATGCCTTTCGCATATTTCGCCTCGATACCGGCAGACAAATTGAGGATAGGCAGAATCTGGTTGGTATAGGTTACATTCAACGGAATCTCCATCAGATTGTTATGGCGGCGTTCCAGCATATACTTCGCACTGCCCGTAGGGTTTTCCACATTGTTGGCGTAGTTGGCACCATACAGGGCATCCCAATTGATTTGGGTAACGTCGGTATTGTTATCCCGCCACATGCCGGCAATCTGGTTTGCCAGATCTTTATTCACCTCGTTGTAATAGGGATCGATCTTATCGCCTGCACCATCGACTCCCAACATATAGTATTGCCAACTGGGCATGTTGCGATAGTAGTCGGGACGGGGATCGGGGGCATTGTAGAACGACAATGCCGAATTGCTGTACATGCTGTAATGGAAGCCGAGACCGGCATTCAGACGGCTTTCCTTGTCGATTTTCCATTCGTAATTGAATACAGCGGTGGGATCGTAGCTGTTCACTACGCGCGAATTGCGTTTCTTACCGTCCTGATAGCCCCAATAGGGATTGTAATAGATGTTACGCAAATCGTAAACTTCCTGCGTAACGGCTGCCGACTGCGAACGTTGGGTAGGAGCACCGAATGTGGTGATGGCAAAACTGTGGTTGCCCCAGATTTTTTCGGCGGCAAAGAAATAGCCGAACGAATTGTAGAACATTCCGTCGATACGCAGCAGTTCCGCACTACCGGCGGGAGCACCCCGATAGACCAGCGAACCGGTAAACGCCCAACCATTGTTCATCAATCCCGTAGCATAAAGAGCTTGCCCGCGAAGGATATACGAACGGTTGGTAGCTGCCAGACTGACATTGGTACCCGGCGAATAAGCCGAGGCCTTCGTATTGATATTGGTCACACCGCCCAATCCGCCGAAAGCATAACCGGGAATCTCGGTTCCGTTCACCACGTCTTTGTTGCGAGTAGCGGTGTTGAGACCTCCCAGACTGGAATAGTTGAAGCGACCGCGTTCCAGATCGTTGAACGTTACGCCATTGATATAAGTAGATTGGTCGCGCTGGTTATATCCTCTGATGTTGAAGCGTATCGGGCTATACGAATAGCTGGCTGCTTTCAGATAAATATCGTCGGCTGCACCCGACAGATACGAGGCGGATTGTCCCGACGAAGTGCCTTCGTCTTCCAATTCCGATTCGTCGAACACCATGATATTATCTTCCTTAGCCTGCGAAACTGTTTTTTTCCGCATTCCGGCATCCAGAGTTACCGTAGCGCCAGCCTCAACCTCCGCCCGAAGCGAAAGCGGAGCATAATCGGAAGAAGTAAATGAAATCATCGCTACTCCGGCAGGTAGCCCATCGAATGTGTAAGAGCCGTCCATAGCCGAGACGGCAACCTGCATGGTGTTGGCTGTAACCACGACACCAGCAACCGGTCTGTTTGTTTCATAGTCGGTAACTATCCCCTTCACTTTCCCCGTCTGCGCCACAGCGGCAACCGAACAAAGGAGCATTACCATAAAGAATCCAATTTTTCGATTCATCACAATAAACGGTTTTTAGTTTTAGATATATTCAAATTTTATTCAGGTTACTATTCTATTATTTATTCCTTTCAATTTTTCCGAACCCGGATTTTATCTTACAATCTGAAACTTATCGAAAACGGAAGCGACTATAAGTCCTGCCTCTCCCATCTACAAAAGCCAGAGATGCCGATAATGCCTTTCTGTCCGGAAAGAAGATTTGCAAATTAAATATTTATTTTTGACTTCGCAAACATCCGATGTATGAATTTTCTGTGAATTTTCAATTACAAATATTCCCGTTCCTTATAATTTGCAAAATATCCGAAACACCGACTCCAAACGCACGATGCGTTAGGCTTTGTGTACTAAGACGATTAAATGAATTCACCAACCGATATAAAAGGATCGGAAGAATATTATTTACCAATATATAGAGAATATTTCAATTCTTTCTATAACTTTGCTGCTGTTGCGGCAACAAAGGCAAAAGCCACGGCATGGGTCAGACCGATCCGACTTTGTCCGGGTTCAATCACCTTGTCGCCGCAAGAGCACATAACGTATATATAATAACCTTAAAAATAGTAAGCTACTAATTCTG